>Ga0116227_10012443_pt1 | contig 13836 bp, 14 predicted proteins | sample S1TSphgellanicum_FD_89693 | JGI IMG/M metagenome (GOLD analysis project Ga0116227, IMG submission 89693) | Host-associated microbial communities from peat moss isolated from Minnesota, USA - S1T2_Fb - Sphagnum magellanicum MG | ecosystem: Host-associated > Plants > Peat moss > Unclassified...
CCGCCCAGCACACGGTCCAGCTCGTCGAGGCCGGTGGGCGTGCGCGCCACGTCGCTGGCCTCGATGTCGGCCAGCGCCGTCACCTCGGCGGTCCGGGCGAGCGAGGCGAAACGGTTCTTCGCCGGCGCGGTGGTTTCGGCTACCGATTCGATCAGCGTGTTCCAGGCCTCGCAATGCGGGCATTTTCCCAGCCAGCGCGGGCTGGTGCCGCCGCACTCGGTGCAGGTGTAGATTGTCTTTTCCTTGGCCATGCCCGAGTGTGCACGATCACCGGATTGATGAAAAACGAACGGCCGGTCTACCCGACGCGGTTGACCAGCCCCGCCGGGTCGCCCGCCAGCATCGCCTGCATGTTGGCGAGCAGCAGCGGCAGCACCTGCTCCGCATAGATGTCGCTCTGGCCGCCGATATGCGGCGTGACGATGACGTTGGGCAGGCTGCGCAACGGATGGTCCGCCGGCAGGGGCTCGGTCTCGAACACGTCGAGGCCCGCGCCCGCCAGCCGGCCCTGCTGCAGCGCCGCCAGCAGGGCCGCTTCGTCCACCACGCCGCCGCGCCCCAGGTTGACGAGGAAGGCGTGGCTCGGCAGGGCCTCGAGCACCAGGGCATCGACCAGGTGGTGGGTGCAGGCGTCATGAGGCAGCAGCACCACCAGGAAATCCGCGTCGGACACCGCCTCGGCCATCTCGGCGCGCGTGCGGACGGCGTCGAAGCCGGCAGCGCGGCGCGGCGCCGAGGCGATGCCGGTCACCCGCATGCCCAGGGCCTGGCAGCGCTGCGCCAGGGCTTCGCCGACATGCCCGACGCCGAGCAGCACCGCGTGCCGGCCCCACAGCAGGGGCTGCGGCCAGCGCTCCCAGGTGCCGGCGGCCTGGCCGGCGAGCATGCGCGGCAGCTGGCGCGACAGCGCCATCATCAGCAGCAGCGCCAGCTCGGCCATCTGCGGGCCATGCACACCGCGCGACGAGGTGATGACGGCCCCGGGCGCCAGGCCGGGCGAGCCGACCAGCGTGTCGGTGCCCGAACTCAGCGCATGCACCCAGCGCAGCCGCGGGCCCGCGGCCAGCAGGGCGGCATCGGCCCGCGGCCCCGAGACCACCAGGGTGTCGCAGTCCCCCAGCCAGGCCAGGGCCTGGCCGCGCGAGGCAGTGGCCCGGACCTCGAGCAGCGGGAACCGGGCCCGCAGCGCCTGCGCATAGAACTCCGCCTCGTCGTTGTAGACCAGGACCGTCTGCGGCGCGCGGCTCATTCGGCCTTGATCCCCGCTTCCTGCACCACCACCCGCCATTTGGCGTTCTCCGACGCAATCAGCTGGGCGAACGAAGCCGGCTGCGAGGGCGCCGGCTCGACGCCGCTCACCGCGAGCTTGGCGCGCACCGCGGGATCGGCCAGCACCTTGTTGAGTTCGGCCGCGAGCCGGTCCACGATGGGCTGGGGCGTGCCCTTGGGCACAGCCAAACCGGCCCAGGTATCGAATTGGACATCGCTCACGCCGGCCTCGGCCAGGGTCGGCGCCTCCGGATACAGCGGCGAGCGGGCCTTGCCCGCCGTCGCCAGGATCCGGGCGCGGCCGCTTTGCACATGCGGCAGCGCGGCCGGCAGATCGGCAAACATGAAGGACACCCGTCCGGCCGCCACCTCGGGCGCGGCCTGCACCATGGCCTTGAAGGGCACCGGCGTCATGTCGGCCTTGAGCTGCCGCGCCAGCAGTTCGGTGCCCAGGTGGCCGCCGCTGCCACTGCCGCCGATGGCGTACAGCAGGGGCTCGCTGCGGGCCGCGGCCAGGAACTTGGGCAGGGTGTTGATGGGGCCGTTGGCATCGACCATCAGGAACAGCGGAAAGCGCACCAGCTGGGCCACCGGCACGAAGGCATCGGGCGCATAGGGCAGCTTGGGATAGAGATGCGGCACCACGGCCATCGTGGCCAGCGTCGCCAGGAACACCGTGTAGCCATCGGCCGGCGCCGAGGCCGCCGCCGCTGCGCCGATCACGGTGTTGCCACCGGGCTTGTTGTCGATGACGATGGGCTGGCCGAGTGCGGCCGACAGCTTCTCCGCGATGGTGCGCGAGGTCTGGTCGGTGCCGCCGCCGGGCGAATAGGGCACCACCCAGCGGATCGGTTTGCTGGGCCACGCCGCCTGAGCCTGCACGACGGCGGGGGCGTGCAGCACTGTGGCGGCCAGCAGCAGGCCGGCGGACCGGCGCAGGCGCGAAAGAACGGGTTTCATGTCTGTCTCCTTTGAATGTTCTGGGGGGAATCAGTCGGCGTAGGACGGGTCGATGCGGTCGAGCAGCCGGCGCAGCGCCGGCCAGTCGTTGTCGTAGGCGCTGCGGCCGGGACGATCGAGCGTGACCGCCACCTTCTCCGCAATCTCGTCGGCGCACTCGATCAGCGCCACGCCCCCGGACTGGGCCCGGACCTGGGCTTCGCAGGCGCGCTCGAGGTAATAGAGCTGCTCGAACGCATCGCGGATGGTCAGGCCTGCAGCCAGCAAGCCATGGTTGCGCAGGATCATGACCTTGTGCGGACCGAGGTCCCGCACCAGGCGCTCCTGCTCGCTGAAGTCCAGCGCCACGCCCTCGTAGTCGTGGTAGCCGATTCGCCTGTGAAACCGCATCGCGTGCTGCGACAGGTTGAGCAGGCCGCGTTTCTGCGCTGCGACGGCCAGACCGGCGGCCGTGTGGGTGTGCAGCACGCAGGCCAGCTCGGGCCGCGCGCGGTGCACGCAGCTGTGGATCAGGAAACCCGCCGGGTTGATGCCGATGCCCGACGGATCGAGGATGACCCGGCCATCCAGATCCACCTTCACCAGGCAGGAAGCGGTGACCTCGTCGAACAGCACGCCGTAGGGGTTGATCAGAAAGTGCTCGGTGCCCGGCACCTTGGCCGTGAGGTGGGTGTAGATCTGGTCCGTCATGCGGTAGTAGTGGGCCAGCCTGAATGCTGCCGCCAGATCCACCCGCTGCTGCCACTCCGCGTCGCTCACCTGGGCGCGCGCGGCGGGAAACACGAAACTCTTGAGAGCCATGGAATGTCCTTTCGGCCGCGATTAGACCGCCAGCCCGTTCATGAGAAAATCGAAACTTATTCAATGATTCGGAAAGAAAATTCTTGAATCCCGGAGCCGGCGCCAATCTGCGCGAGCTGCGCGCCTTCGTCGAGGTCTACCGCTGGCGCAAGCTCAGCGCCGCCGCCGAGCGGCTGTTCCTGACGCCGTCCGCGGTCAGCGTGCTGCTGCGCCAGCTCGAAGCATCCGTTGGCGTGCGGCTGTTCGACCGCACGACCCGGGCCCTGAGCCCGACCGAGGCGGCGCAGCAGATGCTGCCGATCGCCGAGCGCATCCTGCGCGACGTGAGGACGCTGGAGTCGGGTTTTCGCACCCCCATCGTGCCCAGCGGGCGGGTTGCCGTCGCGGTCACGCCCACGGTCGCGCTGACCCTGATGCCGCCGCTGATCAAGCATTTCAACGACCTGCATCCGCACATCCATGTCCAGCTGGTGGACGGGGAAACCGATCAGTTCGTGCCGCGCATCCTCTCGGAGCAGGTGGATTTCGGCGTCGGCGCGCCCGGCCAGGCCCTCGGCGACCTGACCCAGCTGACCCTGATCGAGGACCACCTGAGCATGGCCTGCCTGCCCGAGCATCCGCTGGCGCGGCTGCGCCATCTGCGCTGGGCCGATCTGGCAGGCCATCCGCTGGTCACGGTGAAACCCGGCTACGGCATCCGCGGCGCGATCGACGACACCGCGCGCCGGGCCCGCGTGACGCTGGACATCCGGCATGAGGTCTCGATGCTGACCACGGCCCTGGCCATGGCGGCCCACGGCCTGGGCGTAGCGATCGTGCCCGCCGAGCTGGTGCTGCTGTCAGGCTTTACGAACCTGGTGGTGCGCAAGATCGGCAAGCCGGTGGTGGTGCGGAACATCTCGGTGGTGATGCGCCGCCACCGCACCCTGTCCGCCGCGGCGCAAACCTTCGTCGCCCTGATGCAGGCCCAGCTGGCGCGGCCACGCGCCTGAACGCCAGGGTCTGCTCCCGTCTCCTTGCCCGTGCGAAGGCGTGGCAGGCCCTAGGCGATCCCGGCGCGCCGCAGCATGGCCTCGAAGATCATCCGGTTGGTGTCCGCGCGCCCGGCCACGCGGGTCGCGGGAACCCGCTGCAGCACCTCGCGCGGGATCTGGCGGTTGGGGCCCTGGCCCGCATCGGACGCGAGCTGAATCTCGCAGGCCCGCTGCAAGGTCCACAGGCGGTTGAACGCGGTCGGTATATCCGGACCGGCCACCAGAAGGCCGTGGTTGCGAAGAATCAGGTGGTTCTTCGCGCCCAGCGATGCGACAAGGCGCGGCTGCTCGTCCTCGTTCGTCGTCACGCCTTCGTAATCGTGGTAGCCGATATCCTCGAACAGCATGGCGCTGTAGAAGTTGTCATGCCGAAGGCCCTCCTCCTTGCAGGACACTGCGCATCCCGCGGTCGAATGGATGTGCATGATGCAGTGGGCATCCTCGCGCGCGGCGTGGATCGCGCTATGAATGACGAACCCGGCGCGATTGACCTTCCCCTGGCCGCCATCGGTCACCTCGCCGTCGAGGGTGATCCGCACCAGGTTCTCGGGCGTGACTTCGGCATAGTGGAGACCGAACGGATTGATGAGGTACTCGGCCCTGCCGATGCCGCGCGCGGGCAGGCGCACGGTGATGTGGTTGAAGATCAGTTCCGTCCAGCCGAGCCCATCGAAGAGGCGATAGCAGGCGGCCAGTTCCTTGCGTAGCTGCGATTCGGTTTGCATTGCGTTTTGGACCCATTCAAGGCAGATCAGGCTTGTGCCTTCTCGACCGCGGCGATGTCTTCGCAGAACACCAGTTCCTCGTCTCCGTCGGGAAAGCGGGCGTTCAGCCAGATTCCGTCACCGACGTTCTCCACGATCTCGGCGGTGATGCCGCTTTTCAGGCGGATGACCTGGCCGGGTTGGATGTCAAGCAGGTTCAGCATGGTCCACGCCTAGAAGAAGATGGTGAGATTCTTCGCCAGCAGGATGTTCTGGTGGATGCGGATCTCGCGCCGGGCCAGCTTCCAGCCGTGCGCGGTCCTGCGGATGCGATCGAACCGGTCTCCCACGAAGAAGTACTGCTCGTATTCGCACCGGTTCTGGTAGATCAGGAAGCGGCTGCAGACCTCCACCTCCAGCTCGCCCTCGACATTGGCCTGGATGGCCTTGAGCTGCACGTTGGTCACCAGGCGGCATACGCGCGACAGGGGCTCTTCCGCCCAGTGGACCCCCGTCAGAATCTGTTCGGCGCGCTTGCCCAGCGACCACTTGCCCTCGTTGAACCAGCTCATCTGCTGGTCGCGCGTCGTGAGTTCGCGCGTGGCGTGCTCGCCGAACTTCACGTTGTATTCCATGGGCATGAAATAGCGCAGATCCTCCGCCAGCGTGTCATGCCATTCCTTGAAGCGGCGCTCATCCAGCAGGTTGGCTTCGTCGTAGAGGTGTTCTTCGATCTCGCGCTTGATCTCGTAGTAGCGCGCATCGCGTGCCAGGCGGGGCGCGGAGGTGGCGGCAGGTGCCGCGGCTTCGGCGATTTCGGACATGGGGTTCTCCTGGATGAGGGGTCAAGGCTTGAGCGGGACCGGCCCGCCCTGGTGCGCGAAGCAGCCGACGTCGATCACCGAGCCTGAGATCGTGGCCGCTTCGTCGGACAACAGGAAGGCGACCGCATGGGCGAGGTCGCGGCCGGTGGCGGGCCGGCCCGCGGCGGTGCCGGGCACGGGCCTGCGAACGAATGCATCGACATCGCCGCCGACGCGGCCCACGCTCATTCCGGAGACGATCCCGCCTCCGCCCGGAATGGCGACGTTGACCCGCACATGGTCGTGAAAGTGGTCATACGCCATGGCCATGCTCAGCGCCACGATCGCCCCCTTGCTGGAGGCATACGCCGCCATGTTGGGCTTGCCGTAGCCCGCCCCGGACCCGATGTTCACGATCGAGCCGCCGCCGGCCTTGATCATGTGCGGCAGGACGGCACGGCTCATCAGGTACGTGCCCTTGACGTTCACATCGAAGATCTTCTCGAACACCGGCTCCTCGGTGCTGAGGATCGTTCCCAGCGGACCGATGGCGGCGTTGTTGACCAGCCCGTCGATCGCACCGTAGCGCGCGATCGCGTGGTCCACGACGCGCTGCACGTCCGCCGCGCGCGAGACGTCGGCCTCGAGGACATCGGCCCGGCATCCCGCCTGATCGAGCGCCTTCATCACGGACTCCACGCCTTGCGCGGTGCTGGAGACCTGCGGCTGCACCAGCCCGAAGGCGATGACCTGGTGCCCTCGGCGGGCAAGTTCGACGGTGATGGACTGGCCCAGTCCGAACGTGCCGCCGGTGACAATGACAACGGACATGCTTTACGCGGCGAAGCTCGCCGGCTCCTTGTCCTTGCGGCCGAGCAGCGTGTCCCAGTCGGCACCGTTCATGTAGTCGCGCCAACGGCGGTAGAACTGCCGCGGATTCTCCTCGCTCACTTGCAGGCTCACGTTGCCGGCCACGGGCCCGTTGGTCTGCACCTTGCCGATCGACTGCGCGTAGTTGAATGGATAGCGGCGGGCAATCACGCCGCGGCTGCCGGCCGTGGCGTAGTTCCAGTTCTCCATGTCGTCCTGCTCGGTCATGCCCGCGGGGCCGGAGTAGCGCATGTAGTAGGTGCGCAGGAAGTCCTTCACCTCCTGGGGCGCATCCGCATCCACCAGGAAGAAGCGCCAGGCTTCGGTGGATTCCGGGCCATGCGGATGCCACACGCACAGGTTGCGCGGCTGGTTGCCGTGGAATGACACATTGGGGTAGATGGTGCCGACGAAGGGGATCAGGCGATAACGCTCCGCGCCCAGGCGCTCCTTGCGCTTTTCGTGCGCCTCGCGGAAGTATTCGGCCACGATGGGGTTGTTCTGGTAGGTGTTCAGGAACTCCCAGCCCTCGGGCATCAGGGCGCTGTGCACCCCATGGCCGGCGGGGAAGTTCACCCAGACATGCTGGGCCTTCTCCATCTCGTTGTCGCGGCGCCCCTTGACGCCGGCTTCGGCGCTGGGGCCGATGCCGATCAGGTCCACCGAACGGTGGCTGACGTTGTGGTACGTGTCGCCCAGGAAGTTCTCGGCGGCGAACTTCCAGTTGCAGGGAATGATCCACTTGTGCACACCGACCAACACCTCGGAGCCGCCCTCGCGGCCATCGCGGCAGTCCAGGGCAAGATCCAGATGCGTCTTCGCATCGCCGAGGTAGGTCAGCAGGTCCGGGGCGTCCTTGTCCCAGGAGGCCCAGACGGTGCCCTTGTAGATTTCCAGCTTGGGTGGCTCGATCAGCGACCACTCCTCCTTGTCCAGGCAGCCCTCGTAGAGCTGCTTGAACTGGGGCACGCCGAACAGTTTGCCGTCGGTCGTGTAGCTCCAGCTGTGGTACGGGCAAGTGAACAGCTGGGTGTTGCCATGGTCATACTGGCACACCTTCATGCCTCGGTGGCGGCACGAGTTCAGAAACACGTGCACCTTCTTCTTTTTGTCCCGCGCCAGGATCACCGATTCGGCGCCCATGCGCGAGGTGAAGAAATCCCCCGGGTTGGGAACCTGGCTCTCATGGCCAACGAACAGCCAGGCGCGAGTGAACACTTTCTCAAGCTCCTCCTCGAAGACTTCCTTGCTGGAGAAGATCTCGCGGCTGATCTTGCCCTCGCGGAGCTTGACCATCGCGTTGTAGCGGGATTCGGTGGTGATGGGGATCATGCGTTTCTCTCTGGGTATTCGGGGGGTGCTGGTCAGACAAATCGCTCGCAAAGAACGTCGGCGCGCCTGAGGCCGACGGCCTCGGCGGCCTTGCGCCCGGCCTCCACCATCGGCGGAGGGCCGCAAAGGTAGACGCGCGTGGAAGGATGGAGACCGAGTCCGGGAATGACGTCCGTGGGATAGCCCGCGTGGCAACCTGCCCCCGCGTCATGCTCGACCGCGATCTGCAGCTCGACGCCGCCGATCTGCTCGCCCAAGGCCTTGAGTTCGTCCAGGGCGAACAGATGGCCGGGCGTGCGGGCGCCGATGACGAAGGTCGTGCGCTGCGGCGTCAGGTGCGCGGCCATGCTGCGCAGCATCGAAAGAAATGGCGCGACGCCCGTGCCTCCCGCCACGAAAAGCCGGGGGCGGCTTTCATCCCGCAGGAAGAAAGTGCCACGCGGCGTGCTCAGCGCCACCTGGTCACCCGCCTGGGCGGTGGCCAGCCATTCCGAGAAGGCACCACCCGGGACGATGCGGATGAAGAACTGCAGCCGGTCCGTTCCAGGGATGTTCGCCATGGAGTACGAGCGATGGAAGTCCGCCCCCGCGGGCGTGATGCGCACGTACTGGCCGGGCTCGAAGACCAGCGCTTGCGCCAGCTTCACCTCCAGGCGCACGACCTCGCTGGCCACCCGCTCGACGGCCGCCACCTCGGCTGGCGTCAGCGCGGGCTCTTCGCTGAGCGCTTCCGTGGAGTCATAGGGAAGTTCGATGGCGCAGGCGCTCTCCACCCGGCACACGCAGGGCAGCACCGCGCCGCAGGCCCGGTCTTCGTCCGGCAGGACGGCCCGGTCGTAGTCCTCCAGCTCGACGGCGCCCGACACCAGTTGCGCGGTGCAGGTGCCACACTGGCCATTCGAGCAATCGGTCAACAGATTCAGTCCGGCCTCGATCGCGGCCTCGACCAGCCTGCCGCCGCGGGGAACGGCGAGGCGATGCGAAACGCCATCGGCGAACAGCAGAGTGACGGGTACGACGGAATGGCTCATGAGGATCTTCGACAATGTCCGTATTTCGGACTATGAATCCATTGTATGGACACATACTGTTTTTGGTCAAGCTGTCCATGCTGCGGACATAATTGCCGAATGCACTACGGGGATATTCATGACGACCAATGACAAAAGCGACAACGTGCGCGCGGTCGGCCGCGCGCTGGAGATCCTGCTGGCCTTCACGGAAGAGGATCCCGAGCTGTCGGCCGGCGAGTTGCTCAAGCGGGTGGACCTCTCGCGCCCGACGCTGTACCGCCTGATCTACACGCTCCAGGAATGCGGTTTTCTCGTTTCCGTCGGGGAGCCGCAGAGATTCCGGCTCGGGCCGGCCGTCGCGCGCCTGGCACATGTGTGGACGGCGACCCTGGACTTGAAGACCGTCGCGGAGCCGGTTCTGCGGCGGCTGCTGGCGTCGACCGAGGAGACCATCGCGCTGTTTGTTCCGCAGGGAAACCTGCGGCTGTGCGTCGCGGAGTTGCCCAGCCCGCAGCCGCTGAGCTTTCGGCGTGGCGTCGGCTATACCGAGCGCATCGCCCGCGGCGCGAGCGGCCGGGCCATTCTTGCCTACATGGAGCCCACCGCGCAGGAGCTGCGAAGCTATCTCCAGGGTACGGGCGTCAACCTCAAGGAGCTTGAGAGCGAGCTGGCCGCGACTCGCAAGCGAGGCTATTCCACAAGCCGCAGCGAGCTGATCTCCGGCGCGGCGGCCGTCGCGGTTCCGTTCTTTGACCGCCATGGGCGGGTCGCCGGCTCGCTGGGCGTGTTCGGCCCGGAAGTGCGGCTGGACGCAGGCCGCCAGAAGAAGTTCGCGCAATTGCTGATGGAGGAATCGGCGCGTCTGTCCGAGGCCCTGGGCTTTGGCAAGCCGCTCCCGAGAGCGGACTGAACATGTCCATGATGCGGACAAGCAATCCGAAAATTTGACGCAGATCAAGGTTCGTCCATAAAATGGACTTGTTATCCGCATTACGGACATGGCGGATGCGTTCGATCTTTAAGTCTGATTTGTTGGAGACATCCGCATGCCCTATTCCCTTTGCGTATCGCGCCGCCGACTGCTGCGCGCTTTCCGCGGTGCCAGCGCGCTCGCCATGGCGGTGCTGGCGCTTCACGTCCCCGGCGCGATGGCGCAGGCCTACCCCGAAAGGACGGTCAAGATCGTCGTCGGCTTCGCGCCAGGCGGGACGAACGACATCCTTGCCCGGCTCATCGCGCAGAAGCTGCAGGACAAGCTGAAGCAAGGCTTCATCGTCGAGAACAGACCGGGCGCCAACTCGGCGATCGGCAACGACTTCGTCGCCAAGTCCAAGGCCGATGGGTACACGCTGCTGGTCTCGTCCAGCGGCGGTCTGACGACCAACCCCATCCTCATGAAGAACCTGCCGTACGACCCCGTGAAGGACTTCGAGCCCATCGCACTGCTCGGCTCGTTCCCGCTGGTCGTGACGGTTCCCGCGTCGCTGCCGGTGAAGAACCTCGCGGAACTGGTGCAGTACGCGAAGACCACGAAGGACGGCAAGCTGGATAACGGCACACCGACCACCTCCTTCGTCCTGGTGGCGGAAACCCTCACGGAACGGGCCGGCCTGAAGTTCAACCACATCCTCTACAAAGGCTCCGGTCCTGTCGTGGCCGGCCTGCTGAGCGGCGAGATCCAGGTCGGCGTTCTCGACAGCCCCGCAGTCGTCGCCCAGGTCAAGGGCGGCAAGGTCAAGGCACTGGCGGTGACCACCGGCAAGCGATCCTCGGCGCTGCCCGACGTGCCGACGGTCGCCGAATCCGGCTATCCAGGCTACGACATTCCCATCTGGACGGCGCTGATGGCGCCCAAGGGCACGCCCGAGCCGGTGCTCGCCAAGCTGCGCGCGACCGTCGCGGAGATCCTGAAGGAAAAAGACACGATCGAGAAGATGGACACCTTCGGCCTCGAACCGGGCGACGCCGACTCCGCCGCGCTCGCGCGCCGGATCAGCGCCGACATCGCCCGCTGGAGCAGCGTTGCCAAGAGCGCCAACATCCGGCCTGAGTGATACGCGGGGAAGAAACGAACATGATCTGCGTCTTCCTGCGCGCTGCCGCCAGTGCCGCCATCGGCCTCTGCGCCCTGGGTGCCCAGGCCCAGGCCTATCCGAACAAGCCCATCACCCTCATCGTGCCATTCGCGGCAGGCGCTTCCGCCGACGGCATTGCGCGCGTGGTGGGACGCGAGCTGTCCCAGGCGCTGGGCCAGCCGGTGGTGGTCGACAACAAGCCTGGCGCCGGCGGGGCACTCGGCCTGATGGCCATGGCCAAGCAGCCCCCCGACGGCTACACCATGGCGCTGGGCGCGACCGGCGCCATCGCGATCAATCCGCACCTTCCGGACGCCCCGCCCCTGAAGCCCCGGCAGGATCTGATGCCGCTGGCCAAACTCGCGGACATCCCGCTGGTGTTCGTCACGTCATCCACCAGCGGCTACGGCAACCTGCAGGCCTTCATTGGTGCCGCGCGCAAGACCCAGGGAGGTCTCTCGTATGGCACCGCCGGCCAGTACACCGCGCAACATCTGTCGGGAGAACTGCTGGCCGGCATGGCGAACGCGCCGATGGTCGCCGTTCCCTATCGAGGCAGCGGCCCCGCGGTGACCGATCTACTCGGGGGCATGGTGCCGGCGGCCATGGTCGACTTGACCTCCGCCTACCCACACATCAAGGCCGGCAAACTGGTCGCGCTGGGCGTGACCAGCGCGAGCAGAAGCCGGGCGGCCCCCGACATCCCGACCATCGCGGAGGAAGGTGTGAAGGGATATTCGGCGCCAGCCTGGATGGGCTTGTTCCTGCCCGCCAGGACATCGGCGGAGATCCGCGCAAAGCTCTCGGGCACCCTGCAAGCGATCATGGCCAACCCTGCCGTGCAAGCGCAAATCCAAGGGCTGGCCGCGGAGCCCGCCTACCTGGATGGTCCCCAGTTCGGTGCATTCATCGACAAGGAGTCCAGGAAGTGGGCCAGCGTCGTGGCCGCCCTTCCCCAGCCCGCGAAGTAAGCTGGCACCGGGGGCGCGAGGGGCTTGCCCCTCGTCTCGGCCCCCATCCGGGAAGTTGCCTGCGCCTTTCTTACGCAGGGGCGGGACAGGTCACTAGCCCGCCGAGAACTCGTCGTGCAGCAGCGCGGCGAAAGCCTCGGCCGCCGGCGACAGCGAACGCCCCCGCTTGCGCACCACCGCCACATGCCGGTCCACCGCGGGCCGCACCAGCCGGCGCGCCACCAGCTGCGCATCGCCCTGCGTCTGCGCCAGCAGGGAAGCCGGCAGCACGGCCACGCCGAGCCTGGCGGCGGCCATGGCCAGGCCGGTGGTCAGCAGCGTGACCTCGTGCGCCACGCGCAGCCGCACGCCCGCGGCGGCGGCCGTCTCGTCGATGCTGCCGCGCACGCCGTAGCCAGGCTTGACCGCGATCACGGGGTGCGCCGCGAGCTGGCGCCAGGTCACGGTCGCGGGATTGGGGAACGGCACCGACACATCGGCGATCGCGCTCAGGTGGTCGCGCACGAACACCTTCTCCTCCAGACCGGGCGTCGGCGCCTCCAGCATGCCGACGCCGAAGTCCACCTGCTCGTTGACGATGCGATCGACGAACTCGCCGGGCGCGCAGTCATCGATCGCGACCCGTACCGCCGGGTGCGCGTCCAGGTAGCGCTTGAGCGCGCGCGGCAGCAGCGTCTGCGCCGTGGTCGAGGTGGCGGCGATGCGCAGGCTGCCGCGCCGCGCGCCGGCCACGTCGGCCATGCGCGCGGCCATGGCATCGAGCTCGGCCAGTGCCCGCTCGGCATAACCGATGGCCTCTTCGGCCGCCTCGGTGCGGCGCAGCGTGCGGGTGGTGCGGTCGAACAGGCGCACGCCGAGCTTGTCCTCCAGTTCGCGCAGCAGCACGGTGACGGCCGGCTGCGTGAGCGCCAGCCTCTCGGCCGCGGCCGACAGCCGGCCGCCGTGGTAGACCGCCACGAAGGCACGCAGCTGGCGCACCGAGGGCAGGCCCTTCAAAGATAAGGTTTTTTTATGAATCGCCATGAAAGTTTCATTTCTCTCGGCACATGTTTGAGCCTGTAATCGCGTGTTCTACCAAATTCAACCGGAGACAAGGCATGGGCCAGACCCTTCAAGCCCAGGTGTTGATCGTCGGCGCGGGCCCCGTGGGCCTGACGCTGGCGATGGACCTGGCGCAGCGCGGCATCGACGTCCTGGTCGCGGAAACGCGCCACCGCGGCGAGCCGCCCAACGTCAAATGCAACCACGTGTCCGCGCGGTCGATGGAGATCTTCCGCCGGCTCGGCGTGGCGGCCACGCTGCGCGACGCGGGCCTGCCGCCCGACTACCCGAACGACGTGGCCTACCGCACCAGCTTCACCGGCGAAGAGCTGTCGCGCATCCCGATTCCCGCGCGCCAGGACCGCTACACCGCCACCGGCGGCCCCGACACGGACTGGCCCACGCCCGAGCCGCCGCACCGCATCAACCAGATCTACCTGGAACCGCTGCTGTTCGCCCATGCCGAGGCCACACCGGGCCTGCGCATCGTCAACCGCAGCCGCATCGACGACTTCAGCCAGGACGAGAGCGGCGTGAGCGCCGGCGGCGTCCACCTCGACACCGGCGAATCCATCCACATCCGCTGCGACTACCTGATCGGCTGCGACGGCGGCCGCTCGAACGTGCGCAAGAAGATCGGCGCCAGCCTCTCGGGCACCGACGTGGTGGGCCGCGTGCAGTCCACCTACTTCCGCGCGCCCAGCCTGCGCGGCCTGCAGAAGAATCCGCCGGCCTGGGCCACCTTTTCGCTCAACCCGCGGCGCTGCGGCAACGTCTACGCCATCGACGGACGCGAAACCTGGCTGCTGCACAACTACCTGCAGGCCGATGAGACCGATTTCGAATCGGTCGACCGCGACTGGGCGATCCGCGAGATCCTGGGCGTCGGACCCGACTTCCAGTACGAGATCATCAGCAAGGAAGACTGGATCGGCCGGCGCCTGGTGGCCGACCGCTTCCGCG
>Ga0116227_10012444_pt1 | contig 13835 bp, 14 predicted proteins | sample S1TSphgellanicum_FD_89693 | JGI IMG/M metagenome (GOLD analysis project Ga0116227, IMG submission 89693) | Host-associated microbial communities from peat moss isolated from Minnesota, USA - S1T2_Fb - Sphagnum magellanicum MG | ecosystem: Host-associated > Plants > Peat moss > Unclassified...
AGGGAAGGGGGGGCCCCGGTAATGGGTGTAAAAATTTAAAAAAAATAAAGAAAACCCTATTTTCCCCTTTTTTTTTGGGCCCCCTTTCCCCCCCCCCCCCCCCCCCCTTTTAGTGATATCCGTAAGTAAGGAAATATTATGAAAACTCAGTATGAAACGCTGAAACTCAGAATTTAATGCACAAGGTTGGAGAGGAATTATAGTAGTCGTACAAGTAGTATGAAACGCTGAAACTCAGCATTTAATGCACAAGGTTGGAGAGGAATTATAGTAGTCGTACAGGTAGGAGCAGTGAAAATATATGTAGCAGCCACGGGCGCTTAGGAGAAAGGAAGACAGGGTGAAACTCAGAAAAATTGATGGTTTTCTGAGTCCCCTCAAGCCCCTCCCCTCTTTGAATGCTAATGTACTCTTCTTTGCAGGTTTTTTCTAAATCTCACCATGTTTATGACCAGATTCAGGGTACTGATGCGGTCTTTTTCCTGACTTTACAGATAACTCTATTGTAGAAGTAATTTAGATGAATTTTGAAGGGGGGAGGGGCAGGGGGTTTTTTCACCAGCGCTGAGCGGGTATCAACAACGGCATCAAATACCCATCAAGTTCCAACCTGGGTATCCGAGTCGATAATCACGGTTAGACAAAAATCAAATATCCGATTCTTGTACATGATTGTGATTCTCAAGTTTTTTGCAAAAAGGTCAAATAACCGCGCGTAGAACCTTCGGTTCTTTCATGGAACCCGATGGTTCTTTGAAATAGCTGGGATCCAAGGTTCTTTGAGTTTGACTTTTTTTCGAGTGCGCAGAACTGGCGGGTCTTGGATTCTGATTGTTTTTCCAAATACCCAGACCTGGAGGTTCTTCGATTCTGCAATCCTTTCTTTCAAATAGCTGGAGCTGACGGTTATTATAAAATAAAATACCCGCCCAACACCGGCTTTCACCACAGTACCCGTGTGGGTGCTGTGACGATAGACTATACATGCATATATCCGGGAAAATGACCTACCCGTTCAACACCGGTAGATAACCTTATGATCATGCGCGCATGGCTGCTCAGATCCCGTTGATAAACGTTCCTTTTCGACAGCCAAGCTCCGCGATGCGGGATTTGCGGACGACATCTTTTGAAGCTCGAAAGGTGGTAGCAGAAATGGCGGTTGCAATTTGGTAACAGAAGCCAAAAAGCTTCATGGGTTGCGAAGCATTTGGCTAAAAAGCTCCAGAATTTTTCCCAAGGAGCCAAGCAAACGCAGCCAAACACAAAGGATTTCCAGGCAGGGAGGAAGAGGGAAGGAGGGAAGAGACATATAGATATGTTGCAAGCAAGGCCAATATGCGCTCGGAGAGTTGCCTTCAGTTGTGGAAGCAGCAGCAGCAGTAGGATTGGAGGAGGCTCCAGTTCCGGAGCTTCTCATCATCATCATCAACAGCAGCTGCAGCAGCAGCAGAAGGCGGCAAGAAGGATGATGATTTCAAGGCATTTGCAATGCTCAGCCCAAGCTGCAATTCCAACAAGAACCCATGTGCTGGAAACCTCGGAGCAGCAGGCCAGTACCCATCAGAGACCCATATCAGTGATAAGAAAGATTCGGGAGAGTTTGATTTCCAGGGAGAGAACGGCAGTGGAGATAACGGAGGGTTACCTGGCCAAGCTGCAGGAAAGGGAACCTCACATCCGGAGCTTCCTTCATATCTCAGCAGAGAAAGCACTGCTAGATGCTGAGGAAATAGATAAGCTCCTTTCTGAAGGTGGAGGAGGAGAATTAGGGCTTTTGGCTGGAGTCCCTTTGGGTGTCAAGGACAATCTTTGTACAAGAGATATGCCTTCCACCGGTGGTTCCCAAATTCTCAAAGGTTATTGCCCACCCTATGATGCCACTGCTGTTCACAAGCTGCGGGAAGCTGGTGCTGTTCTTGTGGGCAAAACGAACATGGATGAATTTGGTATGGGAAGCTCCACTGAGTCGTCAGCTTATCAGGTACCCTACTCTCCCTCAAGCTCCAGCTTTTTCTTTTTGTTTGCAACTTGTGGGTGGGAGATTGATTCCAGATGTGTTCAGCATTTCATAGCCCATCACTAGCAATTGGGTTGCTGTCTGTTTGGAAGAGAAATTCTTATCCATGTTCCTAGGGTTTGGATCTTGCTCTTTTGTGATTTTTTCCAGTTTTTGGTTTCAGGTTTAGGGTTTAGGGTTTTTGCTTTGTGATGTGTGAGTGGAGATTTTGGATCGGAGTGGCTTCTGGAACCCACAAGAGAGTCATAATGCTTATTATTATGTGTGTGTCATTGAGCAGGTGACATCGAACCCATGGGATTTATCAAGAGTACCAGGAGGTTCATCTGGTGGATCAGCCGCAGCAGTTGCAGCTGGTCAGTGTGCAGGTGCCTTGGGGAGTGACACAGGTGGTAGCATTCGGCAGCCAGCAAGTTTCTGTGGCATTGTAGGGTTGAAGCCTTCTTATGGGCGTGTGTCACGCTTTGGCTTGATGGCATATGCATCATCACTGGATGTGGTGGGATGCTTGGGTGCTTCAGTTCTCGATACTGCTATTCTCCTTCAAGTCATTGCTGGACATGACAAGAATGACTCAACAAGTAGTCTTGAGGTGATTTTGCTTTGGTAGATGACGATGACGATGATGATGATGGTGATTCCCACAAGAGTGGCAAGATTTTGTGCCTTGTTTGGTAGTGGTACTACTTGATGTCCATTTTTTTCTGAATGCTCTGGAGATGACAAAACAAAATTTGGATGCAGGAAGTTCCTGATTATGCAGCCCAGTTATTGCCTGTCGAAGGCCTCAGTAGTAAGCCATTGGCAGGAGTCAAATTTGGGCTTATAAAAGAGACAATGGATGAAGAAGGGGTGGAGGAAGATGTAGCATCTGCCGTGAAAGCAGCTGCTCTACATCTTCAGGAGCTTGGTGCTTCAGTAACCGAAGTAATCCCTTCTAGACTTTGTTCTAAAACCCTAAACCCATTTGAATAGAAGGATTCAGTATCCTGTTACTACTTTGTCCAAAACTCACCTCATTGCCATGGCAGGTGTCACTCCCAATGTTCTCTCTGGGTTTGCCAGCATATTATGTATTGGCCCCCTCCGAAGCTTCTTCAAACCTGGCACGCTATGATGGTGTGAGGTAAAAAGCCTCTGCTGTGCATGATGCAAAGATTTACAAGGACTTGATAAGCTTGTGTTGAAATAACAGAGAAGTCATCTAGGGTTTAGAGTCATTGCAGAGCTGGATAGGTGCCATCCCAGAGAACAATAAACAAAGGAGAAGAACAGAGATAGCAATCAATGCAATTTGGGGGTTTAACAATATATACGATTCTTCCTATTTTGAAATGTGTAAGATTTGGGCCCCGCGCACATGGTGAAGAAGTCATGTCCATGTTTGGCAACTCTCGGGCAGAAGGATTTGGCCCTGAGGTAAAGATAAGATCCACTCAATAATACCACCTGCCCTCTTATCTACTTCTTGTTGAAGCTTTCTGGCATCATACTGTTTCTGGACTCTCCCTCTATCATTTGATGAGGGCAAGGACATGCATTAGATATCCATGTAGACGTTTGTTGTCAGAAGATGTTCAGTAAGCTTGGTAATGGATTTGTTGTCATGGTGTTAAGACACCCAGCACATGATGAATTTGGGTCAGGTGAAACGGCGGATATTGATGGGGACATATGCTCTATCAGCAGGCTATTATGATGCTTTTTATAAGCGTTCTCAACAGGTGTGTGTTTGTTATAGTCTCTCATGCAACCTTCTTATTGCTTGCTAAATAATAAAAGAACAGAAACTTGGTCTTGTTTGTTATGATCTGAGTTTAGGTTTTAGGGTTTAGAGCTTTGTGCATGATGTGGTCATGTAATTGGAATGTGTCAGGTTCGAACTTTGATCCAGCATGATTTCAAGGCTGCTTTGCAAGATGTGGATGTGCTTTTGTCACCGGTTGCCCCCTCAGCAGCTTACAAAATAGGTCCACTCCATTCCACTAGACTAGGAAGCAAGAATTATCCCTTGTGCTGTAAATTCTGATGCTGTACACTTTGGAGAGCATCTGCACTTCCAAGCAGGCTCACAACCCTAAACCCTAAACCTTATTTGGGTTATGGGTTATGTCTGTTTTAAGAGACAGTTTTCTGGAGAGATCAATTGCCATGATAGTAGATAGTAGTAGCTATTTTAGACCTAAAAGCTGCAGAGAATGTTTGTTCATTCATAGTCTTGAGTTTTGATACAAGCTCAGATCTCTCTGCTACACTTTTGGCAGGTGAAAAGCTGGATAATCCACTATCTATGTACCTTGGAGACCTCATGACGGTATACATTCTAATCAACACCTGCTATTCACTGGAATCTTTGTTCAAAGGTTTAGGGTTCAAACACAGATGCACACACCCATAAAATAAAACGAACTTCTTGTAATTTCAATGGAATGCAAGTGGACAGATCCATAATGGGCACAGGTGGGATATAGATCATCATGTTACTCATGGAGATTGAAAATGTGAACAGGTGAATGTGAACCTTGCAGGATTGCCATCACTAGTTGTGCCATGCGGCATTGCTAAGGGTGGAACCTGTGGTCTACCCGTTGGACTCCAGATGATTGGACCTGCATTTGGAGAGGTAAGAGCAATCGTGGGTGTCTCACATTCCTAAGTTCACATTTTATCATAGTCTGCAATAATAGCAATGTGATCACAGATTTGCAGCGTAGTGTTCACATAGAGTGATGGTGGTCTGTAGCAGTAGGTGTACAAAGACATGGTACTCTACATAGACACTGACAAACATGAAGCTATATTGTGGTATCTATTTTGCAGGAAGCGTTGCTTCGTCTCGGTCATATCTTTGAGCAAACATTGCTAATGAACTTCAATGCTCCACTACTTAAATCTTAGTGTTCAGAAACAGGGTTTTTCTCAGAAACAGCCAAAGAGTTGGGGAATCACACCATGATGAAGCTTGAATTTTTCCTTAGCTTGCAGACAAAGGTCAACATCCTCTCTGCACCTGGTTTTGCAGCAAATTTGTTCCCATTTGTTACAATTATAGCAAGAAGATTTCTACTACAATTTTTGGCGTCCTCCCACAGAAACCTTTATTCTTGAGTGATGAGCAACACGTTGTACAAGATTTGAATGGAAAAATGGAATTCCACTTTTCCAGAGGGAATAATTTCCTGGCCTTTGCTTTGTATGGCTTCATTCACTATAGAAATGTCACAAAACAAAGCATTTCAAGGAGAAGTGCAAAGAAAGAGTATACAAAATGGCACATGTACTTATATGAATTAAATACCGTGTTTGTTATTTATGAATGGAATATGGACTTAGTATGCACCATTGTTCGGTGGGTATTTGATTTTGTTGCTAACCACCATGTCTGGTTTTTCGTAAAAAATCAGAAACAAAACATGGGTGGTTGCGGTTATTTCAGAAACCTCAAAAGAACCGGCGGTTTTTAATATAGAACCGATGGATGTTATTATACATGTGGTTATTTGGTTTCTTACAATTTTTTTGATAACCACGGTTATATGTATATATAGCTGGAAAGCAGTTCTTTGATTTTCCTTCGGACCATGGTGACAAGAGCCAGGAGAACTGCCATGATAACCGCCGGAGGTCTGTCCCGGTTTCTGATAACCGGAATGGCAACAAGATTGTTAGTGAATATCCAAATATATATATAATAAAATAAAATAAAATATATGAACGAACAGATAAGATCCATCCATGTCGGCAGAATGAAATGCCACCTCATCTTCGGACACGTGGCGAGATGCGACCGGTGGAAGCTGAAGAGGCCTAAATTTACTTTTCACTTTTTTTTACCTGTTCGTTTTCACGAGCACCCCCCATTGGGCAGCAAACAGACAGTTTTAACCCAAAACACACCCTTTTAACCAAACCGTTTTACCCCAATTACCGCAGTAATTTATGTACTTACCACGCTTGGTCTCCTCCTTGCGATATCCAAGTTCACGCTCTCGTCGCTCTCTCTCTCTCTCGCGCGCTTGCGGAAAATCTTTCCCAGCTGCGTCTCGCTTTGATTTCTTGCGCAAAAGATTTGCATCATAATCGTCACCATTATCATCATTTGCAAATATTTTTTTCTTTTTTTTTCTGTGGGTAAGCAGATCTGAAGCTTGTTTTTTTTTCGGGTCTTTCCCTCCCTTTGCCTGAGCTTTGGGTCCACATACAAGTCGGTAGGAAGAAGAGCTCGCACTGAAGGTGATCGAAGCTTCCATACTCATTAAAGATCCAAGCTTTTTTGGGTTTTCTTTCTTTTTGGTGAGCTTCTACTTCTCTTCCTTTTGCTTTTTTGCTCCCTGGGGATTGGTTTCCTTTTGCCTTTTGCTTTTGTTCCATTTTGTTTTTGTCGGTTTTGGGTTGGGTTGGGTTTGGGGTGGGTTGTTGTGGAATTGGGTTTGGGATTTTGCATCATCTCTGTTTGGGTTGTTGTGGAATTGGTTTTTGGGATTCTGCATCATCTCTGGTTGGGTTGTTGTGGAATTGGGTATTTTGGAGTTCTGCATCAACTCTGGTTGGTTTTTTTGTGCCAATTTCGTAACTGCCCATCTTTGGTGGTGGTTGTGGTGGTGGTTGTGGTGGAGAAGATTGAAGTTGGGAGGGAGCAGGAGCTCTTGTGTGTAGAATTGGGTCGTTCCTGTTGTTGTTGTTTTTGTTGTGGAAGTTCCAGTGGACCTGAAGGTAGGTGGCCGTTGGGCAGGGAATGAGATGAGTTGGAGATGTCATGGCCAGAACTACGCCGAACTGGTGTCAAATTTGCAGAGTGAGCAACCCCTTTTCCCCCAGCCCTCTTTATCTTTCTCCCTCTCCCCTTTTGCAATCTTTGTGCAAAGGATCTGTCTTCTGGTGGTGTGGGCATTTTGGAATCAAGCAATGGAATGAAGCAAAGAAGAGTTTCTGGGTGGATCTTTTACTGGACAGAGAGTTGGATTCTGGCACCAGAAATTAACAAGATTTGTGTTTTTTCTCTTCTGATGATGCTAGAACTTTCTCTTTCTTTGTAATTTCTTTTGTCAGATGGAAATTCAAACTTTTGTAAGCCATCATCAGTGATGATGATGATGATGATGATATTTGTGATTCCTTATGCTCTGGTTGTATGGTAGTTGCTTGGGTCCAATCTTTACATTCTCTCAATATCCACTGTCATGTTGTTTGTTCTTCCAGAAACATTCTTGTTTGTCAAAAGCCAGGTTTCGATTGTCCCACTCTGAGGGACACTTGAATGTGAAATCCACATGTGCATACAATGTGATGCCAACAGAGTATTTCTTGAAATTAGTATGAGTTATTTGTGCAAACATTTTATTGTGAGGAAGACAAGTGATGATTTCCATACAAATTAGATGAGCGACAAGTTCCGTGCAATTTTGCCTCAGCAGTTAGTTTTGAATTTTTTTGGTCAATGATCTACTCTTGCTAAGATAATTGGTTGGCATTGAATTGATCAGTTGGATTCAAAACTCAAGCTTCTTCAAGTACGGTTTTTTGAGTTTGTGTTGGATCTCATGAATATGACTTCTTAACAAGCACATTCAGGGTATTCTGATTTATGTGAACTTCATTGTTGGGTACAAAGGCCTCAGAAGAAGTACTTCTGAGAATGGGTCACTAGTTGGTTGGGATTGTGAAACAACTAACAATCCTATTAATGTAAAGATTGGATCAAGAAACCTGACATGAAGGATTTGTGGGTTTGGGTGTTGCAGAACATGGCATTCTCTCATCACCAGAGGCAGCAGCTGCCATGTCCAAAATTGACCGGAAGCTGTTTGTTCCTGAAGATGGATTGCCGTACAATGATGCACCTCAGGTCATAGGTGTGTTCCAGACTTTTGCTGATTCTTGGTATCAGTTTGCAAACTCTTTGTAGAAAAACACTTGCTCGTCAGTGCAGATGTCAGTTCCACTGTAGTGCTCATGTCTTGGTTAATGGGCTTGAAATTGAATACAACAACACAGTTTGAGGCCCCTGTTTCCTTGCAACTAGAATCTTGTTGAATTGGATCTGGGTGTGCAGGGTATGGAGCTACAATTTCAGCACCCCACATGGCAAGTTCCTTTGTGCACCATCACTTCTAGAATCAATATGCCACCCTTGCCATGGGGTTGTTGTTGTTGCTTTTTTTTCCTTTCTTTCTTTTGATTTTATCAAAGAGATTGCCATGTGTCATATATTGATTTTTTGAAGGCTTTTATCTTTGGCGTGCAGCATGGCTACTGCCTATCATTGCTTGCAGATCACCTAAAGCCTGGGATGAGTGTCCTAGATGTTGGCTCTGGCTCTGGTTATCTGACAGCTGTGTTTGGCCTCATGGTTTGTGACCTCTCTTCCCTTGTTCCTCCTTACCAGTTGTGGCAGCATGGGATGCAAAAAAACAGTTGAGAGATGTAGAGACATGGCATTGTTGTAATTTGATATACAGGGTTTGCGGTTGCAGGTTGGTGAGACAGGCCGAACAGTTGGAGTGGAGCACATCCCTGAGCTTGTGGATCGCTCTATTGTGGCTATCAAACAAACACCTGCCAGCTATCTTCTTGACAAGGATCATCTCAACATCTATGGTAATCCAATGCAGATTGAGGCACTGATGGGTTTTGCAATAGGCAACATAATAAATTGTGATGTCGTTCAGCTTTTTGCATTTTTCTTTGTGCTGAAAACTCTTTCAGATGTTCTGTCAAGACACCCCTTGTTAAGGAAATGGCTCAAGAAGGTCAAAGAGACTAACAGTATGATTGCGCATTCCTCCATTTTCTCTATTCTTGTAACAACCCGACAATCTTCGTTGTTGGGTCATATTCTCTTTGCATTATTATATATAGGTCTTGAGTAGGTTTCTCATTTTGTCATGCCCGCTTGTTTGGTTAGTTTGGATTGAGTTCTGTAGTGATAATTTTGGCAGTGGCTGATGGAAAGCTAGGATATGCAGATGGGGCACCATACGATGCCATCCATGTTGGAGCTGCTGCTGCAGGTGTTAACTATTTCCATATTATGTACACTCCACATATGCAGAGCAACATAAAAATTTGATTGGAGTTCACTCTTTCTCTTTTTCTGACAATACATGTGAGCAGTGTTGCCAGATGCTCTGGTGGATCAACTCAAGCTTAATGGCCGCATGGTGATCCCAGTCGGAACATCCTCACAGGTTCTCTTCTCTATCTCTCTTGGTCTATTGTCCTCTCTTACTTGTTATGATCATCCAGCTACCTACCCAAGAGTGTTGATCATTATTTATGATCATTCTCAACCCTAATTTTCCATTTGGCAGGATTTGGTCATTGTTGACAAGCTTGCTGATGGATCGATCCGGAAGACAGTTGAAATGGGTGTACGCTATGTGCCTCTTGTTTGACCACCACAAAGTCTCTTGGCTTTTGGTTCAGAAACTCACTCATATTTTTATTTTCATTCTTTTCTTCTTTGAAGTTCATTGGTTATGTCAAGTATGTGTACATAATTACATGGAGCTTTCTTTGTTTAGAATAATAACAAACATATTATTATCATGTTACAATGGGTCATTTGACATCATTGTATTTTTGTGAGAGGCTTCTGCACATGAGAACCTTTTTTTACAAGACTCTCCAGCTCTCTTTTTGCCTCCAAGGGAAAAACACACTTGTTCAATGACAATTAGGTCATGTGCAGGATTTAGTGTATGTTAATGTGATGATGCACATATGGAGAAAGTTTTTAAGATGAAATAAAGAGCAAATTCTGCTGACACACACATTTCATGTATTTTCTGCTCTCCTCCTGTCTCAGTATTTCATTCCAGAACACAGTTGACCCTAAAATTTGCTGCTAGAGATTCCAACAGTAGGAACCAAGGTTTCTGACTCAGATTTCCAGGTCAATGGAAACCAGGAGTCAGGTCACTATGCCATTTGCTTGATGTCCTGTTCCAAAGTCCTACAAAAGAAGTAAAAAAAGACAAAAAGAGTATGTTGGGAAGACAGGCAGAGCCATGATGAATCAACCCACAATGTCCATTTCCTCTTAAAAGTCTTGAATGCCAAAGAATTAAAAGAGTGTAGGGGAATTGTTACTTTCCTGGGCTTGGAAAGGGTGCTGCTGTGCTTCCATGTGCTTCCAAGTCCTGTAAAGCATTGACATAACAGGATGTCAGTCGAAAGTTCTTTCACAAATTGTAAACAAGCAAGAGAACCTTCATACCCACCTGTTGTTCTGTAATGCAACAATTTCATCCTCCATCACAATGAATTCTCCTGTCACAACGAATTCTCTAAAGTCCAAAACTACTTGAAGATTTTCAACTCCAACCTGCAGATCCACCAATAATTCACAGTACAAACATTCAGACCCCCTAAAATAGAGGATGTGTGCAGGATCCCCAGGTCTGTCATTGGGGTCCACTGCCATTATTCTCATCTACATAGAGAATTGATCACTATAATCAGTTTCAGTGGCACCACTGAAAGCAGAATTTACAGACTAGTCAACCATTGGATCTCCCCATATAGCTAGATATTAAATGCAAGAAGGGCACACACATCAATCCACAAATATATACTCTAGAAGCTTATGGGCGGTTGCTTTCTTGGAACTGGTCAGCTGAGAAATCTGCATCTGCACACAATTGTTGCTTAATGCCAAAGGAGATGTTCTATAAAGCCTGCACGTGCAAGAAATCAAGAACATGTATTTTGAGAATATGGATAAGACAACAGACATAAGGCATGGGTCCAGACCTGATACTTGATGGACCAAAATTTGAGTAATTATGCCATGTTGAATCCTGAACCCAAGGAAATGGGAAAATGATGGTTACTGGTTTGTTGCACATCACAGGGCTAGCTGAAATCATTGTTGCCATTGCAATTCATAACTACCAAAAAAATCCCTAAAATTATGCTCATGCTATTCTTCCCACATGGACTGCATAATGCTTGTCAATGCCTGTCACCTACAACTTCATCAACAAGCAAAAATCATTTTCTTTCTTTCTTATTTCTGAAACAAGAATAGAAGAACCTTCTGCACCCAAGCAGACTGTGATGCAGTAGCACCATCACCAACCCCCTGTATGCACACTCTCACACAGCTTTCCTCAGGAAATCCACTTTTGCAGAGTTCCTTGAACACTCACATGTCAAGAATCAATTCCAAAGGCTGGTCTGCTACGAGAGTTTGTAAGCAGTTTCTTTACTGTGAAACAATGATTGAACAGACAAGTCCATGGTGTTTGTAAAGCTCAAAACCATATGGATGAGTTTTATCCTGACTAGTATTTTCTATATTTCTAAAGACAAAATCTATGGTAACCTGTTGCAGCCACAACAATGATTGGATCCACAGCTGTGCAACCAAGGTAATTGTTTATCACTTGATTACATATTGATATATATCTGCTTGAGCTGAAAACTCTCATCACACAGCTAAGACATTCAAAGAAACAGAAAATGCAACCCAACTGCCGCAACTGTAACAATGATGAAAATCCAGTACAAACATACAAAGAATTCAGTCATTGCAAAGATAGAAGCATGAAATTAGCCCTGATGAAAGGCAGCAGATACCACTCATGCCCAGGAAACTGCGCAAAATTTCCAGACAGAGTTTACGAAGCAAACAGAGAGAATCAAGCCCAATGAATCAAACTGTAAACCATAATAAATCTGCTCTTGCTAATTCTCATTGCTACTGAGTTGGAAAGAATAGGCAATACATGCACTCCCTCAAGGAGACCCAGATCCAACCCTGATAACGCATGCCAATCTTACTGCTACCACAACCATTCAGAAGTGGGTTTCTGTTCCTCCAAAAACCTAGCTTTCCTTAAATTCATAATATATATATCCCACACATAGGTACTGCAAAAGACAGAGACACTATACAGCAGGGTGCTACACAGATTGCAACTCTTTTTTCTGAATACATTGAATCACTCCGGCAGAGGGTGATGTCCACCCAATGAAGCAAAGACATTCAAGATGCCAAATGCAGCAGCAGTGTGAACATTTTACAAGTGAAAAGCATATGTTGAGGATGTCCACCCAATGAGGCAATGGCATTCAGGATGTCAAATCCAGCAGCAGTGTGAACATTTTACAAGTGAAAAAGCATGCCCTGAGGAAAACCTTTTCAAAACCCTAGGATGATCTCAAGGTGGTCTCCATAATCTCTTTGGAGAACCTGGAGGAGGAACTAAAGACGGCGATGTTTGAGCTAGACTATCAGGCATCAAGAAGGAATGGGTTTCTTATCATTCTTATTTTGGAGATACTCTAGCATGTCATCTTCATCAATGTCTTCATCGTCATCGAAATCTTCGTCAAAGTCCAGGTCCTTGTCTTCATCTTCATCTTCTTCATCTGCATCTTCTGGGAGCATCTTGCCTGCCTTCATTTCAAACCACTGTCGCCCCGTGAGTCTTTTCTCTCTAGAAGCCACTAGGGCAGACTCTGGCATCAATTTGGCTTGTTCTAGTGCCATCTCCGCCTCGAATCTCTCTCTCCAAGCAAGAAAACTATCCACTGTCACGGCTTCTCCATGAGGTTCTATGACCTCTTCTTTCGCTGCAGCATCCTCGTCTCCTTCATCCGTGCCAGAGGCTTCTTGTCCATACTTTTCTCGTAACCATTCCTTGGACGAAGTTGCTAACGTGAACATCATCGACATTCCTAGATTCTCCGTCGCCTCTTGCTCCAGTTTCTCCTGTAGCTCTTTCACATCTGCCATCTTCACTCCCTGTAAGCTCCGGACCTTGATCAAAGGTGGCTCATCAGGATAGGTCGGCGTGTGCGCGAAGATGAGTGCCAAGCGTACCGGGATATCAGTCGGCTCCTCCTCATCGTCTTCCATAGGAGAAACTGTGATCTGGAAACAACGGGCGCTTGTTCCTAGCCCGCTCTCTCCACTCGGTATCTCCTGCATGTCATCCATACATATGGCTTTTAAAGCTTCGATCTCCATCTCTTGCTCCTGCTCGTGGTCTGTCATCTTGCTAACAATTTTCTCTTCTCACCGCCTTCTTCTCACACCTTCCTTGCCAAAGCTTCAGTATTCTGTCATCCCCAAAACACACATGCAGCAAGCAAGTACACCTGTTCTCGCTTCAACTTCAGCAAACCTTCACTAAATCGTCCAAAAAATATATATTACAGAATCACCATCTGCAGCAACCAGCGATAGTTCAATTCTTCTATCTAGTGCACGAACATCTTTTTAAACAGACCATGCAAATCCACTGTGCAGCCCCTCCTATCCCGTGCAGATAGATCGCGCTCGCTCGCGCATCCGGGGACTGTTCTCCTCGGCAAAAACCGGCAAGAATCCTCCCCTCAAACCCTAACCCTAATCACATCCCTCATCCATTAATCATTTTTCATCCCCTCCAATTAGCTATGTTCCTCTCTCGGAATGGATGGATGAAAGAAAGAAAGAAAGAAAGAAATGTAACCCAAGTCTAATATATGGTAATTATTAGATCAAATTGCATTTCCCTCGACGGCAGATTCTGCACCTCTGCCAGCCGATTCTGCACTCCTATTGGTTGATTCTGCACAGCCTGTGTTTCGATAACAAGGAACAGGCCTCTTAGGGAGGATTATGCCCCCCTTGTTTTTCTTTTTTAATGTGCAAGTGTGGGTGACCTTACAAGGTTGCTTTGTTTTTTTTTTTTTTTTCGCTTATGGGTTCGTTTTTTTTTTTTATTTTTTTTTTTTTTTTTTTTTTTTTTTTTTTTTTTTTTTTTTTTTTTTTTTAATATTATAAATAAATATTTTTTTAAAATAAAAATTAAATAATAAA
>Ga0116227_10012445_pt1 | contig 13834 bp, 8 predicted proteins | sample S1TSphgellanicum_FD_89693 | JGI IMG/M metagenome (GOLD analysis project Ga0116227, IMG submission 89693) | Host-associated microbial communities from peat moss isolated from Minnesota, USA - S1T2_Fb - Sphagnum magellanicum MG | ecosystem: Host-associated > Plants > Peat moss > Unclassified...
ATAGCTGGCCGTTTTACCAGATCCAGTCTTAGCAATTCCCAGTACATCCTGTTTATTCAGTATCGCGGGTATTGCGGCTTCCTGAATGGGGGTGGGCACTGTAAAATTCTGATTCACCAATGCTTTTAGCAAAGCAGGTGATAACGCTAAAGACGAAAAGGGCATAACACTGTATTTTGGCGTAAAAGTACATAAATCCAATTAGAACTTCAATTTAGGCTTCTTGAGTATTTAAAATAATCAATTATTCGCCACAATCTTTATCGTTGAGCTCTGAAAGTAAACTGATCGTGATTTTAGTACCTGAATTCACTTCACTTTCTACCCTAATACTTCCGCCGGCGGCATTAACTATCTTTTTTGCAAGGTACAAGCCAATTCCGCTACCTTCTACATGCTGGTTTAGCCTGCCATACATTTCAAATATTTTATCAATACCATGCGATGGTATTCCCATCCCATTGTCCACAACACACAAAACGATGTGCTTACCATCAATTTTGGTTTGAATATGAATAACCGGACATACATCACGTTTAAATTTAATCGCGTTAGAAATGAGGTTATAAATAATACTTCTTATATTTTTCCTCGAGAAGAAGATGTTTTTCACCTCCAGTTCCCGAATGATAACGGCTTTGGATGAGGTAATCTTATCTTCCAGGCTCCACTCAATGTTAGTGATAATGTCATCTATGTCAACTGACTCCATCGTGATCATGTCGCCTTCGATCCTTGCAATCATAGAAACCTCGGTGATCAATTCCCGGTATTTAAGTATGGATACATTGATAATATTTAGAAAGTCAAGCAATCTGGTATCGGATGATGCAATTTCGCTCATCATACTGATACTGGCTTCTATATTTCCTAAAGGACTTAAAAGATCATGGGAAACTGCGTGTATAAAGTGATCCAAATCGGCATTGATGCGAAGCAGGCTTTTATTCTTCTGATCAAGCTCCTGCTGCGTATGCTTCAGTGCACTGATATCGTTGAAAGTGATGATGGCGCCATTAACTTTTTGATCAACCAGCAGGAGGTAAGGCATCGTCATGATTTGGTACCAAAGCCCATTATTGGTTTCAATTTCTTTAATGATCACCTTACCATGAGCGATGACTTCCTTAACATCGTCAATAATGCTTTCAAATTTGATATTTGTTGAAATATGGCTGATGGGCCTGCCAATATCTGTTTCCCTAAGATTGATCTGATTCACTGCACCAGGTGAAAACTTCATCAGCAGCAGCTCATTGTTTACAAATAACTGTCCATTAACATTGCTTCTGAAATAGTTATTTAAATCATCGTTGGTTTCGAGCAACTCTTTGTTTTTTAACTGGTAGTCTGCATTGATGGTATGCAACTCCTCATTAACCGACTGCATTTCTTCGTTGGTGCTTTGCATCTCTTCATTTGCAGAGATCAATTCCTCGTTAAAGGACTGCATATTTTCGTTCAAAGCATCTAGCCGTTCAAAAGCTGAATAAAGCTTATCCTTTAGCTCTTTATTCTCTTCTTCCAGATTAATGGTATATTGACTATGATAAGCTGTTTCATCATATACCGAGTCATTCGACAATCCAGCGTCTGAGGAATTGTCTGCTTTAAAAATGACCATAAAGAACTTTTGTTCATTCTTTTTCGCAGCAAGCGGCATCACACACATGCTTATAGAGGTAGCTACTCCACTTTGCTTAAGCAAAATGCCCTCAGCAGAAGTCTTTTTATCTGATTTTTTGGCTTTTCTACTCAGGTTGTTATAGGCTAATGCCAATGATTTTGGCAACAATTCAGGTAAATAATATTTAAAATTTTCCTGCAGCAAATACTTGGCGGTGTTACCGATAGCTTCAATGACCAGATTATTTTCATCAACACAAACGGCAAGATAATCCATTTCCAATGCCAACGCCCTGCTCATGGTATCCATCATCATGTGATCTGGACTTCTGGAGGTCTCTCGCTGTGTAATATTCCTGGTAGGTTTTACATCCATCAACTCCGGCAGTGAAAATGCGTCAAAGCTGACTAAATGTTTTGCTTTAATATTTTTATAAATTTTCCATTTTTTATGGACTACCTCTAAACTATTGATGATAGACGCGGGGTTTTCACTGGAGCCTAAAAATAAATAGCCATTCATTTTTAACCCAAACAGCAGCATTTTAAAAATTTTCTTTTGCAATACCGGGTTCATGTAAATCAGCAGGTTGCGACAACTGATCAAGTGCATGTTACAATACGGTGGTTTTTTTACCAGATCGTGCTGAGCAAAAATCACAATACGGCGTATTTCCGGTTTGATGCGGTAAGTTTTTCCTTCCTTTATAAAATACTTTTCGAGTCGTTCCGCAGAAACATTCTTTTCTATGCTATCACTATATATGCCCTTACCTGCTTGTACCAATGCAACACTATCAATATCCGTCGCAAATATCTTAACGATGGTATCTGCTAATGCACCTTTTAGTTGTTCAGAAATTAATATAGCCAATGAATAAACTTCCTCACCTGTGGCGCAACCTGCTACCCAAAATTTCAGTTCCTCGCCTGGTACGAGCTTAGTCAAAATATCAGGTATTACTTTCTTTTCAATAAAGTCAAAAGCTTCTTGATCCCTAAAAAAAGAAGTCACACTAATCAAAAAATCTTTGGCAAGCGCATCCACTTCTTCAGGTGTGTTTTTTAAATGGTCGAGATATTTTTCCAACGTAACGAAATTTCCATAAGCTGCCCGTCTGCTTGTCCTTCTTAATATGGTTGTTTGTTTGTAGTCTGAAAAATCCAGCGGTAGCTTTTCTTTGATCAGATTAATAATTTCAGAAAGTGTTTTTTCATCTTCAGAATCATCTAACAATGTCTTTCCTACATATTTTACATAATCCTCGACGATTCCGGGCATCAATTCAGGTTCCAAAATAAAATCCACCACACCGGTAGCTATTGCATGAGCAGGCATACTACTAAATTCAGATGTTTCCGGAGTGCGAACCATCACCATTCCACCTGCCTTTTTCACAGCTACGACACCCTGGCTACCATCTGAAGCTAATCCGGACAGGATAATCGCAATCGCATTTCTGCCACTATTTTCAGCCAGTGAATTGAGGAAGATATCAATGGTGAGGTGGGGTCCCCGGATATTTTTTTTATCAGTTAAATATAGACGACCATTTTTTATGGTCATAAACTTATCATTTGGAATCAGGTAAACCTGGTTCGCTTTAACCAAACCTCCCTGCTTCGCTTCTTCCACAACCAATTTGCTATGCCGTGCCAACAACTCCACCATCCTGCTTTTGAAATCTGCCGATAAATGCTGGACAATGACATAAGAAACCCCATCCAATGGGGTATGATCAAAAAAACAATTAATCTCTTCCATACCACCAGCAGAAGCACCAATGGCTACTATAAAATCAGGATTAGATTTCAGCATAAGAGGGTAAAGTTAGCGCTCAGAAAAATTTCTGAAACGGGAGCAAAAGATATATCAAATATAACTATAATATTCTGATACAATTGGGTTTATATGTGAGTTGGTGTTATATACTGCAATCTGTTTTTCCAAAAGCACAGGATATCAATAATAGGTAAATTACTCAGCATGGTACAGGATGGTCGATTGCCTCTTCTATATTATATTTGTTACAACCAAATTACCAGTTCTCTAAACTTAGCTTAAAACCGTGCCCTTTTGAGGTGTATTTGATTTATTGTTTAGAATGAATTTTTTATGAACATATATTTTAGTTATTAATGGCTTCCCGATCCTATTTGTCAGATCTTACCACATTAACAGATGTTCAGTTACTTGAATTGTTAAAAATTGATCGTATGGACGCTTTTGATGAATTATATGATCGCTATTGGAAAAAATTATACATATTTGCTTATAAACGGGTGCGTTCGAAAGATGTTGCGGAAGAGATCGTGCAAGAGTTTCTTACCAATTTTTGGACCAAAAGATCCAGTCTTGGGATCAAAAGTTCTTTTGAAGGATATATCTTTACCTCGGTAAGAAATTTAGTAATTAATTTTTTTGCCAGAGAGGCCCGTCGGGATGCTTACTGCCAGATTCATCTGCGCTATAACCACGATGTAGACACTTCAACTGAAGAAAATATCTATGCTAAAGATCTTTATTCAAATCTTCAAAAGGAATTAAGTTATTTACCATCCAAGTGCCGATCGGTATTTGAATTAAGCAGAAAAGAACATAAATCAAACAAGGAGATAGCCGAAGAATTAGGTATATCTGTTAAAACGGTTGAAAGCCATTTAACCAAAGCAATCAAACGGTTAAGATTTAACCTGAACTCATTTTTTCTTTTATTTTAACAGCTATCGCTACTGTAATTAATTCTTATTTTTTTTTAATAAAGTAAGGGTAAGGGCCTGTTTGATTGTCATATATAAACAAGGCAATTATAAACCGTTATTTAATGAAGCATTTTTTCTCCCCGTATCTGCTAGATAAATATGTCAAAGGAGTTTGTACCAAGGAAGAGGTGGCGATGATCCACCAATGGTACGATTCATTTGACAACGATAAAGACTATTTTGTAAAGATGTCAGTTGTAGAGCAGGAAGCATTAAGAATGTTGATGCTGAAAAGATTTAAGGAGTCGTTGACGTCTGAGCCTTTTGATATCAACGCGGTGAGCCCTGGCAATAGCACACTCAAAAGAGGATACCGGATTTTCGGTATTGCAGCAATAAGTTTGATTTGCCTGGGTTCTTTTTTTCACTATATAGCACAGCTAGGCCAAAGTAAAAACATTGCGACAACTGTATCGGAACATATCATTTTAAACAATCAATCCACCGGTATTTATAAGCAAATATTATCTGACGGAAGTATTGTTTGGTTAAGCCCCAAAAGCGTCTTAGAATATCCTCACAATTTCACGGGCGATTATCGCCAGGTTAAATTGCGAGGCGAAGCTTTTTTTGAGGTAACAAAAGATCATACCCATCCCTTCATTATCCATAGCGGTAATGTCATCACACGGGTTTGGGGAACCAGTTTCCGCATCAAGGCCTTTGAAAATATCCCGACAGAGGTGTCAGTAATTTCCGGCAGAGTATCTGTAAGATCAAATGCAAATCAACAAAAAGAGGTGATGTTATACCCCAGACAAAAGGCAGTATATGCCCTGTCTGACAAAACTTTAAAAAAACTGCCCGAAAATACAGAATCTGATTTACGTATGTGGGATAAGATATTTACTTCTTTTGAAAACACACCTGTGGATAGCGTCCTTGCATGTTTGGGCAGACAATACCATATGAATATCCGTACTGAAGATAAAGAATTAGGCAAATACCTGTTTAAGGCAGATTTTACTGATCAAAGTCTGCCTGCTATACTCGAAATGTTACAAAACTCACTAAACGCAGGATATGTGATAGACGATACCAACATTGTACTTTATCGTAAACCCCAACCCAAATATTGAACTTAAAATTAAGCCTATGAAGAATTAATCATAAAATCACCCAAAATACCGGAAGCGTTGCAAGCACTTCCGGCTAAATCTAACGCCCCGTTGACCAAAGATTCATAACCGGCAACTTGGAGCAAATTGTCTCATTTTAAGTATAAAATAAAACAAACAAATTTATGAAATTTTATTTACTCAGCCCTAATAACTGGTGGAAAATTATGCGAATCACTCTTTGTCAGCTATTCCTTATTATAGCACTCAGCAGCATTTCGTTTGCAAAAAACCTTAAAGCACAGGAAGTGCTTAGCCGACCTGTCAACATTGAGGTCAATAATTCAAGTTTAGAGTTTACGCTAAAGAAGCTCGAGAAAGATGCAAGTATAAAATTTGTATATAGTAAAAATATCGTCAAAACTGATCAAAAGGTAACATTTTATGCCACTGCTGCAAAACTTGGCGATGCTTTAAATAAGCTATTGGTAGAACGGGGAATTGCTTATCGCGTAATTAACGACCACATTGTTCTGAGTGTCACAGCGCAATATCTGGAATTAAAAAAACAAGCTGCAAATCGACAAGCTCTCTTGGATGCCGCTATTGATAACGATATAGTTAAGGGAAAAGTAATTGATGAAAAGGGACAGCCATTACCAGGAGTAGGTGTTAAATTAAAGGGGACTCGGATAGCTACGGTAACAGATGCCAATGGGAATTATACCCTCAATATTCCTGATGGCACGGGCACTATCGAATTTTCGTCAGTGGGATATGACAGCCAAAGTATTGCTATCAACGGCAAAACCACAATTAATATCACCTTAACTGAAAATAATAAGCAGTTAACCGAGGTTGTTGTTATTGGCTATGGCATCCAGAAAAAGAGCAGCGTTACTGGGGCACAGTCAACAATGCGAAACGAAAATATACAAGAACGTGCAATTACACGGGTAGATCAGGCTTTGGTAGGCCAATTGGCAGGGGTAACGGTGAAGCAAACAACCGGCGTACCGGGAAAGGCCTTCAGTATTCAGGTGCGGGGATCTGGCTCGATAAGTGCCGGAAATGAGCCTTTATATGTTATCGATGGATTTCCACTTACACCTAATTCTAGCAACACTACAAACGGCAGTTTTTCTACTGGTAATCCGTTAGATAATATAAATCCCAACGATATAGAGAATGTGGTAGTGCTGAAAGATGCCGCCGCAGCGGCCATTTATGGCTCAAGAGCTTCAAACGGCGTTGTGTTAATTACTACTAAACGTGGTAAGACAGGGCAACCAAAAATTAGCCTTAACGCCTACGGCGGCTTTAATCAAGCTGCCAAAAAGTTGCAAATGATGAATGGAGAACAGTGGATTGAAAATGCGACAGAAGTTATCAATGCGCAATATCTGGCGAAATTTCCAACAGCATCGATCAATGATGATCAAGCTACTCGTCTCGCCAGGAACGGTGGTGTATCTGATGCCAACTTAATTTTAGATCCCCGATGGGCTCTGCCTGGACACCCGGGACTGGAATTTGTGGATTGGCAAGATGCGATTGAGCGTAAAGGACAGATGCAAAACTATCAAATATCCGCAAGTGGAGGTACCGATGCTGTGAATTATTTTGTCTCTGGAAATTATGCAAACCAGGAAGGATTTGTGATAAATATCGGTTACAAGGCCTACTCTTTGAGAGCGAATGTTGAGATCAATGCTTCACAGAAGCTCAAATTTGGAATTAATGTTGCGCCCACCTATTCGGTTACTCAAGATCCATCACCGGGTATTGAAGGCCAAAACTCTATTTTTCACCAGGCATTAAGTTTAGCTCCAGTACAGGAAGAATCATTTGGCCTATTGCCAAACACGGGCAACAACGGTCAGTACGCCTACAGCAGTACTACAAATTCACCTTACGGAAAACTGATCTACAACCAAGGCTTAACCAAGCGTTACCGTACTTTAGGAACTTTATACGCGGAATATGAAATTGTTAAGGGATTAAGCTTCAGGACATCGGTCAATTTAGATAACACCGATAACAGTGCTAACACCTATGTTCCCTATACCACCCAAAATACGTTAGCCACCCGGACTTTCACTGGATCGAATAACTTGCTGGCAGCGACATCAGGAACTTATAATAGCTATCGCAGGCAAACATTTGTTAATGAAAATACGCTTACCTATAATACGGTTATTAAAAAAGACCATAGCATTAATTTATTGGCAGGTATATCCTATAATTACGATCGGTTTGATGCCGCCCGTATAAGCTCTAATACGGGTTACACCAGTGCGATTATCCAAACTCTCAACGCAGCAGCAGCTGTTACCGGTACAACAACCTCTACTAGAAGCATTTTAGAATCCTACTTTACAAGGGTTCAATACGGTTTTAAGGATAAATACTTAATGAGTGCCAGTATTAGAACGGACGGCTCATCACGCTTTGGTATAAACAATCAATACGGTGTGTTCCCATCAGCGTCTGTTGGCTGGCGTGCAAATAGGGAAAATTTCATGAAGCATATACGTTTCATATCAGATCTAAAACTTAGGGGCTCATTCGGAATTAATGGTAATTACAACTTGCCAAATGATTATGCCAGTATCGCGACCATCGGTTCTGCCGGCTATGTCTTTGGTACTACCCAGGCCGCTGTTATAGGTCAATTTCCCAATGTTTTGGCTAATCCCAACCTGAAATGGGAAAAATCCCAAACATATGATATTGGAGCTGATTTTGGAATTTTGAATAACAGGATTACAGGTTCCTTTGATTACTATAATAAGTTAAATACAGACCTGTTATTAAATGTACCGGTACCAGAAACAACAGGCTTCCAAACTTATCTTACTAATATTGGTTCGGTAAGAAATATTGGTCAGGAATTGGAGTTGACTACACGTAACACGACAGGCAAGTTTGCTTGGTCAACTACTGTTAATTTAACGCATAACACCAATAGAATTGAGGCCTTAGGCCCAGGGCAAACTCAAATTATCATCCCCAACGGTAATAATGTGTCTGATCAGATCCTACGCGTAGGATCACCTCTAAATAGTGTTTATGTTTTAAAAACAATCGGCTTTTTGTCAGCAGCAGATCTCAGCAACAATGTGGCCCGTTATAACAATCAAGCTGAGGGAGACTTAAAATTTGAAGACTTCAACCACGATGGAGTTATCAATGAAGCCGATAAACAAATAGTTGGTCATCCAAATCCCAATTACACTTTCGGGATTAGCAATACCATGAAGTATAGTGACTTTGATTTGACCATTTTGGTTCAAGGTCAGCATGGAGGCACGATATTTTCTGAATTAGGCAGAGCAATTACAAGACCAGGCCAAGGAAAGTCAGATAATCATCCGGCATCATTTGTAAATAGATGGAGGTCCCCTACAGATCAGGGGGATGGACGATTCGGTAAAACCTATGCGCTGTATAATACCCCGATTACATCAGCGACAGATTGGGTGTACTCATCAGATTATATACGTGTACGGGATATCACCTTAGGATATAATCTAAAAAACCTGATCAAGTCACCCGCTATCAGGGGAGCTCGTTTATACCTTACGTTAGAGAATTTTTTTGGTGGAGACAAGTATACCAATGGATTAAATCCGGAAGCAGCCAATACCTCCAGCAGTTCTAACTCTGCTTTTCCGAGCGCAGGCGATTATGGCGGACTACCATTAGCCAAATCGTTTATCGTTGGGTTGAGCTTCACATTTTAATCATAAACATTTATAAAATGAAAAAGATATCTTTAATTCTCATCATATCAGTCGTTATCCTGGTTTCTTGCCGGAAGGATTTGAATCAAGTGCCCATTTCTGCAGCCACAACAGTAACCTTTTATCAGCAGCCGAGTGATTTTATACAAGGTGTAAATGCGATTTATAATTCGTTGCGAGGTTATCCAGATAGATTGTTGTTCCTTTCAGAAATACGTTCTGATAATATCTATCCTTCAAATGATGTTGCTCGAGATCCTGACCCGATCAATAATTTTGCCTCCGGGATAGCCTCAAATATTTATGTGGAAGAAGCCTGGAATGCTGATTTTAAGGGCATATTCCAAGCCAATACCGTGCTCGATCAAATTGCTACTAACGGTAGCTTTATCGGTTCGGCCGCGCTGGCCACACGTTTAACAGCCGAAGCAAAGTTTTTACGTGCGTTTTATTATTTTGATTTGGTGCGATATTACGGTAAGGTACCCATTATCGATAAGCCGGTATTGTCCACAGAAGCCACGACACTCGGGCGTAAATCGGTTGCTGACGTCTACGCATTGATTATTGCAGACCTGCAATTCGCCATAGCAAACCTACCGGCTAACTATAATGCGACAGCTGCACAGTTCCCACAATATGGTGCCTCAGACGTTGGCAGGGCTACCAAGTATGCCGCCGAGGCAATACTTGCCAAAGTTTATATGACCCGATCTGGCCCTACCTATGGCATTGAGGGACCTGGCCTCGGACTAAGCGAATGGAATTTAGCGGTCCCTTTGTTAAACGATATCATTGGCAGCGGGCTTTTTGCATTCAACACTAATTATGCAAATATATTTTCCTATACGAATCAATCTCCTGCCTACACCGCAGCAAGTAACCGGGAGGCTATCTTTGATGTGATGTATATTTCCGGGCAAAACCCGGTTTTGGGTGCTACATTTACTTGGCAGCTAGTTCCGCAGAACTATTTCAATTCGCTGCCAAGCGGAAATACCGCAACCAACGGAGCATTGGGCTTTCCGGCAGTATCACCTAACTTATTGGCAAGTTATAATGCAAGCGATGTACGTAAGGCACAAACGATCAACTCCACACCCTTTACTTACAGTGGCACCACCGATACGCATTCGTTTATCAAAAAGTACCTGGATATTACAAAGACTCCGGCAAGTCGTTTTGACTGGCCTATCAATTTTATAGCAGTTAGGTATACAGACATCTTAATGCTTAAAGCGGAATGCGTGTTGCACGGTGGCCCTGGCTCGCAAGTTACTGATGTGGACGAAGTTGTCAACCAGGTTAGAGCCCGCGCAGGCTTACTGCCATTGACAGGTATTACTTTATCGCAATTGTTTGATGAGCGCAGAAGAGAGTTTGCTGGTGAAGGCTTACGCTGGTTTGATTTGCAAAGAAGTGGTAACTTGATCGCCATCATGAATGCATGGATAGCTTCCGATGATGCCATCTTACATAAAATGAATCAAGTTACTGCAAATGCTATAATTTATCCTGTTCCACAATCACAATTAGATGCAGTGCCGGGTTTATATTCCCAAAATCCTGGTTATTGACAAATAAGAGATCGTCCCCAGTTGAAAAATTAGTTATAGTGATGAGCCCGGTATTTTATCGGGCTCATTGCTTTTAGATTGAGTTTTATTCTATTTTGAGAAAAGTACGATATAAAGGATTCTATAAACCGAAAAAACAACTTCCTGTAATATCACAACATCCTGTTCCGTTAAGAAAAGCAGTTCGCTACATTCAGGAACAACCACCTAAAGAGACACATGTGATATTAGGTTTCTGCCTTGCAGATTCGAATAATGAATGGTATCGAACCAAGAAGATCATCCATGATTCCATGTAGCTTTAGCAGTGAAACTTCGGAAATTTGTTTTCTATGGAGAGATAAGGGCGATTATTACAAATTCGAACTTCGGTTGCAGATTGCCGGAAAAATTCATCAGCTACAATACGGTTATAACACTGCTTTTTTTGCTATGCTGTTTTACAATCCAAGGCGATATGCGCTTTTAAATTCGGTTATCGATAGTGAACTTCTTAGTTTTTTCCAAAAAAGCCATTTTCAACTATTGGTACTGAAGAAGCATTATGATGGTGATTTTAAAGAATTTGTTGATCGGTTAAGGATGGGATAGGTTTAATGATAAATAAAGATCACGAAAAAATTAAAAACTCGAAATCATTTCACTCATATTCATAGGATTTAGGGGTATGGTTATTGTAGAAATAATTCTTTATTTTTGTATTAACACTCAATATCACATCCATGCACATAGAAACACGTAAATTACATTTGATAGAAGAAATGCTCAAAGTAAAGAGTGAAGCTACTTTATCTGCTTTGGAGAAATTATTAAAGAGTGCCAACAATAAAACAGTTAAGAAAACACCAAGCTTAAAAGATTTTTCTGGAATCTGGTCTAAGGACGAGGCGGAAGAAATGGAACGCATAATTGCAGAATCTTGTGAAACAATCCACCCAGATGACTGGAAGTAATCTATTAGATACCAATATCGTTATTTAAAGGCAATTCTACAATTACTGCTTTTCTTGAAACCTTCGAGGAGGAAATAAACATTCCTTTTGCTGTATTAGGAGAATTATATCTGGGTGCTTACAGATCAGCCAACCCAAAAAAGCACATTAAACAGATCAACTCTTTTCTAGAAAGGTGTAATGTTCTTATTGCTGATGATGAAACAGCAAATCACTATGCCTTAATCAAAGCTGCCTTGTTGCAAAAAGGTAAGCCAATACCGGAGAATGACATGTGGATAGCCGCAGTATCAAAGCAATTTGACCTAAAGTTACACACCAAAGACAAGCACTTTAAGGAAATAGACAACCTCAATTTACAGAGTTGGTAATTGGATAAACCAATTTGATTGACCCCGTTCCGCCAATTTCAAAAGACACCAAAACAGACTGGTTATCAGAAAGTAATGAATAATTTATTTTTGGCGAAGAGGGGTCAATAGATTGTGGTTTTTCCAGTAAGATTGGAACAGGGATTTTTGGATGCCATGAATGGCAACAAAGAAATAATTTTAGGAATTATTGACGACTTCTGGGGCTCTGAGGAGGCGATGAGAGATGATGATTGGATAGCAATTTGGATTGACAATTGTAAAAAGCTTTTAAATTATCTTAATTTTAACGATGCCTTCATATTCATAAATAAAATTATTTTTGAACATTTAGGCTTAGAACAGATAATCTTAATAAAATTTTTAAAGTCTGTGGTCCTTAAAGTATTTTATGATGATAACAACGAATAATTTTTTGAAGATGAAAGCAACAATCCTAATCTTCTTTTCAGCATTTTTTGCATCTGCTGTTTTCGGACAGAGCCAAAACCATTATGACTATTATGTAAAACAGGCAAAAAAATTATATCTAGAAAAGCAGTTTTTGAAATCCGCGCAAAGTTATTCCCAGGCTTTTTCGTCCAACGGAAATTTAGGAAGAGTTGACCACCGTTATAGTGCTGCATGTTCTTGGTCTATGGTTCCCGAACGCGATTCTGCGTTCTACCAACTGGCTAAATGCGTGAAAGCAGGGTTTGACGAATATTTTAAAGTAGCATCTGATACCACTTTTTCCTCGCTAGAAAACGATCCACGGTGGGAAGTTTTGCTTGGACAAGTCAAAAACAACAGGGAGGTTTCTGATAAACAGTCATACGCCAAAATAAAAAATCCTGATATGGCATTTATTGATTCATTAAAGGAAATATATGATGACGATCAGCTGCCCAGATTCCAGATCGATAAGATCCAACGAAAATATGGTGTTGAATCGGTGGAATTGAGAGCTCATTTTAATGAAATGAAAAAAAAAGATTCTATTAATATTTCAAAAATCACAGTTTTATTCTCTAAATATGGATGTCCGAAAAGTGAGCGTATAGGCGAGAAGGGAATGCATACCATTTTCCTGGTTATACAGCATGCAAAGTTAGCTACCCAGGAAAAGTTTCTGCCATATCTCAAAGCAGCAGCAGCTAATGGTGATATCCGTTTATCGAGCCTAGCCATCCTCGAAGATAGGATCGCAATCCGAAAGGGTAAGAAGCAACTGTATGGAAGCCAGCTAATCTTTGATCCTGAAAAAGCAAAATACTATGTGTTGCCTATCAGAAATCCTGAAAAAATAGACGAAATGCGTAAAAGCGTTGGACTTCAACCCATGAATGAATATGTAAGTGCTTGGGGGCTAACTTGGAGCATTTCTCAATATAAAAAAGATCTTTCCAATGCGAAAATGGCCAGTATGAAGTTCATGCCTCCCCAGTAATCATCTTCAATGCAGCTTAACAAAGATTTATTGGATAGTGACATTCTTTGACGCAGTATTGCCATATAACGCCATGATATATAACTGGCTAAAGTTCATTCCAGTTAGCTAAAATATCGCCATTTGATATTTTTCTTTCAGAGAGGCGCATGTTTAGAGAATTCATCTGTCTATAACTCATCGTTGTTCCCGTATTTAAAAGCCCCTCAGCTTTAGTATTAGGTAAGGCATTGTTGTATTTCAAATCCGGTTTTGGTATATAAAAAAGGCCGCTCGCAACTAATCTTCTGATTAGGTCTACATCCTGATAA
>Ga0116227_10012446_pt1 | contig 13833 bp, 4 predicted proteins | sample S1TSphgellanicum_FD_89693 | JGI IMG/M metagenome (GOLD analysis project Ga0116227, IMG submission 89693) | Host-associated microbial communities from peat moss isolated from Minnesota, USA - S1T2_Fb - Sphagnum magellanicum MG | ecosystem: Host-associated > Plants > Peat moss > Unclassified...
CCCGGGGGAAAAAAATTAAGACAATCCCCCTCTCCCCCCCCCCCCCCCCCCCCCGCCGCCGCCGCCCGGGCTCCCCACCGCTCCCCTCCCTGGTCCCTCCCTCCCCACTGTTGCCCTTGATTTCGGTGGGGGGGATCGCCCTTATCGCCACTTTCGTCCGTTGAATTTTTTTGTACTTTCACACTACGGGCTGTACCCGGGCCCGGGTAAAGGGGGGACTGGTCTGGGGTGGGAGGTGTTAGGTGGGTGGCCGGGGGCGGTCTTCGGGTGGTGAAAATACCTCCGCCTGGCACCCAACCAATGGTTGTTTTTAGTAATTTCTGTTTTTAGCTAAAGTGGCGACAATTCATTGGAAAAAAATTTGGCTATTCTCCACCGTCTGTGCCTTGCAGGCACGGGTTACCACTAGTTTCATTTTAATCAATGATTGATTATTGCGATACACTATTTTAACATGCTGTCTTGATAGGGTACAAATTTTTGGCCTTAAATAGACTGGTGGAGACCATCATAGCCATGGTTGCATGAAGGCATAGGTGCGTCCGCAAAACAATTCAAAGTTTATATCTTCAGAATAAGAGGCTGACTATAATGTCAAAGTTCAAAGCCTCATTGGGAGATTCTCGTTCCAAGCTAACAAATTAGTGCCAAATCAGTAGCCAGAGGCATTTGCACATAAATCCAGCAAAAACCTAAAATAGGTATCCCAAAATGCCATACAAGGTTCCTTTTTCCCCAGTGCATATATTAAGTACAATTCCTTGACACGTTTTTAGTATCTATTTTCATCCGAGATATGTTTTAAATTATAGCAACTGACACATAGAAATGTAAATTCATGGCCATTGATGCCCGAGGGATATAGCTGCCATTTCCAGCACTGGCGGTAGAAAAGACAAAAGATCCTTTTAGTTGCAGCTTTCTGTTTTTGGGAACAAAGTCCTGCTAGTGACAAATACATCTTTCCTCGCGTACAAGTTGAGAGTACAAGTTGCGAGCTAGGGCCCACTTTCAGGCAAACATTCGAGCTCTATGTGGAATGAGTCTCATTGCAATTGGTCGGCGGTGTCGCCAAGTTGTTCACTTAAAATGTTGGGTCCCTAAAGTCTTTGTTTGCAGGTGGAAAATCGCCAGAACGCCACACTAAAAGCAAATGGCGAAAATTCCCTTTCTTCATAAAAGAGACCAACTCTTTTTTGTTTTGGGAGGAGACTCTCTCGCCACAGTTGTGTGTACTGGCTCTTGTTTTAATGGTCCTCTACATAAGTTCTGCTAATTAAGGCGAAATCTGTCTGAGGATGCTGGCCAATGTGGCTGCTTGAAAACAAAAAGACTGGTCCTACAAGGCTATTTGGAGGACTGACCATTTCATATTTAAAGAGGGTATTAATATAGGTATGAAAAGAGTCAAGGATAAGGATGTTAGGGACTATTTTCTTGCAATAAGTACCGCTACAATAATGGACTAGAGATTCTGCCAGGCAAGTTGTGGGAAAATATTAAACAGGCCCAAGATTGTAAATGCGTTAGATACAGAAGTACTGCTTAACATGTTTTGCATCAGCCCGTTCCTTTTCCCCCTTCTTTTCAGGATTCGAAGGGTTTTCTTCACAAACCTGATCCTAACGAGTTCCTCTGCAAAACATACTCGTGTTATGTTGAATTCGTAACCTACCATTCCATCCCATCCTCATGGAACCAAATGGGATGCCATGTCCAATGCATGTCGATGGCCGATCGTCCTCCTGTTAGGGTTTTTTTAACGTTTTGCTATTTGGTAGGCCAAGTTTCGACGCTTTGTTCTTCTGTCTTCTTCGATTGATCCTCTAATTAAGTAGTGATGCTTTTGGCAAATTCAAATTTGCTGTAACACCTCATTTTCAAGTGTTATTCATTTTGTGTGTGCTTATCTTTAAACAAAAATTGAGCATGGAAGTGTGAACTTTTTTTGAGCTTTTACCATAGATGCATTCCCACAAATGCTTAGGTCATGACAATCAAATATATTTTATAAAAGTTTAGTGATCATGTTGCAACTAATTAGTTCACGAGGTTTCATTTCAAATTTGTGTTAAAGTTTTTGGGTTTTCTTGGAGGTGTTTGAAAGAAGACAAAGATGTGCATGATTTGCCTTGTTGTAAATGTTTGACAAAAGTTGTCTTCACACTTTTATATTTATATTCGATATTGCCAATCAAGGTCGTGATCTTTGAAGGGCATTACGCAAAATACAAAGATTCAAATGTACGCATTCAAGTTTGTGCAAAATATACTTATCTCAGTGTTTCCAACTGGGTATTTTTCCTTTTCTAAGTTTAATGCACATTGCGGTGTAACATGGGGTGAGCTTATAACCTAGGAATTGATATTATAATAACCCTGGATAGGTAGCAAATGCACTGTCATGATGACGTGGGTGCCAAACCTTAAATTCATGTTTCAACTTAAAAATTCACTGCAACGGTTTGAAGCGATGTAGAAATCCAAAAGTCTTCAAGTAGCAAAGAACAAATGTAAGAATTTTGGAATTTTTTGATTATTAAAATTACCCCTAGGAGTTATTAAATATAGATTAGTTATTTGCACAACTATTGGCACACTTAGTTGTTAGATAGTTCCTTCTAACATAGTGGTGGGTCTACGGTGCAATAGGAAGTAGCACAAAGTTTTACAACAGTTGGAAGAGTGGCAATTGGAAAAGTTTAGTGTTTTAGAGATTCTATCTAATATGGTGATACAAAAGAAGGAAATAGGAGGGCCAGATGGGTTTTAGGGGTTGTTGAAATACTATGTGAAGTTGACACTTACTTAGTTTATAGAACAATGGGTCATATTTGAACTTTGTAATGAGCTTCTTTTGGAAATATTTACATAATGGGTAACACCATTGAATGGGGACAAGGATTGTCTTAACTTCCAATGTGTGTATTGTGGAAGAGAATGGTTAAATAAGCTACGACTTTTTGACCATAGGTCTAAAGGATGCCCAGATGTTCCCATTGACCCAAGAACAAATAAACCTATATGTATTCCAGTGCTTCCCAATCTAACTATTGCCCAACTATCGAAGGTGTTGAAGCGGCAAATTGAAAATAATGATGCCTCTTTAATTCAATTAAAACTACGGACCCAAATTGATGTTGATGCAAAAACAACATTGGAGAAAACTCCAATCAATGGCGAGCATGTTCATGTTCAAGTGTGTAACTTTAAAACTCTTAAAGAGTTATTACCAAGGCCTTGTTATAGCAAACATCATAAAAAAGGTTTGCTAAATTTTTTGGAACAAAGGGTGCCAAAAATCAAATGTGGAGCCATCGCCCAAAAGGCGACACACAAGTCATCAAATGATGTGTCCATAATGGATGTGTCATAGGAAAAACCCAAATTTTAGATCAAATGACTAAGGAAACCCAATTGTTTGATCAAAATACAACCACCACTATTGGTAGTAATATTGGTGAAATAATAACACAGGTGTTGAGCTCATTTGACCATGCACAACAATGGGATAACAAAGTTGACACTAATATTGAAGGCCATTACACCCACCAAGATATGTTAAAGGCAACTAATTCAGGTGTATCAAGTCCAACTCATCACAAAACAAAAAGGGAAAATCAAAGATATTAAGATTCCTTCACACATCCATCCATCTCCATTGCACCCGAATGTTATTTTGTGGGACTTGCACACATTGAAAAACATTGAATATGCTCAAAATCATTTTTTGAAACTTGTTCAAGTGGAAGCTAATCAACATGTCATGGTCCCATAGGAACTCTCTATATTTATGCCAATCAAGGTACAACCTGGCTTGTTTCACTTGCTTCCATACATGTTGAAAAAGTTTGATTGGGAAAAATCTTCCCTGGACAATTTCAAGGGCAAGCTTGTAAGTTATTGGACTTGTCCAAAAGGATGGGATTAATGGACTGACAATATATTTATAACATCATTTGGTCTTTGGACTCACAAAGATCAAATAAGTCATACACCCCTTTACTAAAGTATTTATGAATGTTTGATTTGTCCTACCGTGCAAAAAAAAGCATGTGACATGCAATCCATTTTCGTCATTCTAACTCCAACTTCTAAAGTTTTGGTTGCACTTATTTTACACAGCATTATTGCATAGACTCCCAATGAAACACAATCAATATTGATGTTAATCATGTGGTGAACCCTGCAACCTCAAATGATGAATTCAACAAATTAATTGACTATATTGAATACAAGTTATTTGAATGAGGCAATAAGAAGCTTGAAACCCAATGGTGGGAGGAACGTGAGAACATGATTTCTAAGCAGGTTTCTAACTGGCCAGTTGACGTTAGTTATGCACTCAATATTTTGAAATAGCAAACACATTTGCAAATATGATTGGTTCGGTTCAACTTGGGTGGGATTATTGAATTTACTAAGGGCTACGGTTGATCCAAATTGGCTCAATTCCATTACATTTGAAAAGTTTAATCCTGTTGCAATTGGGATGATTGTCATATAAAGAAACATTATTACTAGTGCCTTGGGATGTTTGGTGATCATTATAACCATGGTCTGTAATTATGATAATTAATTGTGAACCTTTACCACGCACTAGGTAGGGTGCACCTCCTTGGCATTGTTGGTTATGTCAACATTCAAACCTTTAGTGTCATCATGAAGAACAATGTTTCATAGCATCAAAGTTTGTAACATTTCGACGAATAAATAGTCATTCCCCAGCAAGGAATCGTTGCATGTGATAGTCCCTCATCTTGCTCCATGTGGTTGTCCTTGATTCACGTTTCATTGCTTCGAATCTTGGAATGCTTCCTAACCCAATTTAAGGCAAAACAACTAACAGAAGTAAGCATTTGCCATGAATAGTTGATACAATGTAATGTTTGGCATCTTAGACCATGTTGCAATTGAGCCTTGGAATGATTCCAATGTTATTTTTGGTAGAATAGTTGATACAATGCAATATTTGGCATTTTAAACCATGTTATAATAACTGCCTGCGCATGTTATAGTTCAAAATTGGAATGCACCCTAACCAAATTTAGTGCAAAATAGTTGATAAAACAAAATGTTTGCCATCATAAATCATGTTACGAAAACATGTTACAATTTCCTCTCACAATTGTAAACACAAATGTGCATGCTACACATAACATATTCATGATAATGAAACAATTGTGTTGGTGGGTAGGACATACAAACCTATTCTCGCAATAACCCAACCAAGGTCAATGCCTTTTCATCACATCAACCATTTTGTGAATGTGGAATTGAAGGAATTCACAAAGGCACCCAAGGCATGAATTTTCCAACCATCATGCAAATCCTTTTTATTGCCCATTATAAATTATTGGATGACACTTAACTTGACATTTTGTGACCATGTATAGAATCTTGGCCACCAAGTGGAACGATCTGTTAATTTCTAAAATTCTCCCTGGGCTTCGGCTTGCCAACCCTCTCCACTCAATGACCCCACCCCACCTGCAAACAACATGGGCCCCTCTTCGTGCATCATTGCCTACTATTGAGCCCTTTAAAATGTCATTTTGCAATTTCTTTCAATAGCACCATGCAATGGGTGGATCAAGAGAATTTTTATCCTTCTTGAAAATGTGCAAAGCCCAAGAAACCTTGCACACCACAACATTGGATAAAACATACCAACCCTTTCCATGTTAGAAATCCTATCACCAATGGTCATGGCCTGATTGTTGTTATGTGTCTAAGAGAAGGTGGGGGCAAAGGCCTGCAAAGAGGGAATTGTTGTGAAGATGTGAAATAATGGGTGCCAACCCCATTTTCTTCGTTCAACTTCCAAAGCAACAACTGCATCAAAGTCCTACATTTTGTTGTCAACTAGGAGCTCACATTAGCAACCCAATCACAATTTTGGGATTATACACAATTTGAGGTGGTGCAACCTCTAACATCAACAATGTCTATCAACAGAACCAACAATCATTGTGTATGAAAATACCATAATTAGTTGCTATGTTTATAAAAGATGACTCACCACAACATTTGTGGGAAACATTAAGGTAATTATATTTTATTCCCATTATATGATTAGACTTTGTTCATATTCAATCTTGGTTGCTAGATTTGCAACTTATGATAGTAACATAGTTGGTGTATTGTTTCTTGTCTCCATTGCAAGGTTGATAGGTTGTTGGATGAATTGAAAAGTATGACACAACTCCAAATGCATTGGATTACATTGTCTTTTTCAAGTGTTTCAAAAGTATGGAAATTGACATCTTCTTTAGTGATATAGAGCATCTCATAGACTTTAACACCCATGTTTGACAAATGGTTGGATTTCATGCTTATTCATACGTTTGTGCATAACATCATCACAAATAGGGACATGTACCTTTTGTTAAATGCACAAGCTTTTAAGGCACTACAAGATGAAGTTTAGAATGGAGGGGGGACAAAGCGGTGGGGGGCTAAATACTTCAAGCATAGTTCAAAGTTGAAAAACACTTTGGTTGCCATATTTGGACAAAGACCATTGATCCCTTTACATCCATGAGGAAAAGCGGTGCATTCACTGTGATTCTATCCCAAGGTTCCATAATGATGCAGCATCTAGGGAGTTTGCACGTAACATTTTTATTGCATGGGCCCTATCAAGTGGCCTTAATAAAGATGATGCAAAATTTGCAACTTTTGTGAATGTCGATACCATCATTCTGAAGGTATTTTGTTCAAAAGAATTCATGTGAATGTGGCCACCAAATTGTGCTGAACTTTAGAACCTATCTACATGAGCAAAGGACATTAGTTTCATTACCTTGTGATCATGTGAGTTGGACCCCAATTTCTCGTGGTATGTTACATGGTAATATAATTATAGCATATTAAATTTAGATAAATACATATGATGACTAACCTATGAATTGTTGTTTTATATGAAAATACATGAAACTAGTAGTAAACTTTAGACCATGTAACAATCAATTTTGCATTTTGTACCCGACCATACAAATTGTGCAATGTGATTAGGGTGGTCCATGGTGGGAGGTATCGACAGGGAATATTCAATCCTTTGTTGTCCAAGCACTAATAGACGAATTGAAAGTGAAGGATTACAGTTGGGGGATAAACACCCCCCACATTCCACATTCGAAAGACACACATTTTCAACACCAGGTGATTTTTCATGGTTCCATGACAACACATGCCATGTTGCATGGTGATCACCCTAACTTGCAACTTGAGGTTCTAAATCACTTACAAACACTCTCTCTTCTTTGTACACCTATGACAACACTTCTAGGCAACACTCCAAATGAATCCCCTATTTGTGATGAAATGAAGGCCCCCTTTAAATGGTGAAGAAAGAGACGTAAACTCATTCCCACTACCCCAAGCAAAAAACCTAAACATGTTTTACAAGCACAAAAACATGATGTGTGAGACAAGTAACATAAATATATACAAATACTTTGGGAGATTTGTAACATGTTGTCAACTTATTTATAGATCATATGGGTCACATTATATTTAGTGATCAATCTGTTGTATGCGTTAAAGTTCAACAAGTCCTTATTATTATCACTTGATAATGTACCATATGATGACCATTCATTTACGAAAGATGAATTACCCTTTGCCTTGCATTAGCTTTAGTTGATCTTATCATGTTCTACACCAAAAACCTCCTATAGGGTAAATGCAAATTATTCTCACCCAAAAAGGGCAAATGAAAGTCCACTTTTACAATCCAATTCTAATGATTTTTCAAAAAAAATTCAAATGATGTTGAAGCTCACACATTTTTCCATTTCCAAATTCATACCACCATAATTTATTTATTTTTTAAGAACCTCTAAAAATATGGGTCTTGAAAAAATCAATTTAGATATCAAAATGGATTTTACAAATTTGAAATTTTCATTTTAAATCTTAAAATTTTTGAGAGATTTTTTTTTGCTTAATTTTTTCATCTTAAATGTTTTGGTACTTCAATGTGTGGTGGTAAAAAATTATAAGCTTAGTTTTTAACTCCACTAGAAGAAAAAAATCCATAATGATAATTTTTTTGGGGTAGGTTGGACTGTGACATTGGATGTACCATCCTTTGTAAAGTCCACTTTGAATTGAACATTTATCCTTTTGGGAATTTATTTTTTTGGGTTTGAAAGATTAGAATGTAGGTTTTAATTTTTCATCTCACTTTTGCCAAATTTTTCAAATAAATTTGAATACAATGCAACAATACTTGATTCATTCAAATAAAACTACCATTGTGATTGCCAAAATTGTCTATTGTAGTGTGCTTTTATTGTAATCTAATGTATTAAGAAGAACTTGTAGCATGGCAATTACATGAACTAAAAAGGTTTGTAGCATGTAAAATTTATGGGGATAGTTGTAGCATGCCCACAATTTTCATTTTGATATTGGGAACACTTGGAACATCTTTCTTGATTATATTCATATTACTTCGAATTGGCTGTCATGCATCATCCATACTTTCACATCAACTTCAACAAAAAATATCAATGCCCACAAAACTTCTTTTTGTACTAGTTCACTTGTTTTCCATTTTGTGGCGAACTCCTACAAATGAACAATTCTCTTGGCTATGTTTCCATGGGTTGCAAATTTTATCTTTCACCTATATCAGGTTATAGCCTTTGCCACAACTTCTATACATGGAACTTGGAAGTGAACACCATCTTTGCCAATTTTTAGCTCCTTGTTACATAGTCATTTGTTACAGAGCTTTTGTGACTAAGATTGGTGGTATTTGTACATCGCCAATGAACATATGAGATATGTCAATTGAACATATTGTATGTTAATTGCCCAGATTATCTGTTAATTGACTAGATTCATTTCTATATTAATATGTTATTATGAAATCTAAAAAGTGTTTTAGTTACCAAACAATTACACCAGGCCCACACAACTATCCCAAAAGATTACAAAACCAAGGTTTCAATTTAAGCAAAAAATAACCTTAAACCCTAAACCCTAATTTTTATCTAGTATGGATTTTTTGTCTAGACATCTACATGCTCCTTTGTAATGTCAATTTGTATGGCATTCACTGCGGTGATGCCAAAAAGGGAAAGAATATAACTAAGTAAAACAAATACATTTCTATGGTTGTTTAATCAAATGAAACAAATGTATGTTTGGCACTGTTGGTGCAAATTGGCTATCCATGTCTATAAGATGAAAAACTAAAAACCGTGATGAAAAGCTTGGGGCCCAATATATTCCCACCAAATATGCACATTGGAATAGATTTTTCTCTTAATACAAAGTTTACCATCCACCATGATCCATCTAGTGCACAATAATATAACAAAAACCATAAACCCAAAGACCAAAAATCATTTTTAAATAGCTCTTACATTGTAATAGTTACATTTACAATACTTGTAACATGTGGTAACTTGTGTAGAATACCATTGACAAATGTTACAAAAATGGACAAATACAATGCATGAAGTTTAACAAAAATGGAAACCAAACATAAATGAGTGCATACAATGTTTTTATGCTAACTCATGAATATTGATTTTGATTTTAAATGCTATTATGACATTATGGTTTGAAGTTCAGAGACCTATTGCAAACAAATCTATAAACATTGCAAAGATTTGATCATGTAAAATTGTTTATAAGACAATTCGTAACATTGCATTTAGTTTCCTACTAATCTTTTGCAATACAGTAATATGCACATGCTGTAAATACTTGGAACAATGTATTTAGGGTTTGGAAGTCTGTTCATATGGTGGTGTGTTTGTTGCAATTAATTCATGGAGAGTACTTCCTCCTCCACTTCTTCCTCCATTGTAAGTAGTAGTAACGAAGGTGAAAATAATAGGAACTTTTTCATCCCTTGCAATGAAAGTAAGAATCATCAAATGTTAAATGATCCAATTGAAGATGCAAACCCTAATTCCTTATAATCAAATCTACTTAAGAAAGCTTTAGGTTCCAAACAAATTGGGTAGCTAAATACCTTTGTCCACATTGGATGCAATGTCAATGATAGTGATGTCTTTAATCTACAAATCTATATGCTATAGAGATTCACCATTTGAAGTAAAATGTCCAAGAAGTTGGGGCCATAGTAATTAGTATTATGTTATAAATGGTCACCATAACTTCCACAACTATAACTTATTTAGAAGCTTGACTATTGCATTTGCTAAGTTCAATGTTGGGCATAATAATGACTCCATCTACAAAAGCAAAAAAGTTGTTGACAGGTTCAACAACTTTGAACATATCCTTTGATGGTGTTAGTGGTGAATCAAACCCATTGGTTGACATGTGTTGATGTTGCATTGTATTATGTAGTTGTAGTCTACACTAGTTTTCATTAGTAACAATCAGTCCTAATGCAGATGCAAAACCCAGATATTGGCCATTGATGATGAAGGTTACAAATCCATGCCCAATAGACATCTAAATTATATCTTTAAACATAAATCAACTTTTCTAAACATAATAGTTTTTCTCTAAACATAACTTTTTTTTAGACATTACACCAAATTATGTCCTAGTTCATTTTGGGTTTCAATAAATTTTGAATGAATTTTGACATTTTAAAACTGGTCAACCCCCCAGTGAACAGGGACCAGTTGCTATGGATAGTGAATTGGTCCACTAGTATTTAATGAAATACAAATTTATCAAGCCATTTCACTTGTTAATTAATTAATTAGGCAACATGGAAATCAATTAAATTTAAATTGTTTAATATTTAATGTAATATATAATATTATTGATAATTTCATGATTTTAGCCTATGAATTATTGACACATGTCGTTACCTATGTTAGGTTTAAAACTTAGCCTAAATACATAGGCCATGTAATCCACTTAAGTAGGCACTTATTCTAAAGGACTACCTAGGTGGATATTTGGTCAACTTACCATTATTGACCACAAACACACCATTTGTAAGGTTTGATCCTTTGACCTTCAGCATGGTGGCAGACACCCTTACCATCAAGCCACCACACTTGTTGTGATAATGTGTTACATTGCATTTTATTTATTAAATACTTAATTTTAAACATTACAAAAACATAAAATTTGAAAATTCATATTTTATTGAGATTTTGTCCAAATGAAATGATTAAAGTTTATTTAAATTTTTTTCAATAATGCACATAATTACATTCATTTCCTTTTGAAAGTGTAAAATCATTTGAACAAATGTTTTTTTTAATATCACTGTTTAATAACATTTTAATGGCCATTTGTTTGAAAAAAAAAGTTTAATAAATCAATAAAATTTTTATTAATATAATAACACTACCAATGTTAGGTTATTTTTAGTTATTTTAGGGCTATTTTTCATTGTTCTAAGTTATTTCACCCTACATTATTTATGGCTATTTTACGTTATTTCATTTTAAGCTATTTTCAATTATTGTAAATTATTTTTGGCTATTTTAAATTATTTCATCTTAGGCTATTTTCAACAATGTGTGGTTATTGTTAGTTATTTTTGGCTATTGAAGGCTGTTTCACCTTATATTATTATTGGTTATTCTAAGTTATATTACCATAAGTTATTTGTGGCTATTGGTACCTATTCTATTGACGTCTATATATTTTATTGGTGGCTATTTATTGCTCTTCTATTAATGGTTATTATATTGGTGGATATTAATGGTTATTTTAATAATGGTTATTGTTAAATTTTTTATTGTAGGCCATTGGTGGTTATCTTATTAGTGGTTATTGATGGTTAGTTTATTGGTGGTCATTAATGTTTATTTTATTAATGGTTATTGGTAGCTATTTTTAATTATTTAAAGTTATATTGTGACTATTGGTGGTTATTTTATTATAAATTATTGTTAGATATTCTAGGTTATATTATTATAGGATATTGGTAGTTATTTTATTATAGGTTATTCTAAATTATTTTTCATAGGCTATTACTGGTTATTCTATATTATTTTACCTTAGGTCATTATATTTTATTTTAAATGAATTTGAATTTTTATACTTATAATTAAAGTTTTGATAATAACCTAGAGTATAACTTGAAATAACATATATTAATTTAAAATAATATAGCCTAAGGTTAGTTGAATAAATTATTTAAAAATAACTTAAAATAAAAAACCTATGATAAATTAACTAAGATACCTTAAGGTAGAATAATGTATAATAGTTTAGGGTATAATAATTTATAATAGCACATAATAACTTATAATAACTTTAACAAGGGTGAAACCACTAAAATGCAGTAAACTTATTTTTATTTAAGGTCCCATAGTGATTTAAGCTAATAAATTACACCCCACTTTTGTACTAGTGATATTAATTGTGACCTTTCACTCAACTTGAAGGTAATTTAATTTGCAAATGTTATTACTTGTATCATAAGCATTGTGCAAAATTTACAAATGTGTTTTAATTTTGATTTTTAATAACTGCATCACAAGTAATCATAAACTTTGCAAATGGTTCGTAATACCTGCATCATGTGCACCCCAACCACAATCATGATCTTTTATGAATTTTAGCCAACCAACAACACATTATTGCAGGTTATTGTCTTTAGACACATTATCCTTTTGTTGCCATGCCTCAAGGAATTTGGGTCTGTTTGCCACCGCCATTGTTTACATCACTTGTAATTGCACATTTTGTATCTAGCTAATGTACTCGTCCCACCATTCAATAATTGGATGTTTAAATGATTCAAATGTTAGTTCCACTTGTTCCCTCCATTCTTGGCATGAAGAAGCATTCGTACAACTTGTAAATTAGAAAAACCCCTACTCCTATAACATCCTTTTGATTGGAACCCATGGCCGAGAGTTCAAGCTTAGTCTAATCCATTCCAAGATGTTGTCGTTGTTCCCTCCCTTAGTAGAGTGACATAGAGCTAGTTGCAAACCTTGTGCAAACATGAACATCTTTATAATTAATACACTCCCTGGTGTTTATTGTATCCATTTTGCCTAAACTATGTCAAGACTGGTACCACATTTAATTTGTTGTTCTTGTTTAGTGTTTGCCTCAAAAACTATGTGCAAGGTGCTTCCCCCACAATTCCTCATTCCTAAATATGCATCTGATGAAATATTTGAGAATATATCATTTATGCAAAAATAATTTCTCAAATTTAGTTAATTATTTGACAATCATATTCAAAGTGGCCAAGGTACTATGATAATCAGATCAATCAAGTGTTTGACACATTAACCAATTGTTATGATCAACCAATCAGAGTTTATCATATTTTCTTAACTAACCTTATTGGAAAGTACGGTATCTATTCCATCTATCCCCTGTTCATGAGTCCAAACAGTTTTACACTATTTAAAGTCTGAACATCATCACATCCCTAAACTGCTATTGGTAGAACTGCTCCTAGTGCTTTCACCCTCAAACTATGTTGTGACAGATTTAGAGTTTCAACTTCTAAATTGTACACACGCACCTTTCTCTTTCTCTCAAATCTCTAAGTTAGTGGCCCTTGAGACTTTATGTCCTGTCATACTATCCAGACTCTTAGAACTCTTATGGCTCCAACACAGAGTGTTCAATTTTCTGCGCACAGAAAGGACTCGCAGAGAATTTGTAGGGCATGTGGAGGGCACCTTACATCCATGAATTTCACTCCTAGAAATTGGGAGGAATATTATGTGTACTCATTAAGGATGGCAGGGAAATTATGCCTACCTATAGGTGTAAGAACCCTCCCACTATTGCTGAGTAGGCCTATTCATAGGCCTCATGATCTACATAAGTTTGATTCACGATAAATGTTGCCTCCTGCTTTGTGCTAGGTAATAGTCACAAGCTACAATAGGTTTTATTAGC
>Ga0116227_10012447_pt1 | contig 13832 bp, 5 predicted proteins | sample S1TSphgellanicum_FD_89693 | JGI IMG/M metagenome (GOLD analysis project Ga0116227, IMG submission 89693) | Host-associated microbial communities from peat moss isolated from Minnesota, USA - S1T2_Fb - Sphagnum magellanicum MG | ecosystem: Host-associated > Plants > Peat moss > Unclassified...
AAAAAAAAAAAAAAAAAAATATAAATAAAAAAAAAAAGAAAAAAACAAAAAAAAAGATTATATAAAAATCCAAAAAAAAAAACCAACAAAAAAAAAGAAAAGAAAAGAAACAAGATAATTTTTTTTAATTACAGAAAATGAAGACAACAAATATAACAATAAATAATACCAGAAATATAAACCAGAATTTTAAAATTTACTGGTAATAAAATTAAAAAACAGGAAAAAAAACTGAAAGAAAAAAATTAAAAATAAAAAAATTAAAAAAATTTTAAAAAATAAGAAATAAGAAAATCTTGGTGAAGTTACTACAATTGAGAGCTCATGGCAATGGCAACAAACCTCTACTACCATTGTTGGTTTACAAGGCTTGGACTATAAGAGATTCACCTCTTCTAGTTGCTCTTCATGTTGCTCTTCCTCTTCGTCTCTCTCTTCCCTTTTTGTTGTGCATGTCCTCCTCTTTCACAGCTCCACACACACACAACTCAAGACACACACACAAAGATGAAAGAAAAAAAGAAAAAAGAAAACCAAAAAAAGAATAAAGAGATCACAAAAACTTCAAATAAGATAAAAAAAAAGACTCATGCCACATGCAAAGACCCAAGATAAAAAAAATAAAAAAAGAGGAAAAAAAAAACAAAGAGATCACAAAGATGTTAAACAAAGCTACACAAAACATAAAATAGAAATAATAAACAAAGAAAGAACAAGGAAAAACAAAGAAAGAAAAATGAAGAGGTTCCAAAGAAAGAAAAAGAAATTATGGGCGAGAAAAGGGAGGGGAAAGAGGAAGGAAGGGAAAAGCAAAAGGTAGGGGGTAGGTAGGGAGGGTTGATCTGATAGCTAGTAAGCACGAGTGTTGCCGAGGTATTGAATTTTGACCCGGTTATCAAGCTGGTTATTAATAACTTACCAGTGAGTTATTGATTTTTTACAACCAGTTAAATTGATAAGCACGTGGTATTGAATTTTTAAAATCTAATAACTTGCCTGGATGATCGAATTATCATCTAGTTAAGTTATCAATCTTTTTTAAATAATTTAAATTTTTTTAAAACAGAATAAAATGATTTATTTAATTTTAATTTTTTCAATCCCTATAACCAGTGCATGGCTGGCAAGTTAACTGGAGGTTCTCAACTAACTACATGAAAATCTACCCTAATGAATAACCAAATAGTTATTACCCAATTTTTTTGATATTGATATTGATTACCTATGTGGCCCTTGACAAATTTTCAAAAATAATCTAAGTGGTGGTTATTAAAAAAAAAAACAATAACTGGCCAACAAGTTAGAACCACTCATAACCTAAGTGCAAACCTCTATCCTATGATTTTCTTCCCTCAAAATATGGCAACTTTAGGCCTGTTTTTTCAAAAAATATAGTTTGTATGAGTCACAACCATTTGTTTTGGCAAGTTGCAAAATACCCAGTTTGGCAGCTTGGAACTGTTTGTTCCACTCCAATTAGTAAAAATTGAATTGGAATTGAGTTTGATGTTTGGAATTGATTTTAGAGCCAAAACCTTTTAAGAATCAGAACCAAAACTGGATTCCCAAGTCTATTTATCTGTGGAACTGCAATTGAGGTTTATGAAAATAATTTGAAAAAAAATTAGAATTGTGGGGATAACCAAAGGTTGACTCGTAGTTAACAATCACTTCTGGTCCAGGTTACTTAGAACTAAGTCCAATTTTCAGAACTATATTTGAAATCAAAACTTGATTATTTTTTTGAAGAAATGGACATAGAACTGGATTCCAAATTCCATTATGTGTGAAAAAAAATCAAAACTGAAACCATTCTAATTTATTTTTTAAAACCAGAACCTTATAAATATAAATCAAGAACTGCCCAATGTTGGTACATATTAATGTGGTGTGGTTATTTGAATTTTTGAAGAACTACAGTTTTGGGTCTCATACTTTCACCCCAATTTTAAAAACCTAAGTATCTAGGATGGGTAGACTTCATGAGGTTTTGTTTATACTATTTCAAAAAACCTTATTGTCCCAGTTGTTCCATATTAAATGTTCATTACATGATCGAAAAATCTCTTGACCAAAAAATTTGGTGGAAGTGATTCTTTAATATCAAGAACCTTGCCATGTCACAAATCTATCATAATTATTAACAAATCCATGGTTCTTTTACAAATAAAGTTCTTGCATGAAAGAAGATGTAGATGATTATGGCAAATTCTAAACCCAAGAAGGTTCAACAAATGGAAGTGACCTCCCTAGGGCCAAGGTATCATGCCATCTTAAATGTTTTGCAGAGGTCCTTGGTTGAGTTTGAAATATTTTAGGGAGATGTTGTCCATGAAAACTTTGGTCTTATGTGTCCCTAGGTGGTGTTGCCAAGTCTTGAAGCAACACATCACAACATACAATTCTTTTTCATGAGCTACCCATCGCAATTGTGCTCCATAGAGTTTTTTGTTCTCAAAAGCATTTGGGTGTCCACATTGCATGAAGATTGCCCTAATAGCGAAGTCACTTGCATTTGTGTGAACTTCAAACAGGTTGGTGAAGTCTAGAAATTTCAACACAAAATAGATGAATTTTATTTTTTCAAATCCTCAAATGCCTTTTGTTGTTCCTCTTTCCATTCAAAAAACAATTTTTTCTTGAGGATATTCGAAAGTCGTTTTGCCATTTGTGAAAATCCTTTTATGAACTTCCAATAGAAGTTGGCCAAACCTAGGAGGGATCGAATTCCCTTGGTCGTGATAAGTCTTTTCCAATTTCTCATGGCTTGAAACTTCTTAAAATTAGGCCTCCTTTTGCCTTAACAAAATGTGTTCAAAGAATTCCATATTTTCTTGCACAAACTCACTTTTCACCTTATCGCAAAAAAATTGTTTTGTTGGAGCTTACTCAAAACATATTACAAGTGTTTTGCATGTTTTTCATTAGTTTTAAAACACAACAAGATATCATCAATGTAAATGATCACGAATTTGTTTAACTTCTTATAGAAAATTGAGTTCATGAAGGTTATGAACGTTGGTGGGTTGTTACACAACCCAAATGGCATGACCAGGAACTCATACAAATTGTACTTAATCTTCATAATTGTATTTTCAACATCTTCATCCACTATGCAAATATGACAATACCCTAATTTGAAATCAATTTGATTCAAGTACTTAGCCCCATTGAGTCAATCCAATAGATTGTTAATGTGAAACAAAAGATAGTTATTTGTTATGATTATTTTGTTTAAGGCATGATAATCAATGCACATTCTCAACTTACCATCTTTTTTATTAACAAACAAGATTGGTGCCCCATAAGGCAATTTGCTTTGTTAAATATACCTTCAATTGAGGAGGTTGTTTAGTTTTTTTTTTAGTTGTTCCAGTTCCTTTTGGTTTAACCTATAAGGTGCCTTGGATGACAAGGCCAAACTATGCACATTTTTATCTTATGCTCAACCTTTTCATAAGGTGGAAGAGAATAGAGGAGTTCATTTGGTAGAACTTCTAAAAATTTATTAAATGTATCCAAAATATAATTAGGAAGTTGTCTTGCCCCTTGTGATTTAGGCTCCTCCTTGGAGACTTTCAAAGACATCAAAATCATAAAACTAAACAACTTTAATGCCTTAGTTAAAGCAACCAAGTTAATTCCAACTTTTGCCAACACAAAATTATTATCCACATCTAAATTCACTAACTTAGAGCTAACTTTGGCAAAGACTCTCACTTTATTTCCTTGAAAGGAACAACAATTAACTTGGTGCTAAAATCCTACACGTAGCAAGTCAAGGAACTTGTTCCATCCCCTTGGGTGAACTCTAAGAGCTCCATCCCATCCTTTGACACCAAGTGGTGTAGCGTTAACCTTTCCCCTTGGAACAAAATCAAAAGGGACTATCATTTGAGAATTAGTTTCCTTATTAGATTATTCATTAAAGGAGTGCAAATCCACATGGTCTCACACCTCCTCCATTGGGTCTGGGACTTTTCCCTTTTTAGGCTTGTTCTTTTTTGGGGTGAAGGAATTTTCTTTATGGATGAAACCTTATTTGACCTAGCTCCCTCCTTGTTTTTCTTTTTGCTTTTGCAAGGAGGTTTTTTAAACACCTCTTGCATGAATTCCCTCAAGCTATCTTCTTCATCAGGGGACAATTCTTGTTCCACCATGGTTTTCCCCATGGTGGAGAATTCTTGAAATTTAGCCTCCTCAGCTTCTTTCTCCTTTTCCTTTTGGTCTTGTAATTTTTTTCAGCCTTGGCTCCACAAACTTGGGCTCCATAATTGGTGCCTCACTATCCATTTTGCTTTAGAGATTTTTTGGAAACCCAAGGAGCATATTTTGATGCTATTTCTCATACCTAAATTCACCTTAATACCTTTGCAACCACACTTCTAACCATGTTCCTTGTTAAACATTTAATCTACTTGCAAATGGCAAGCCATGCATTTTGTGAATTCTAACATTAATTTCGTTTCATAACCTTGAACTAACCTTGACCTTTTGACAAATGGGACTAAAATTTTCTATGGATTTCCCAACTAGTTCAAAGCCTTGTCACCTAGGATTACCATTTCTTGTCTCATGGCTTAATTATGGACTTGTTTAGTTTGTGGACAACATATGTCGAAGACATTTCTTTGGGCCCCTTTTCTGACACCTTCACTCGCTAACACCTATGTGATTCATGAATGATGTCAAATCAAAAGTCGAACCTAGCCCAACATTTAGATTCATAGCCCAATCCACCATGGGGGTTGGGCCTTGTGGCAGTTTAGACTTGGGCCCCAACAAGGCAAGTCCTCTCACTTGAGGGTTCATTTAGAAAAGCATGCCAATCCCATTCTTGAAAAAAAAAATACAAAACATTCTAAACATTAGAAAATTCCATGCATATACATCTAACTCACTATAACCACACACTTCATTCTTCATAAACATGTTTTTAGAATCTCATCACCAAATTGAAGGGTGAAAGCAAAGTATGGCAGTTCATTTTTTGAATCATTGTAGCAATTTCTACAAAGTGCTTTGTGTTTAAATGCTTATGGTGAATAATTTAATTTTAAATGCATTAAATGATGATTCATTCTGAATTAATAACTTGATTATGAAGATTTGCACAATTATGTTTTGCAAATAATGCATTCATTATGAATAGTGGACTTTTGAAATAAAAAATATGGATTGGTCAATGGACAAGATTATTAAAAAATTCAAGAATTCATATTGAATTCCACTCCAAATTGTTTATAGTGAATAAACATGGGTTGAAGAATGAAATCATAAAGTTAAATGTGATTTTATTTTTTGTGAAACCTTAAATGGTAGTTATGAACTTTTGAAGGGTTAAAATTGGACCTTGTTTTCAAAATTCTTTTTGATTTTTTTTTTTTTTGGTCAAACTTTTTGTGCCCAATGGGTATGTAATTCAAGTATTAAAATGGGCTTTTATTGTTACATATTTTATGGGTTTTTCTTTTAAGATTTTCAAAACGATTTCACCATACCAACTAACAACAACATTTTTCAATATGGGTTTTAACTTAGTTTTTAAAAGGTTTCATGAAGGACTGAAACTTTAATAATTAAAGATTACATTAACGAAATCTTAGAATTTAAAACCATATCCATATGGATCATTTATAAAAACTTGCTTGTGATTCTTGTGAGTGTTATATCTACCTAAAATGAGCCATTAGACAATGCATACACTCTGAATGTGTTCTGAATTGGACAAAATATGGTGTGTTAATGTTCATGTATTATTGAATGGCCAAAATTTACAAGGTTGTCAAATCCATGGTCCTGAATGATCTAAACAATAGAACCTTAAAATTTTCACCACCCAAGGGCATTGTTACAAATTGTGGGTGTGGTTTTTTCTTACCTTAAATTTTTTGAACTTTTCCCTTACAATCTTAGTTTTTCCTTTGTGTGAATTATAGCCATGGTGATTCCTCGTTGAACTTCAACCTATAGCTAGACTAAATTTTTCTTTCCTTCCCTTTTTGATTAACTATTTTCGTGCCCTTGGCCATGATTATCTTACTAATTCCTCCTTGAAGTTCTTGGTCTTGATCTTCTTACACATTCCTCCTTGAAGCTCTTGGTCTTATGCCTCTTATTCGTTCTTCCTTGAAGTTCCTTGTTTTAGTCTTCTTGTTCGTTCCTCCTTTAAAAACCTAGTCATGGTTTTCTTGTCGGGTTTATTTGAAGCTTGTTTTGTTTGTTCCTCCTTGAAACTCTTAATATTCTTACAATTCAACTTCTCAAGCTCTTAGTCTTACTTTCATTTGATTTTTCAAGCTCCTAATCTTGCTTTAGTTCAATTTCTCAAGCTTTTGGTCTTGTTGCAGTAATTTAACTTTTCAAACTTCTAGTCTTGTTTTAATTCAAATTTTCAAGCTTTTAGTCCTATTAGAATAGTTCAAATTTTCAACATTTTGGTCATATTGTAAAGTTTGGCTTCTCAAGCTCTTGGTCTTGTTGCAACTCTTGGCCCTTTTTTGGCAGTTTGACCTTCAAGGCAAATGGTTCTTTTGCTGCAATTCGACCTTCAAAGTTCATGAACCCTACCCCCACCTTGTCCCCAACTTATTTTGTAAATGGTTGCAATTCTAGTCAATGTCAAAAATCCTTGAAGTAAAATCTTCAAAATGGTTTCAACTTCAAGTGCAATTGCATAGTTTCATTGTAAATGTAAGAAACAACTTTGATTTTAGGCCATTTTCTTCTTCATCATCTAGAGGAAAGCAAATTTTCATGAGTGATTGCCACATTGATGCACCTACTATATTCTTCAAATATTATTCTTAATCCATGTCTAGAACTTTAAGCATTCGAAACACTCAAATGTTCTTGTAAACTCCCATTCATAATGTTATAATAGGTCTTTCAACATCACAAAAATCCCACCTGTACACATATAATTTCATAACCTTCCACCATTGATGTGCAAAAGTCCTACCTACAAAATCCCATAACCTTCCACCATCAATGTTAGGAATGCATTTTGGCTTCAACTTTGACCATCACAACATTGTTTTGTGATTGCAATAAGGATTTGCTAATGGCAAGTTGCACAATTAAATGTTCTCCCCGCAATTGATGATTTATGTTTCCTTGAACTACTAGTGATAGTTGTGAGCCATAGATTATTAAAAGGATAATGTCTAGATTGATTATTTGTTGTCATTCATTTATAAAGTTCACTTTTTCCCCAAAATATAGATAACTAAACATTCAACTAGTGCTTAAATAGTGTTTTTGGAACCTTTCTAATTATCAAATTCATTGGAATTTTTAAAGTGTAATAATATGGCATATTGAAAACATTATTATTTTAAATATTAACCCTTAAAAAAATTGGTCAATATTACAAATTTAAAATGTACAAAACAAATATTTGTTACATTTGGGGCGGCCGTTATTAATGTGGATGCACTTGAGTGTCAAAAGAATTGTACTTTTTTCATGTTAAAATATATTTGACATACATGTACTTGAAAAAAAATGTTACGCTAAAAAAATTAAACTTGAAAAAATATTTGCATTTGTGTGAAAGCATGGTTAGGTGGTTCAAAAATGGTGTTTGAAATCCATAATCTAACACTAACAATTTTTTTGCAATTTTAACAATTATCACATCATAAATCCTATAATTATCCTTTATGCTTTTCATCATAAGCATTAATAAGCCAACCTACGAATATCCCTAAACATGTGATTGATAAAAAAGTCCATGAAAAATATTAAGATTTTAAATATGAAATGGACTTTCAAAATTTACAACAATCACATCATTTAAAACTTTTAAAAACTAAAAAAATCCATATAAGGAAAATTTCAATGCATTTCATTAATAAATTCTTCATTTGATGATGCTTTATCTTTTAATTTTTATTTTGACACTACTTTGACATTTTTTTTGAGTTCACACTGTTCATTCTTTTTGTGTGACAAATGTAGTGTTTTCATTTCAAAAATCCATTATGAGTCCATAATCTTTTTAAAATTCATCCAATTTTTTTATGATAATTCCCACTAAAGTCTATGACAACATGAATAATTAAAAAATTAAAAATGTTAATTTTGAATATGGTTTTAAATTTTACATTTATATGTAATCCAAAAAAATTACAAGTGCGACAATCCAAACAATCCACCTATTCATGGTTTCACCCATTTAGAAAAACCTACTTTCAAGTTTCAACCTACTTTTACAATGTGAAATTTAAAAATTAATGCATAGTGATGAAGAAGTATCTTGTTGTTTATCATTCATGTAAAAAGTTAAAAGATTGAATGTATAATGTTTTTATGTTGGGTTTTATTCCTACCTTTTATCAATTTAATTAGATTAGAAAGGTAAATTGTTTATATACTTTATTTTGCTTTGACCCATTGATCATTAGTTGAAGGAATGTATTATTAAAATATTTTGTAAGTTCATTTGTTTGTAGTGTTTTGGAAATGTTATTAGTTCTTTATAAATTTAATAAAGGGCATGGATGGTACTTGATACATATTTTCACTTGGTTTGATGTGATTTTATTGTAGTTACATGAATGACACAAGATTTAAATGGAGATGTCTACTTTTTGTGTCTATTTTATCTTGTTTTCACTAGCACACTCGATACTAGTTTTAGCTTCCAACATTAAATGTTGGTTTTTAGTTGGCAATTTCATAAAATTTGGTTTTCAAGCCAAAAATTGGCCTTCAAATCAACGTAGTTCAAAATTGGATTATAATTATTGCCCAACAATAGTTTGAATTTCCATAATGGATACCCATTAATGGGTAAAAACACAATATGGTGACTTTTTTTAGCACCTTTAGGTGTAATATTATAGTATGTAGAATAGAAACACTCCCAAAATGTGGTGCATTTAATTTTGACTTTCACAAAGTTAATGCTATTGAATATTATTTGGAAAAATAATTAAATAAATAATATGAATTGAAGGAACCATGAATATATTTATGTATACAAAGGCAAAAAAAACTTCGAACTTCAAATGCCATGTAATCACATGTGACATAAGTACTACAAATTTTATAAATATTAAAAATCATTTCAATCATGTAAGAAAAATATTTTTTCATTTTTTAGTACATAGTTACATGTATTTTTTGTACAAATATATTTAAACCCACCATAATGTGGGCAATCTTAGATCCTTGGGTAATATCATTAGGAATGTCAAACCCCAAATTTTTTAAACCCATCCAACTTCAAAACAACATAGGTTTCATTTAAGGAAAGTTGTTCACTCTAAATTTTATATCAAAAGATTACCCAAGTCTTGTAGAATTTGAAACTTCAATTATATATACAAAATTTAATTTCTAATATTCCAAATAGGTGGTCAAGGAATCATTTCAAGAAAATAAACATTGGGGTTCCTCTATTCAAAAGCACAAAAGTAACTTTTAAAAAATAAATTAATGTTTTTAATTTCTAGGAGGATTTGAGATGCTCTTCTTTTTTATTTGATTAATAGATAGTGGATTAAGGTAGCCATTATGTTTTGAGTAATTTTTGAAGGTTGTGACTAGAAGGTCTTAAAGGGCCATTGCACTTAGGTCTACAAATTTGTAATAATTCCCATTTTTTTTTCAATCAACAATTGGGGCTTTATCTTAGTGACTATAGTTGATAAATTAAAAAAAAGGTTTATACAATGGTGCATTTTGACACTTAATGATTTAAAGGAATCATTAATCTCAGGAACACATATCATGAACATTTCAAGAACACAAATGCTTTAGTTTTGTAGTCTATGTAACTGTTTACAAAATTTTCATAGTGTGTACATAGATGGGGAACCCAAAACCCATGTGGTGCAAGTCAATATATATATTATTTTTAAAAATTAAATTAAATTGGGTTTGCCAAGTTTCCTTGGATTTTGGTGAGATGGTTCCTAATGGTATCACTCAAGGATGAGTATGCCCATATAAATAGAAAAAAATTGATTTAAAAAAATAATTACCTAGATTATGTTTTACCATAATATGTAAAGACATTGTGAAACTCCTTAGTTTGACATTCCAGTTTAAACTCAAAAATGCACCACCCAAAAGAACATCACATGTGATTACATAAAAAGAGCTAAAAATTTAAAAAATGTGTTTTTATCCTAATGCATCTAGTTATTAGAATTAGTCAACTCACACTTGATATGTGGGTCTATTTATGTTTACCACATTCATAATTATTTAAAAATCATTTCCCATTGATAAACATGAAATATTAAACAAATTGTAACATGAGGATTATGTAAACACCACCACAAGGACCAATAATTATAAATGGCCAATCAAAGTCAATCATATTTTTTAATTGGCTCCTTTGGAAAGCAATGTATGATGTGCATATTTACAAATCCAAACTCAATTCAAAATAATTAAATCTTGAACTTCATGCAAATTATAGTTTACAAGCCATTATACTACTTCCAGTGGAGCTACTCTTTGGCAATGAGTCTTTTGCTTTTGGACTTGTCTTCTTCAATGTTTCATTTTCAAATTCCATTAGGTCTACAAACAATCCATTCATGTCTTCATTTCCTTATTTGTGTGTTTCCTTTTTTGTTTACCCAACTTTGCCGTGAGCAAAGTTTGAATGTGCATAGGACTTTTTAACACCTCCAATGCATTTCTTTCTATTCAATTATCCTATTTACTCTGAATTTTGGATTTGCTTCATGTATTGAATTTAACCTTAGCTCAAATTTTGGAGACTTAACTTTTAAAAACTATTTAGTTTACGGACCCACATAACTCACACATGCAAGTTGCAATTCAACCTCTTGGTTGTCAAATTTTGCTTATATAGTTTGCATTAGAACCATACTACCCCCCTTTACCCCCCCACGCCACCCAAACCCCATCTTTGAGGTAATTTTAATCCAAGACATCATGATTTTGTTCAACTAGTGTTAAAGGTTGTGAAATTTGGAAAGGATGTAATCTCAATTTCTATCAAGTCTTATCAAGGGAAGTTTCAAATGTACACCTAATTGCACATCCAACTCATTGACTTTGGTAAAGTACCAATCAATGTACATGTCTGACAACTGACAATAAATTGATGTGTGCCATGTTGGAAACATTGTGTTGCCATTTTTTCTAATATAAAGCTATAATTTGTTTATCACTTCAGCTTGGCTGTAAAAGGGTTCAAACCATAGGTATCAAGGTCGTCTACAAATCCAAATGTTGGAAAGCAAGCCACTTAAGACCAACATATTGTTGCCAAAGGAATCATGGTGTTCAATTTCAGTTGTAGGTATAGCTCCAATAAAGACGTGTAATGCTCTCACTGACATTTCCTAGTGTAGTTGGAGGCATTGTATAGGCACGAATATCCCTCATATAAAACAGGATGGGTATTACACCTACTCCTTGAGAGAGGGAGAGGTATCTAACATCTATGAGTAGCCATAAAGATGGTTGCCAAATTTTCATAGTGTATTATGAAGACATGTTACCAAGAGTAATTTTGCTTATACAAAGGCCAGGCATTTCAAACAAATGTAAGGCATTACGTTTTTTGAAACACACAATTTTATATTTTAAGTTTTTCTTGGTGGGTATCATAGGGGGAAAATAAAAGTAAAAAATCCAATGGGTCTTTACACATGGAAAAGCTCATGGAAAGGGCTTTCCCTACCACATAAGATCCCTCCCACTCATAAGAAGTAGATGTAAGAACCCTCCCCATCACATGCCTCTTGATCTATGAATATATAGGTTCATGATAATCTTAACCTCATGCTTTCTGATGGCTAATGCCCAACAGGTTGATGACATTCTCAAAATGTGGAGCTGGACTCAGCTACCACCTTGCCCCTTGCTTTGGGAATGCCCCAAAAGATTTGCACTAAACAATGCCAAGAAAAATCCTACATTTCACAAGTTAATTGCTCCAATAAAGGATATCTCATCCAAGGTGACGGAACAACAAAGTACTTAGCTTGTGTCAGTGCAAAGGTCTGACGATAACATAATACCCACCTCCCCACATGCAAAACAAACCGAAGCAGTTCTGTTGGACTAAAGTTGCAGTCTGACAAGATAACCCACCTTCACAATGCAAAGGGTATTTCTGTGGTTGGACATAAACAATCACAAGAAGACAACACTATTGTCAAATTGTACAGACTGAACAACTTTGTATGTCATCACAGCATAGACCTAAATTTAGTCTTTCTTTCCCTTGTGAGTATAGTTGGAAGAAGCCAGTTGTGGTACAATTATCCACAATACAAAACATTTGTTGCCATCTTCATAAACAGATTCTACCGTTTGTCAGATCACATTATATGGTTTTAGTAGGGCAAAACCATACATGGTAACAGAAGATAAGCAGTTCAAGCAGAATGAAATGCTGAGAAAAGTGAGACCAAGGAATAGATTTTAGATACAACGCAAGACTGGTGAAATCTGAAGTAAGACAGCAAAAATGGGAAAGGAAGCAGTAGCATACATGAATAACCATTTTATTGAAAATGGCTGTACCTTCATATCATAATCATATGTTGCAGTGTAACAAATTTCCTCCAAGAATGGTGATTCCTAACCCTGTGTAGAATGCGCACAACTCCACTGGACATGCAGATCAAGTGGAGATGTGCTTCTGCCACACATTATTACCATCAGTACTATGCCCTGCTTCTCTCTCTTTGTTACCAGGACAGACAAGTCACAGAGGATGAACAATTTGGTGCTCCTCCTGGTACTGACAAGGGGAAGGAGTTATAAATATGTACCTAGGAAATACAAAAGGGGGAGTTGGGGGTGGGGGGATTGTTGTCAGGGTCTCTATTCCTCAGGTACAGTTACACGTGTCTTGATGGGCTTTAGCTTTAATCCAAGACTCTCAGGAGACAGAAGCTCTGGGGCAACACAGGGTGGACTCAGTGGACTAGTGGGTGTGGAGGAGAGATAGTAAACAGGTCGTTGATAAAAGCTATATCCAGACAAGAATAAGTCCATTGGAACAAACATGGAATGAGGCTGTTCCTCTGTAACCAAAGATCCACAAGCTTCCACCTGCATGTGGACAAAGAGAAGTTAGCAAGCAAAGTCTCTATCCCACTATAACAGAAATCTGAACTGCAGAAGTAAAGTACAGAATAGTCCCTCTACAGCAGCAAATGTGGATTGTGAAAGACTTCTGCTTACCTCTATCAATGCATTGTATCGTCGATGCATTTGTGTACTGATGTGCAAAGCCTCATGATGGAAAGGGGATTTTTCCCCAACAATAATCAGTGTACGGCATTTCAATTTCTTGAGTCTCTCACTTAAATCCACCCGCCTGTGTGCAGCACATGATCCAATTTTATTTTTCAATTAGCCATTCTCTTATGCTAATTTTTCCTGACCATCTCTGAAACTGATGCTTGAGACCTACTTATGGCGCCTGCAAATAGCTTTTCAATTTGAGGCGTCCAGGGTCAGATTGAACTTACTGATGAATTGCCTGCATGTAGTGCATTACATTCTTGCTTTGAACATCATCCAAATGCTGCATACAGAAAAAAAAGGAATTTTTTGATAAGCAAACTCTATTGGTGGAACAGGAAACTTTCAAAAGACATCAAGTGAGAAAACACGCAAAGTGCATATCTTCCCACTGGAAGTACAGCCAACCTTTGATATGAAGAGTTGGGCTTGCTTACTCTGCAATAAGTTGTCATAAGCTCTGGCCCAGTACCTACAGCACATAGGACTCCCTGTCACAATTGAGATGTGAAACATGTCAGATTCATACTTTAAATTGCAAGAAGTCTCCACTTCCTATTGGTCCATGGTAGAGAACTCTT
>Ga0116227_10012448_pt1 | contig 13832 bp, 5 predicted proteins | sample S1TSphgellanicum_FD_89693 | JGI IMG/M metagenome (GOLD analysis project Ga0116227, IMG submission 89693) | Host-associated microbial communities from peat moss isolated from Minnesota, USA - S1T2_Fb - Sphagnum magellanicum MG | ecosystem: Host-associated > Plants > Peat moss > Unclassified...
ATTTATTGTTTTCTATTAATTGGACAGGAGTGGGTGTAAATGGAAGCAATCGAAGGTGTATAGAGTGAGGTATGATGGAGTGGATGCGGAGGGTTAGTCAACTTGGTCCCCCTATCATGTTGAAGGCTTCATAAGATGACCAACTTCAAAAGGAAGGGCTTATTGCTTTGCAAAAAATGATGGCTTATAGCGAGGTTGAAGATTTGCTCAATTGCTTTCAAAGCACTTGGAGAAAATTTAGATGGCCCCTTTATGTTTGTGAATATCTTTTCAAGGAAAAATTTTCAAGGAAAAAGGATGGATCTTAACGCTTGCTTGCATACTCCATAAAGAGGGAGCATTTTATGCCTGCAATAAGCATAAGATCCCTCCGCTACTCTTAAGGATAAGAGTAGCACAAGAACCCTCCCCTCCTAGGCCTTGTCATCTATGTATGTTTAACAAGGCCCCCCAAACAAGAGGGGACCAAAACACTCTGGGTAACATGCCCTCCAAGAACACTAAGCATGTCTTTAAGGAAAGCAACCATACCTTAAAAGTGAAAGTAGAGGAAGCAAGGAAGTACATAAATGACAAATATGAATTGATAAAAAGCAAAAGCCAAAACAGTTTCTCCTTTTCATCAGTTTAAACTCTTTACAAGAGGCTTAATTATTTCTCCTTTTTCCTTAGCTCCAAGATGGTCAAGAGTTAGGGGGAGGGGAGGGGAAGGAGGGGGGACCCATTTGTGAAGACTGATTTTGTCCTTCCATCTAATTTTCACTTTGTCTTTCTTTCATTAGTCCACAGTGGGGTTTACTTTCTATTGGAGAAAAAGTCACAAAAAGACATCGAAAGAAGAGAAGAAACAGGCTACACAAAACATGAGACTAAAAAGTCTTCCATGCAAAAAAAGTTGCTTTGTTAAAAAGTTGCTTTGTTTTGTGTGAAGGAAAACAACTCCATGAGTCAGCCAGGAGTGGTTCTTAATCCCAAAGAGCTACCTATTTTTGAAGAAACAATCTTCTTGTGTCAGTGATGATGGTGTTGTTTGATCCAAATGGGCTACTTGCATGTCTGATATCAAGGTCCATGTTAGTTGGCTCCACCTGCAAAGTAAACAAAGCACAGCACTAGGGACACACGCTGAAATCCCATCCCATCCAGAACCATGTGGTAGTTTCCATTTGGTCCCACCTCCTTTTGAGGAATTTCCCACGAGCATGTGTTACTGTCTGAACTGTGAGAGAACTCCATGGAACATTTCTTATTTGAAATAACTCTTGTTGGTTTCAAGCTTATACCAGTTTTGTGAGGTTCTTCGTTTCTCATTTGAACCAGTGTTGTGAGGTTCTTCGTTTCTTATTTTAACTCTTGTTGCTTTAAACCAGTGTTGTGGAGCTCTTTCCCCTTTAAGAGATTCGCCTTTGGTCTCAGCTTTGGTATTTAAAATTTATTAGAAGGTTCTCCAAGTGTGGGTTTGAGCCCTGTTCTTCCAATTTTTAAATCTTTCAGTTTTGGGTTTGACACATTTTCTCAAATTCAAGAAGTTTCAGCTTTGGTTCAAAAATAGAGTTCAAAAACTGAGTTCGATTCCATTTACACACTCCCCAATGCTGGCCATTGTACAGATACAAAGTTCTTTTGAGAAATTAAAATATGAGTCTATATAGGTACGGAGTTCAACAATGAATTTTAAATTAAATTTTAATTGTGAAGTTCAAATCTACTAGTCAACTTTTTTTCAAATTCAACTTGCTTTCCTAAAGAGCTTGAACTTATCTTTTCAAGAGTGTTTCTTCATGGTTTTAGAAAAAGCAAAAGACTATTTCCAAGCTCTAATTTTTGTGTCGATTCCAACAAAGGTGTGTTCACTTGAGTCAAAGTCATAAGAATGTAAACCTAGACCCCCAATGTTTCACATTACAAACCAAATACTCTCACAACACTAATTTAAACCAATATTGGGGATACTCTCATTTTGAAAAGTTTTGAATTATTGATTCCAATTAATAAGAACACAACCAAATGTTCAAAATTAAAATCAACATCAAAACTCAACCCAAAACCAAAAATACATGTCTATGCAAGTGATTAGAATTAGAATTGGGGTTAAATGAAGATGAAGAGATATTCACATCCATTATAGTGTATAGTAATAACTAGATTGGAACCAATTTTGTTTTTTGAAACTATAACGAAAGTTAGAATTTTTTATTTTTTATTTTTAAAGAACCATCATATTTGGATTCTCAAATGTGTAGAACTAGATTCAAGATAGCTTTAATTATTTTTAAAAACTAAAACTAGAGGCACTTATATATGCATGAAGTCCCAAAGAGACCTTGAGCCAAGACCACAATGGCAAGGCTCAAAAATTGGCTTAAGTTGTTGACCAAGGAAGTTGATATGGGATCATCACAAACACATGTCTAAATTGTACTCATGCTGATGCCCTAAATAATTCTATTTCTTTGGGATGTTTCAAATCTCTTTTTTCTCACATACTATTCAGAACTTGTAATCACAACACCCTTGTAGAATTTCTTTGTGATAGAAAAAATGAGCCACTATACCTTATAGCAACCCATGGAATTAGTAATTTCCGTATAGATGAGAATTGTTATTGCTTTCGCTTGTTTAGGTAGTGTAAATTTTTTGCACATGATTGTTGAAGTGTATAAATGTACATGAAAGTATAATTTCAAATATCATCAACATATTTGTACGGTCTACTACAAAGTTTTTGTGAAATTACATTAAGGGTATATTAAAGGTGTAAAAAAATGATTAATTTTTATTCTTATCAATAATTATGATGTAATTAATAATTATTTAATAATTATTTAACTAATAATTATTAATTATTAATAGTTGATAATTAATTATTAATAGTTATTAATTTTAAAATTCAGAATTAAATATTAGTCAAATTTCAAAATATTAATATTGATTAATTATTAAGTAACTATTAATTAATATTTGATGCCATTATGACCTATTATTATTAATAAATAGATAGGTAATAAGTAGACAAATAGGTAGGAAATAAATAAATAGTAAATAAATAGGTTGTAAACAAATAGGAGGTTAATGAATTAGTTAGTTAATTAAATTAACTAGTTAATGAATGAGTTATTTACTTATGGAGTTGACACAATCATTATGAGAAATCACCTTCATTGAAATCACATTACCTTACAACTAAAACTCAAAAAACAATTCATATACAACTATTGTGTAACTATCCCCCTAGAAATATGGTGTATTAATAAATAAATTACCATGTAAAAAAACTAGCCAATTGTATTATAGTTGCAAATGAGTTGAAAATGGGTCTTATATATGATAATTTATACACATTGTACATATGTATGTAATTAACCATGTTTTATTTTTTAACAATTACATTGTAGTTAGATGTGGCAACTATTTTAGATTTGTTGTAAATGTGCCACTAAAACAACAACTATGTTGTAACTAGTGTATATTGTACATACATGCAATCATGTCACATGTCCACATTTCCACCACCCATTATGGAATACATTTGCAACTAATTTTTAATTATGATTCTCATTGATACAATTAGTATGGCCATTAGTGTGCCACTATTAAAATATTACTGTTCAACTATCTTATGATTATAATATTATTATTTATAACTTTATAATAATACATATTCATCAGTTATTTATATATTCATCATTTATGCTTCATTCTGAATGATTTAAAATGTTCTAGGAACGATACTTCAAACTTTAAAAATTATTTCTGAAGTGCAAAGGAAAAGGAATATTGAAAAAATAATAAGAAGAAAAATAAGTTTTCCAACTTACAAAACAAGTTTTTTTAAAAAAAATCTTTGGACCCTTCCTACTTTCAAACTTCATAATTTTGTTATTTTTATTCATTTTAAATGACTAAAGTGTTATAAGAGCACCACCTAAAGTTCTACAAATCATATTTGAACTCTAATAGCCTAGGTAAATAAGTAGATCTTATTTTCTTACCTACCTATGTAGGTAGATAGGTAGGTAGGTCCTAAGTGAATACATAAATATGTAGGTTCTAAAACCTACCAACCTACCTATATATGGTTATGTACGACCTACTTAGTTACTAAATTAAATATTTATAATTATTCATTTTTAAAAATATATAATTAATATGCCATGTTGGAAAAAAAAATTGTGCCACATGTCACAATCTTGAACCATCATTAATAATCATAATGCATAATGGAGATCAATATTTCAAAAAGTAAATAATTTTTATGTCCAAAAATTTTCATAGTGCCATGTGTCATATTTCAATAGATGGATGACAATTAATCACATTAGCATGACATCATGGGTGTAGTTATAATATATTTGCATAGTAGTTGAAAATGAATTGTTTTGATAGAATTACAATTGAATTGTAATGAGTTGCATTGTATATACGATGAGTTGCCATCTTGCAACTCATGCAACTTGTTCGTTAACACTCATGACATATAAATACAATGAATTGCAAAGCCAATTGCAAAAGACCATTTTTTTCATAGTGAATTGAAAGGGAAACCAAATTGTATGGGATAAAAAATTTAGTCACAACCTAGTTGCAAACTATTTACAATTAAGTTGCAACTAGATTTTTTCTCCCATATTGTTTAGTTTCCCTTTCAAATGTGTCAACTATATAAGTAGATGCATTATAAACATAAAAGCACACAAGATTTGCCAAATGGGATGAGCTAATTGAAAAAGCTTAACCTTAATTTGGTTAAATCCAAAACAAAATAATACAAATTCAAAAATGTCCTAAGACTTACCTACCCACCTATTTCAACCTACTTACCTACCTCGGCCTATTTACCTACCTACCTACCTACTTACTTACTTATCTTAAACTTCCTTACCTACCCATCTATTTTTATTTAAAATGTTTCAAAAGTCATAAATGTTGCCACATGGCACAAAATTATTTGTCCACATGTATGAATCAAATACCTTAAAAAAATTGTTGAGATAAAAAAAATTTGGTAAAAAGTTTTATTTATTTAATATTCTTTGAATATGCCACATGGCAACATGACATTGGTCACTAATTGCATGATAATTGCATAATAGTTGCATGTGTTGTAAGGTCAACAAATGAAAAATACAATCAACTCAAATACATACTTCATCCATTGTTTACGTGATGACATCATCATAACATCATCATTTGCAACTAATGTCTTATGCAACTTGTCCAACGCAAATACAAGTCATTTAAGTTACAAATGTTGTTTGCAATTGAAAATTAGTTGTATATTGTAGTTGAAAATATGTAAATTTTCTTCTAGTGTTAAAGGAAGATGGAGATTTTTTATGAAAATAATTAATTCACCATTAAAGTTTCTATTAACTTAATCACATCATGTTTATTGTGTACATAACTTATGCATCATTGAAAAGGACTCAATTGTGATGCAATGGATTTAAGAAGCTAGTAGAAAAATGCAATGGATGCAAGATCGAACATTCGATGAACTTTGCATAACTAACATGTATCACATTACTAAAGAACCCATTAAAACTAGTCATGAAATGATTCCACAATCTTAACATCCTACCAATATCTAATGTTTCGTATGAATTAGATGATGAAAACATTTCAAATGGTGTTTGAACATCTAAAAGGTTCAAAGACAAAGCTAACAAGGAATTGCTCAAAATAGGTACAATTTCTCAATTCAAATTGTTTGAACTTTATTGAATGGAAGCTTGAATTAAAACATGGAATCTTCAAGTGATGAATTAAAAATTTGATTATTAATTTCATAGTAGACATTGAGCACTTTGTACCTAGTTTACATAATGAAAAATAAAAAATAGTATGATTAGGCAATTTAAATCTTGCCTACAATGGGTGTCATTTGCCCATCTATTAAATAATTAAATAATTTGTTGTACATAGAGCAAGCCAAATGTACCAATTTAACTTATATAAATCCAAAGTATGTTGGAAAAGCAAATGAAAGTTAGTTAAGAAAAAATAAACTAGTAGTTTTATCAATTGAAACATATAGACAATGCATATAGTTAGATTGTAAAAAAGTTAAGCAAGTTGATTTACTTAGAGCCTTTGAGAAGCAAACCAACCAATCAAACCAATTATGATAGTGGTTATAAGAATAGAAAGGTAGTTAAAAAGTTGGCAATTAGTTAGAGAATGTAGATGGGTGTATCTCACTAACATGTATCATTAGTAGTCATAACCATTACTTAACTTTGTGTATTTTTAATTGTAAAAAGAGAAAAGAATTACAAGTGGACTTGATTTTGTACATGTTATTTTCAATATATTGATATACATATCCAAAAATTTAAAAGCAATATAATGAATAAAAAATACACAATTTTTTTTTAATCATTTGTAACTAATGCTTTTAAGTAATAATCAAGTAGTAAAAACACACATAACACAAAATTTTGATTTTAAAAAAATGAGATAATTTTGAAATTTTAAAAATATAAACCTTAACATAATAATATTAACAAAAATTTGGATTTAAAAAATAAATTAAGTGATATATTGAAAATATTTGAAATTGTTTTTTGAAAAAAATAATGAAAAAACACAAGTTTAAAGGGCACATGTGGCTTCTACTAATGTGGTTGGACCCATATGGTTAAAACTGTTAGGTTCTTGGTATAAAAAGAAGGACAACACTAAGGAAGAGGTTTGCCATTTTAACTAGGGTGTCCACCAATTTGTATGGTATTCTTATGTAAATAAAAGATTGAGTTTGTACCTTTGTGTAGGGTGGTTGGCTTGTCATATGTGTATGGGTGTTATGTGTGATGCATGTTAGAACATAGTGGGTACTAGGATGTTGTGAACTAAATATAAATAGCCTATTAAGTGGGGTGAAATGTTCAATTGTAGAAAGTTATGAAAAGTGTTTTTGATTATTGCAGTAATGAGGATGAACACTTTGGGGGGAAATAATGGGAGTACATTTGGAAGAAGTTATTAAGGGATGAAGGTTGCAAGAAGAAAAATAAGATTGTTTGACTACTTATAGTATGTTATAAGGGTAAATGGCTTTGCCATTAGGTATGTGGTATTTACATGGATAGATGGAGCAAGAACCTTGTAGTTTTATTGTTGAGATAAATAACCATAGAAGAATAAAATTAGCACCATTTAATTTCTCAAACAAAGTTGTTGTCTTTGTAAAGTTTTGTATTAAAGTCAAACTATTATTATATTATTTGAAACATGCCTTACATTGCGTATTGTCTTGAATTTTTTTTTTCACTTTCTTTTCTAATGTTGGTGCACAATCATTTAGTAGTTTGATTCCTTTGATCATCATGGTGGTTGTTTTTCAATTTCATCAAATTAGTGTTTGAAGCTTAAATTATTTTTGTGAATTATCCTTTATGATGATTCCACTTATGGGTAAAAAGTAGGCAAAAACATATTATAGGATAGATAGGCCAATGAGTGAACACTTAAACAAGGTCGAATCCTCACACGTTTTTTTGATTTTGAAGCTTGGAGAACATTTTAAACCTTACACCTAACATTTAACACTTTGAACACTACAAAAATCTCTCAATTTGGTGAAGGAATGGGCAAGATATGGAGTGTTTGGTGTAAGGGGGTTCAATGTTTGATGATGGGTGAATCAAAACAAATTAGAATTTCAAGCTTAAGATCTTTGATTGTTGCATCTTTGCCATTACAAAATACAAAGAAGATTTGTTAAAGATTATTTGGTGCACCCATTAGATTTGCTTCTACAATACCAAAAGGTTTTGTAAAACTTTAGTTGGCACACCCATTATGTTTTAAATCATTCAAAATGGACTAAAAATGAGGAAGATATGAGGTTGGAACTAAAGAGGGTTTTAGAGCTATTTTTTCAAAAAAATTGAAACAAACTATCAATCATCATTTTCCTATGTTTTTTATGTTGTTGTTTTACTTCTATTGTTCAAAGAACATTTGTAGCCTTCCAATTTGTGCATCTAATGACATAAAAATCATTCAATTTCTAAGGAACTCATAAAATATTGAAAAATGTTCAATGATAGGTATGTGTTCAATGATAGGTGGTTCTACGTTGGTGGATTTTTTAAATGTGCTAGAGGCAAAAAAAATTGGGTTGAACACATTATATTATATAAAACCCATATGCAAGTTGAAAATTTAAACAAAATGGAATAAATAAATGAAACTAACTTCTTTATGCTTTTTATTTTCAAATAATTACACCAAAAAAAAAATTCAATGAAATATGAACTTTGCAATCTAGATAATTCCATTGTAGGGTCACAATCCATTAAAAATAAAGTTATGAACTCATAATTTATAATGGAATTGAAGATTTTTGCATAATTTTGGAACATGCTATAGTTTCAAAGGTTGTGACATTTAGGAATTTTTTTTTTTGAAAAATATGAAATATGTTATGAACTTCATAATTTTTTATTATGTGTAATACAACTTTTAAAAACTCATAATACATCAATATCCAAAAAAATATTTTTTATGATCAACATTAAATAAATAAAAATGTTCAAAAAAGTTGAAAGTAAGCCACCATTAACTTGGACATGGAAAAAAAATCAACTTTAACATTGTTTTAAAATTGTTTTGTTTTTTACAATTTTTTCGTTTAAGAATACATTAAAAAAAACTCTCAAAATAGACTTTACAATCAAAAAGATTTACACCTTACTATGCATTCACCCTTGTTCATGGCATCATACAACTTCCTTCTGAATGACAATTATTTCCTAAAACCTCAAATTTTGCATTCTTTTCAACTTTGCAAGTTTTTAAATTTTCATTTGTAATGTCAAAGTGTATTTCTTTCAACATGCATATTAAGTTAATTCGATGAAACCTAGGGTTACAACAACCATACAAAAATGAAGTTTGTGCCAAGGATTTGATACTTGTGCTTGCACACAATTCTAACACTATTAACAAACAATTATGACTTGAAAAACTTCACCAAACACAAAATGAAGACTTGAAATCAAGGATATTAGATAATGAAATATCACATGAATTAATAACATAATTGTGGTGAAATTAAAAATAATCCAATGCAGTAATTCTCAAGTCTTATTTGAAACAAATTGAAAAGATTCAAAAAAAATTTCAATGCTTAAATTATATCCAAAATATATTATTACCTTGATGATGTTTTCATTTTGTGGTCTCATTGTAGCACTTTTGAAGTGGATTGGGAATTTACAATATTTTGTGTGCGATTTTATGGTTTTAGTATAATTCACATGATGGTTATTATTTGTTGTGCATATTATTCGATGCTTTCGTTTCAGAATCTAGCTGCAACACTTTTGCAAGGAGATTATGAAATAATGTTCTGTGCATGATTTCATGGTCTGAATAAGTTCATGATGCTTTTCATCTCAGAGTCTTGTTGTGGCACTAAATTTACAAGGAGATTATGAAATAAATTATGTTCTTTGTGTGATTTCATGGTCTTGGTATAATTCACATGGTTGTTGTATCCATAGCATATCTCCTTGATGATGCTTTCAATTTAAAATCTCATTGTAGCACTTTTGAAGTGGATTATGAAATAGTATTATGCGCACAATTTCATGGTTTGAAGATAGTTCACATGGCTATTGTATCCCATGCATATTACTCGAGGCTTTCAATTTAGAGTTTGATTGTAGAACTTTTGCACGGAGATAATGAAATAGTCTTATGTGCATGATTTCATGGTCTTAGGAGAGCTATCTTATCTTGAGCATATTACCTTGATGCTTATTGTTGCACCTTCTTGCAAATTTATGTCCTAATGTTGCAACAATTATCGTAATCTTTGCATATCCTAATCTTTAATCTTGCATCACGGAAGAGTAGAACATTGTGGCATTGCCAAGATGTGGTAGTAGAAGAAAATGAAATGTAGCGGATTGAGCTCTTTCATGTTTCCCCTAATTGTTTCTATGTGCACAAACTCCTCTTGGACAAGCGATTGTTGCACATAGCCAAGAGTCTATCTCTGTAGTTGCCTCTACTAGTTACGATTGGTTACTTTTTTTCGAATCGATTATTTGCAGCATGGATTTCTTTATTTGATTTTTTCTCATCTTTGTTTTCATCTCTTATTTTGTGTTTGTTTGATTCTTTGATCCTCTTTTCTTGATCACATCTCTAGGTTTCATTGCCCTTCCTGTGTTTTTTGCGTGAGTTCCTTTTGTGTCCTTATGATCTTCTAGTACTATACCATGGTTCATGCAAATTTTTTCATTTGATTTTTCTCCTCTTTAGTTTTGTTTCTTATTTTGCTTTCTTTCAATTTTCTGAACCTCTCATCTTTATCATGTCTCCAAGTTCCATTCTCCTTCTTGTGTTCTTTGGTGTGTTCCTTTTATGTCCTTACAATCTTCTGATACTATACCATGTCTTTTTTTGATATATCATTCGCCAATGCTCTCTTGCTTCTTTTGTGATCAGCATTGTTCCATCATCTACTCACAAGCATACCATCAACTTCCTAACAAGACATTTATGAGGTAAACTTAAGACATCCCAGTTTTCAGCAAAACTTTGAGAGGTGCATCAGCCAGCTTTCCTGCTCAATGAATGTATCAACATACAGAGATCCTGCTCTGCCTAGCATGTCCTGGAACCATCTTTTAACTCAGCAAACAGTATCCCTCTTGCAAATCTAGAGCGACTCTTGTCAAGATGTTGTAGAATGCTGAACAAACTAGGTTAGTTCTACAACCTTACTAGTAGTTGATAGTCTCTTTCTGGTCTTGCCTTGTCTTGTGGTACAGGCTTCCAGCACAATGCAGAATTTATCAATTTAAACAATCCTGTCAACAATCCCAGTGATACATGCTAGAGAGAATAAGATCTTGCAAACACTGCTGAGCTTGTTTAACCATATACAAAATGGTTCTTTATGTTTTGTACAGAAAAGAGTGAGCCTGTATGAAATGAACTTGTGGGCAAAAGCACAATCTCCAAGGGGAAAACCCCAGATTTGTCAAGAGAAAAAAATTGAAGGAACCTAGCTACCATGCTCTATACAAGCTTGTGTTTTCACAAGACCCACTCCAAGATTCTGCAAATAGAGCATGTCATATACAAGGCTGCCATGCCAAATCGGTCCTCCAAAGAAAATGAAGGCTGGGCATGACAACCTGAGTCCCTATGTTCTTGGTGAACATCAGCCAAACGTTGTTGTAGAAATTCCAGGCCCACCTGCATAAGAACATGTTAATTATGAAAAATATTTCCACTCCTATAATACAGAAGTAGTTTTAATGTACATGTTGCTCACTGCAATTAAGGAACGCAACAGACCCTTTCCAATCAATATGAGTTAGTACCTTGGTTACATGCCAACAACATGCAATGAGAAAACACATAATAGGGTCTTCAGAGGATTGGAGGCATATTCAGACACAAACATATTTAGATTGAAATAGTAAAGAATGCACTGAGAGTTGCATACCTGGTCATCTTGAGTGTCAAGTCGGAACTTGCCACATCCACATGTTATAACCTGCTTGTTCTGTTGCAAACGCCTTGCTTTACACAGAGGGCATAAAACCCCTCCCTCCTACACGATGGAGGAAGTTTCATCAGAGGTTTTACTTATAGGGTGGAGAGGTTCTGAATATCAAAGGTATGGCTTGAGCTCACAGGAATTTTAGTCTTTTTCGAGAGATTGTTATGGGGAGTCATAGTTCTACTTTGTGTAATGCCTTGTTCAAAGACTCATACAGCATGGAAACAGAAAATAACCAACAGTGCAAAGAATCTAAAACCCACACATGCCAATGCAAACCAATCCAGTAATCTAGTATTAACTGCAAAAATGGTTTGCCAAATTTCATGACAAAGACCTATGAGACTCATTTCCTATGAACATGATCCTTCCACACTGCTTCCACAGGGCATTAAAGAGACATGAGAGTATCCCATGGGATTGAAAGCATATTTTGTACAGAAAGCATAGACAACAGAGAAGTACATGGGAAAACCTACTTGAAGCCCTTGCCAATGTTCAAAAAGTTCTGACAGTGATTCATCTTCTATAGCCCGTGAAGCTTCATATTCCTCCAGCAGTTTGACTTCTGCACAACATTTCATAAGAACAATTAACACTGTTCTGAACATACACTGTTCTGAGCAGATAACACTCCTAAACTTTTGGGTTGCTAGATTACCTTTGCCTATGCTTTGCATCTCAAATTCCTACTGATTCACCCCAGGAAACAATCTCTGAGACAATGCAAATGGTGATGCAAATGATGAGGATAAAAGCGGGTAGGTTCTTTCTAGTAGAAAGTTAATTGTACCTTGAATCTGCAGCTCTGCTTGCAAATCATCATAGAGAGCACGTTCCATGACAAGCATGAGCTCCTCATAATCTTCATCAGCTAGCTCTGCTGGCAATGGCGATGCCATGGTATCATACTGCCATAGCATATCACCCTCTCCAGATGCCTCATCATTGGGTCCATCCACATGAGGGCCTTGCCCATTCAGTGATGTTTGCTTCACTTTGTTGAGCTCATCAGCTACTATGCATCCAAAAGCTGATGCTACAACTTCCTATGGCACCCAAGACAAACTGAAAAATCAGGCACAAGACTGTCGATCTGCTCCTGATGGACTGTTGGTAATCTTTGACCCAAAACACTTATGAAGGTGAGAGTGAAAGAATGGAAAGAAGGTGATAAGCATCATGACAAAACCTTGCTATTGTGGACAGTGGACATTGAAGGAGGCTGGCCTCCATTTCGAATCTTCCAGAGCAACTGGTAGCGTTCCTGTCGCACTCTTTGCATACATACCTCTTTCAACTGCACCATGAACATCAATCACACGCCAGGATTTAGCAGTACTTCTGACAATGACGACACAGACCAGATCCTCAAGGGGTGACTACCTCATAGAAACACATCTCTGGGAGCAAAACCAGATCAACGCTTCAGGCAGAGATGAAGAGCAAGCTCACATGCTTCTTCCAACTCCATCATATTCAAGATGATGAAGATGATAGAAAACCAAAGGATCTGGTCCATCATCAAAGTAACCAGAACTACAACTGTCGAGAACAAAATTGTGAGAAAGTAATGTCCTCTAAATGTGCTCAAGCTCTCCAAACTTCGCAAAAGCAAAAAAAAACAGAAGAAAAGTTGTAGAGATTTACCTTTTCTTTCCAGCGAGGTACACCAGTTTTGATCCTCACATGAGCACCACCAGCCTCCATCCCCAGGGGTTCTCTCACACTGGCAAAGCAACGAGCAAAAGCTTGATTAGCAAAAAAAAACTGTGCTGAAAATGAAACCCTACACCATCATCAGCTTCACAAATTAGGGTTTGAAGCTCTGAACTAGCCCTAGTGTCCCCTAGGCTTTGCAGCAAACAAAACAAAGCTGGAAGCAAAAACATAAGAACCAAAGCTTCCTGGCATCAGCAGCTTCGCAATTAGGATTTGAAGTTCTGAACTAGCCTTAGTGTACCCCAGGCTTTAACAAAGAAACAAAGCTGGAAAGCAAAAACAAAAGAGCCCAAGCTCCCTACCATATGCAGCTTCACGAATTAGGGTTCGACGCTCTGCACTGGCCCTAGTGTGACCAGGCTTTGCAACAAACAAACAAAGCTGGAAAGCAAAGGAACAGAGCCCAAGCTCCCTGGCATCATCAGCTTCACAATTAGGGTTTGAAGCTCTGCACTCAAGTCATGGGCTTTCAGGCTCTAGTGTAAAAAGGGGCTGAGCTGAGCACCCAAGGGGCTGCTCTGAGCTGCTGCACCGTGTGCTCCACAACAGCACCTTGCAGAATCTCCAAGTCTCTCTTGTC
>Ga0116227_10012449_pt1 | contig 13830 bp, 6 predicted proteins | sample S1TSphgellanicum_FD_89693 | JGI IMG/M metagenome (GOLD analysis project Ga0116227, IMG submission 89693) | Host-associated microbial communities from peat moss isolated from Minnesota, USA - S1T2_Fb - Sphagnum magellanicum MG | ecosystem: Host-associated > Plants > Peat moss > Unclassified...
ATGTTCCAAGCTTGGTGGCCAATGGAAGGTGAAGGAAAAACACCTTTTCACCTCTTCCCATTTTCCCCCCAACAAACTTTACTTAAACCTTCAATTTTTTCCTTTGACCTTACAGTTTTACTTTACCATGGTTCTAAGTCGTTATTCACGCCCTTCTTTCCTTTTCTTCGATCTATAAATTACGACTGCGCACCTCAATGTAACAAGTCCTTCACACCTTCATTATCAATTTAATTTTGATTAAAGATCTAACCTTTATCCTCTCCTTGGAATTATGGCATCGCACATGGTCACATCTTATGGGCCGCAAGCTGCACAAACGAATGAAGAACCGCCTCCGAAGCCATCTTTAGATCTTACCCTAACACAGCATCCTCGTGATGAAGAATTCGAACCTTGAAAGGTGCGTGTTTGTCTTGAAGTCAAACCCCCTCGAGCCTGGTACTATCGTATTTATCCAAACTTTCGCACCCTGGTGATCTTGTTGCAAGTCGACCATGCTTCTGGTGACGAACCTGAGACCGTTTGTGAAGGTTGTTACGAAATTGAAGATAATTCTAATTTCACATGGTCTTCAGTTCCCGCCGTTGGACACTATCGTTGGTTGCATGGTCCAATTCATTGACTACCTCCTAATAGCAAGGCGGACTACCTAGTTCACACCGTCCGACGCATCCTAGATTTCCTACAGTTATGAACTATCACTATGGCATAGCCGAGGATTTCACATGTACTTGCAGCTCCTTGCTAAGCTCATTCACAAACTAAATAAATGTTTCAATTATTATGAAACTCATGTTGCCATTGGCACACTATTATACTATCTATTTAATCGTTGAGTTGTCACAAATTAACCTTATGTTCAACGATTTGAAGATTGTTCTAACTCTATTAAACCTTTCATTAACATCCCTTCAACCGCTTCAAGAATTTCTAACATCCTTGCTACTCACTAAATACTAGAACAAGACCAATGTTGTGTTGAACACCCCAAATTCTGGTGTATACTTCTACCCCCAACCCTCTAGAGATTTCTCACCCTTAATTATGCAACATAGTTACTAAAACTATGGTTACACGCTCTTTGTTGAAGAAAAAAAACTAACCCAACACCTTATTCACCAATAACGCACTTCATAAAAGAAAACAACCCTACCACGACCCAGCACATTCATCATTCCCTATGAAGTTGATAAAAGCCCCTAATAACCTTACCCCACTCAAATAACCCTGATGCAACTTTAAAAAATTAAGACTACCGCACATGTTTGTTTCGGTATGGCTCACAAGCTACATCAATAGATTTAGTGTGCATTAAAGAATCAGAGGACAATGCAGCTAAGGAGCAACATTTCGTGGAGGCACAAATAATGTAGAAGGATGCAAGGGAGAAGAATGTTGTTGCGAAGGAAAAACAACTATCTACAAAAGTGCAGTTGAAAATATAGCAAGCCACAAAGGTGCACATAATGGCAGAAGCACAATGAAGGGTGATGGAGATGGAGTAGCATGAAGTAGAAGCAATAGTGAAGAGAAGATGCGCAATCTTGGGCAGAGTTACACTTTTGGAAAAAGGAATTAAAATTCTAGACCCTAAATGATTCATGTGGACATAAACGAAATAAAACTATGACAAACATGTAAAGCAGATGGAGAATTGGAAGGATATTGCTGAAGAAGAAGATTGGGCTTCTAAAGCAAGGCTTGTTCCTTTTTTTTTTATGGGGTGGGAAGCACTAATGCCTGATGTAATGTTGGAATTTCTGAAAACATTTTTTATCAAAGGCACAGATATCTATTTTGGGCATAATGATAAAGTGTATGTAATCAATAAACAACTGATTGTAGATGTTTTTGGAATGTGTGTGGAAGGGTGTGTAGATGAATCAAAAGGATGGGTCAGTACGTCACTAGCAGTTTAGGCATTATAGAGTTGTAGACTTACACCTACAAATTTTTCTAGAGATCAAATGCAAAGAGTTTGGGTCTACCATACTCTGTGAGATATCCTACCATTATATTTGTCATTTATTAAAGGGAGGAGGTACAATATTTTGGCAACAAAAATGCTATTACATTGGTGAGAACAAAGAAGGGGCAAAAGGTAAATTGGGCACAAATTATATTCAATACTTTGTGTAGTGAACTCAATAGGTGGTATAAGTATGTTAAGGAGAATAAGGGGGAATAAGAAAGATACTTGTTAATCTGCATTGGTATTGGAAAAAATCAGTATTTGTTTGTGCATTAAAAAGATAATCCATAGAAACCACTAGCCAAGGTTAAAAGAACTAGGGGGGAATGTAGATAACATTGGAGAATAGAAAAAAAGTTGCAACATACTCTCCAAGAAGTGTTTTCAAGACGAAAAACAAAGTTGAGGAAGGAAGAGCCTTACGTTCAGGAGTGAAAAAAGAACAGGAGAGCACAAATTTGAGGGCACAAAAATGATGAGGGGTAGAGTGGAACCATTTATAGTGCCAATAGTGGTACATGCAATTAGACAAACTACAGCAGTACCATAAATGACATTTCCACAGGAGAGATAGCCTAAGGAGTAGAGGTAGGAGATACCATAGATGACATCGCCACAAGAGGGACAACTAAAGGAACAAAGCTAAGGAGTTAAAAAGGAACATGACATAAGGTTTCTAAAAGGTGAGGAGTATCTGCATTTTGAAGGGGATGTATGTGAAGATTGGATGGAGACCACTATAAGTTCGAAACATTTTCAACATTTACAACAACATTTGCAACAACAACAACATCAGATATAAGAAGGTCTATAGGCTATTGAACTACAGATGAGAAGAGTGGCACCACAACCTACTTTTGAAGAGTTGAAACCAACAAAACTACAAGTACCACCTAGTAGGTAAGAATCTACAGAGGGATTCCCATTTGAATTTGAACTAGAGAGAAGAATGGTATAGGAGTTGGGATCATTTGTAGAAGGATCTGGAGATCCTATGACACAAATAAGTACACCAAAGTCTATGGAAGAGGTAGTTGTAGAAGTAATGAAACCATATAAGGCAACTAAGTTATTTTAGACCATGGCAATTGTGCATTCGAATATGGGGAATTTGATTCTAGAGGTAAACGTTTTGAAGAATAGATTGGCTACAAGGGAAAAGGAAATGGAAGTGTTACAAGGGGAATTGGATAAGGATAAAGATTTCTAGAAGGGGTATAAACATAATGTGGAAATTTGGAGGAAAAACAGGGCAAAGGCTGAACAGAAAAATAAAGTGCTCATTAAAAAATTATAGGATCAGAATGAGGTTTGGATCTAATTAGTATCAAGAAAATACTAGAGGATTATGAACAGATGCTACAATACTATAGCTTGATGAGGACCAAAAACAAAATGAAGGATTCTAAAACAGAGTCTGAGGAATGGTGGGAGGTTGTAAAAGAATTAGAAAAGAATCTAATTCAACATAAAGATGATGAAGGAATTTTGAGGTACAAGTTGGAAGTTTATCAAAAGAATTTTCAAGATTTCATTTGTGGTAGTCCAACAAGTACAAAGGTATCAGGCCAAAATGAAGAGATAAAAGTAGGGCTTAATGGAACAATTTAAGAGGAGGAAGTACAGATTAAAGAATCACAGGACCTTAGAAGTGGAACAGCTCAAGAGGAGAAGGTACAACCAAAGATACCACAAGACCTTAAAGGAAGAGGTCAAGAAAAAAAAACCAAAAGGAATTTAGGAACAAAAAAAGGTGAAGGTTATTCCAACATTAGAAAAAAAGATATCCAAGATCCAACATTTGGATATATAACCACAAATTGAATTAGTGAGGGAGGAGATTGGAATTGTAGGGAAAAACATAGATATAGAACCATTAGTTTCTGTGTAGATTGGGATCACAAAATTGTAGTAGGGAAAACAAATGTTTGAAAGGATATATAATACTCTCATTTCATTTTTGTCACTTTACAAGGATTTTGGGGACGGAATCCAAAGTATAGAGGGGGTAATGTTAAGGGGGTAGGATGAGTATGTGGTTTTGGATGAACAAGGTAGTTAGGATAGGGGTTGATTAAGGAACTTTGTTAATTTGAATTTTGAATTCTTGTTGTTTTAATCATGATGATGTGACTTGGGATAGTTCAAAAGGTTAGAGTTTTAGAGAATAGGAGAGGGAGGAGGAGACATAAAGTTTTAAAAAAAGTAAGAGGAGCTGTAAGTACTTACAATAGGAAACCACAAACTTTGTTTAAAATAGCAGAGATTTTAAGTGTTTTTTTGGATTTTTTTTTTAACATAACATGGAACTATGTTATAATTTTGATTGATGTTTTTAGTAATATAGAAAAGCACATACTTCTATAGTGAATTCTATGTTCATCTTTTGTGTGAATTTTTTGTACTATCAGATCATGATGAAACGAATTATAATATTGTTTTTGGAGTTTTTTTTTAATGTAGTTTCAAGTGCAAATTCTGGTTATATGTAATATCCATGAATTTGATGTTTTAATGAATGGTAATGTTAAGTTTGTTGAGACTTAAGACAAAGATAATGAACATATGCATGTGAAATGCAAATCTGTTGTTACAATAGTGTGAAATATTCTATAGGAATTTAAATTTCACTTATACCACACATGTAGACCAATAATAAGAACTGAAAACTAGGATGCATGAAGTGCAGTGGAGCATGGGCACAAAGTAAGAACATGAACAAAAAACCAAGATGTGCAAAACATGATAAAATATGAGCAAATACCAAGAATAGGAACCAATAACCATGAAGCGCATTCCAAAATCACAAAGTCCACCACCAACACCCAACACTTGCACAAGCAAAACACATTCAAGTTAGAATGTTTCTTAAGAGATTCAAAAACTTGAAATTAGAACCCACCTGGACATCAGGGGGTTTTACTATCCTATACACCGGGAGCTTGACCACAATAAACACTAGGAAAGCAGTGTGTAGAGCTACAAAAGGACGAGTTACAAAAAGACAAATGTAAAACAAACACCAAACTTCACAACTAATTTTGGCCCAAGTAGTAAGAAAGGAATGGGAAAAAGAGAGAAGAAACTTTGGGTTTAGGGTTTAGGGAAGCTAGCTGCATGTTTAGGGTTTAATGGCCACCATGTTTCATATTACCGTAGATTTTAGGGCATGTGTATATTTTTTCATCTTGTCCATTGGATGAAAATGAACCTTTTTTTTTTTCAAATACACCTTTTGGGGATTGGTCTATCAATATTGTATTGATAGAATGGATGCTAGACATGTGTAAGGACTTTGTGTTTGTTGATAAGGAAAAAATTGCTTGCAAACCAAGGTAAGGGATGATTGGTCATGATGTTTTTTTGTTTTTTGCAATGACACCCTCAACTTTGGAAGGCCATATCTTGACCGTCTCTTGACCAAATTAAACGATCCCAAGGGTGATATATGCGCCCATTAAACGCCTACAACTCATCTTTGGACCCTAAACCCAACTGACTCCAAATGTGATGCCAAGTGTGATCTGAACGCTTAAGTGTTCTATGACCGGCCTCTCTACCCTACATAGTAGATACCTGATTCTCATCCTAAACATTAAACAATCTCCATCTCATGAGTGGGTGTCAAACCTTTTCTTATGTCTTTGAAATCATAGCTTATTATGATCAACCTTAATTTGAAAGGAGCTGATGAGAGGGGATCATCCTCCATTTAATTTTGATGTCCTTTTTACACATCAACCAGCTTATTTTGTTGCTGATGTCAAAAGAGTGTAATGAGGCACTCCAGGAGATCAGTGCTGATTTTTTAAATGACCTCCTTGAGATAGTTTCCAGATGCTCGCCAAAGTTGAAAAAAGTTTTTGGATCAGCACTAATCTCATTAGCAAGGGATTTAGGCCAACCATATCTACACCCCTAACAATCAGTGCCTATTTCGCCTTACGCTATTAGCGCAAATCTTTGTTGAGATAGCAAAGGTTTGACACCCACTATTGCATTGTCAAACTACCTCACTTGCCCTCATTACAAGGCCCTTCCTTTCTTGGTTGCACCCATGTACTTGCAATGTGCAACACTACAGATGCATATGTGCTGATGCCTGCTAATGTCTTGAATTTGAAGCCTCTTGTTCTTACACCCATTCCCTCTGACCAAGGCCCTCTTGCTATTTGTCCAAATACAGCCCTCCACATGTGAAGCCATTTGGAGAGGTATTTGGTGTCAGAGGAAGTGGGCCCTCCTTGAGTGAAACGGGTCAAAAGCGTTGCTATGGATTGCCACTTTGCTTGTTCCAAAATTGAGTGGACCACATTACAAATCAATGGTTCTCATGCCTGATTTTGTTAAGTCATCCATTTTGTGTCAAATTTTGACTTTGTCATAGTTGAGTTCTATAGGGTTTATAACAAAACTTAGTGGCTATTTCAGGGCCCTATTTCAGCTACCGAGACTCTCTTTAGACTTACACGAGTACTGTTAAAGTGACAACTTTTTGTCTTTACTTCAGATTATTTTGATGACAGATATTGAGATTGGGGGTAGTGTTTTGCCCCCATCTCCTCACCCTCGATTTTGTAGTGTAGCAACAGTGGCGATCCTCCCCAGACAGATTTCCAATTAGGTGCTTGCCAAAAAATTGAGTCAGCGTGGGCTTTTGGCGATTTTTCAAAAAAGAAAAAAAAAGTCTGATTAGGGGCTGCTGAATCCCATTTCTTTGAAACGTTTGAAGTTGGATTACTGGGTGTCAATATTTTTGCCAAAGATGGGTTAAAAAAGCTTTTGGGCCAAAATGGGCGTCAATGCAGGAAATGGGCCTTCCCAGTAATGTGACCAATCAGGTGAGCTACAACAAAACACTTGTTTGCTTATGCCACACTCACACCACAAGTTCACAAGTTGGAATTGATCTCTAGCGGGTCCACCACCACCGGCCTATCCGGCACTTCCTTGGGTTAAGCATTGCCAGTCACGCAACACACTCAACTTCACCTCTGAGAACCAAAAATCAGGATTTTTATTATCCTTTGTTCTTTTTCTTTGACCTCTTTTCTTTTATTCTGTCCCCACCTCTCCCCCAAGCACCCTTTTTTAACTGGCGAAATTTCGCCAAAAAAGAAATTAAATTCCAAATATTCGAAAAAGAGTGATTTTGAAGCATTTCGGCCAACAGAAGTGGGAAAAGTACAGTAATAGTAAAAACCGTCAGATTCATAAATTTGGTGTTCATTGTGTAGCCAAACATACCAAAGGATGATTAATTAATTTCATTTTATTTCTGGCTTATAGCCACATTTGGCTAAATCTTCCAAGGGATGATTGCCATTTTTTCTACGTCTTTCAATGCATGGTCACCACTTTGGCTACAAACCTAAATACAACAACCCCCCCCCCTCCCTTAGTGTGTGGGGCTGGGGTGTGTGAGGATTGAGGAATTTCCAACGAAGTCCCTTCCATCGTTCCGTAGATAAACGAACAAGTGATGGCCCAATGAGAACATCGCTGACGCACCAGTAAAATACTGAAGTCTATGTTCACTAAAGGACAACTGCCAATTGGGTAGTCGGTAATAGGTGCATGTGCTCTTCCCTCATAGGGCGCCAAAATGGTCGGTCCAGGATGCACCGATTATCTTCACCCACAATCGCACCAAAAAATCCGCCCCTCTCACCCACCACCCCTCTCCATAAGTAGACCGCATCTCCTTCACAAAGAATTGCGAGCCTGTTTTTTCGCACTTTTGCTTGCACTCTCTTGCTCTGTAAGCGACTGACTTCTTGCTCTCTTCGCTCCTCTCGGTTCAAGTTTCTCGTCTTGTGGCGCACTGCTAAGCTTCCCCTCGCTGTTCAATTGCTTGAACTCCGAGTTGCTGCTAAAAACTTTCAGTGAATTTGTTGGGACCGGGCCTTTGTTGTTGCTTACATACTTTTGGTTCCGATTCTCCAACGGTTTTGTCATCATCGACCACGCAAGTGAAAAAGTTGACAGAAAGTTCAAACCGTCTCCCGTTTTGCTGCCCCAAACCCCGCCCCCTCCCCTTCTCCCCCCTCCTCCCCCGCTTTCCCTCTATTCTTGTGACGGACTTGCGACTCATTCGAATCGCAAATCGGACTTCCTCTTCGGTAAGTCGAACACCCGTTGATGATTACTTCGTGGAAGCCCTTGCACAGTCGGTTACTTTTACGTGACTAACTTATTTTCAAGAGTGAGATGTTACAGGGCGCGGAAAGCAAACACAAAAGAAAGAAAAAAACTCTAGCTCTCGGGGAGTGAGGTTGTCAGCGTGAGAGGACGTAAAGAGTGTGAAAACTAGGTAGTAGTGAGGGATTATGAATCTCTCGTTTCTCTTTCCCCTGTGCCGTTGATTCCGTCACCTTTACAGTTGCTTTCTTTACAATTGTTGTGTTGTTCGCAGAAACCATAAACCTCACGATGGAAAATTAGATGTACGGTAAAGGATTTCTAGTTCTCCTTCCGGTTCCGCCTTGAATTCCCTCTCTTTGCTTTTGCACAATTTTGTGTCAGGAAACGTGTCATCTTTCCTGAGAGAGGTTCAAGCATATCTGTAGAGAGGCTCACATGATGTCGAAAGAAGAACGATGCTCGCCGCCGGTTTTGAAAGGGTCTCATCCCCGTTAGAGCTATTTTCCTTCTTCATAGCTGGAACATGTGTGCGTTCTTGGCTCTTTCAAGGCTTCTTTCCTGCCTTTCTCCTTATCTGTCACTCACGCAACAGAACTTTGTCTACTTTTCGAGCGACGGTTGAGTATACATAGAGAGCGCCAGGAAATTACATGAGGATGAAGTCTAATAATTCTGGCCTTTCCAAGTTCCTCTAGTCCCCTCGCTTCCTTCTTGATTTTTGCAGATAAAGCTGTTGCCAAGGATTCCTGGTTCGTTTTGTGTCGACTTCCAATGAGTTTGCCGAGAGAGACTTAGGCGTCTGAGAGTCTCGAGAGTCGATACGCCTGTAAGACGGCTTTTGAGTTTTGCATTAGAAGTTGCCCGCAATTTCTTGTTCAGAGTTCAACACCTGGAAAGGCCAATACATTCTAGGTAGATGGCAGAGAGGCTGGCTAGGAATACAAAGTCCAGAACATACTAATAAGCAGAAACATAACAGAAGAACGAAGGAGGATGAACAAGCTCGGAGAACGAACGTAGGGAGAATAAGAGCGCAACAAAGTCGAGTTAGATTGTGTCTAGAATTTTGGAGGCGGTAATACGGGTGTACTGACTCGGTGGGATGCTTGCACGCTTGGATTGCAGAGACGAAGGGGGTCGTGAGAAAAAGCAAGGGAGAATCAGAGCATGTCTATAGTTTGCTTCCCATTCAAGGAAGAGGATGTCTCTGTGGTGGTCCGTAATGTAGAATGTGCTGCATCTCATCCCCGTGTTGCGGCGGTGCTTTGTGTCGGCTACAGCCAAGGCGAGACTTGGCACGGCATTGAGAACGCCAAGCCCAGGATCGAGAAGGCGACTGGTAAGGACGTGATTCTGCTGCTGCAGAAGCGAATCGGGGTGGCGCTGAGAGGCGGCAAGGGTGATGGCATGAATACTGCGCTCTCTTACTTCTTGGAGCACTCCGAGTACCCTCGCCTGCACTTCTACGACGCGGATATCGTCTCCTTCTCCGAAAGGTGGATCAGCAAGGCGGAATTGCAAGCGGACCTTGATTATGATGTCGTGCGTCACTACTTTCCAAGGTCGAGCACAGACGCGATGATCACATGGCTCGTTACCAAGCTTGGATTCGCGATTCTGTGGCCGAATACGGTTTTGCCTTCCATTGAGCAGCCACTCGGTGGAGAATTTCTAGTCACAAGAAAAGCTGCTGAGGTCCTTTTTTCCGACCAACGCGTCTGCTCCCAGAGTGACTGGGGTATTGACACATTGTACACCTTCGTGATTGCCCAGAATGGGCTTCGGATGGCGGAGGTCTACATACCAGAAGGCAAGGTGCATTCTCTCTATGGTGGGCTACGGGACCTCCGAACCATGCTAGTGGAGTGCTTCTCTGCCATTCAATCCTTGAAGAACGAGGTTGTGAGTGGCGAAGACTTCGGCCACTGCATCGAGTTCCCAAAGGCCGTCCCGGAGCTCTTGAAACAGAAAGTTGGGTATGACATTGAAAAGAGTCTGAAACTCCTCAAGAGTCACTGGACGCCACGCCAGCAAGAGCTTCTGCACCAACATTTCGACTCTGCACTCGTCAAGGGCCTGATGAATGCCTGCGATTGGCCTTGCTGGGGCTTTGCTGATGAGGAAGCTTGGGCAGGAGCTTACCTCAAGTTTCTCGACCATTTTGAGAAGGGTGACACTGATTGGGAGGAGCTCCTGTTCAAGGTTTGGGTAGCAAGAGTGCTCAATCACACGCTGCGGCACGTAATTCGCGGCTACGATGTTGCACTTGGATCATTGAGGGACTTGGTCTGGGATACTCGTCAACGTTTTGGAATGAAATTGAAAGCAGACGCTGTAGCTGTCCACCCCATTGTCATCTCCGGCCACAGTGCTGCAGAAGGTTTGGCTGTCAACGGCGCTCTGACTAAATCAGGTCGGAAGAAGGCGCAGTGGCTTGACATGGATAACCTGTGCACAGTGTAACGGCAACAGCATCCGTCTAGAGAGAGGTTCGTTGCTCTCTCTACTGCCCAGAGCACGCAAGGAGGTCACAGACCACACGTGACGCAAGTGTTTTATCTTCAGTTTCAGCCAGTCTTTCGTTGTATGGCAACAAGATATGTTTGAAAATTGCAGTTAAACATCCAGAACCTGAGAAAGCTTTGAAAAAAAATGCATGTTCTCCATCCCATCCTAAGCATATACTGTTGTGAGAGAGGCAAGCTTCCCTCCTGCAGAATCATCTTCATAGTCATGAGCTACTCAGATCATGATCATGCTCCTGTGCATACTCCTTTGCATTCCGTCAAAATTCAGTGCGTTCACAGAAAAAATTTGCAAATTGAGAAAAAGAAGATCATGTCAAAATAGATTGAAGCATTCTGTCCGATGTGTACTCTGTGTTGAGCTTCATGTCCCAGGGAGGATGATAGGGTATTTGGTGTTGGATTAAGGCCCTGTTGATTGCTCAGGTTTGGTGCTTCATTGGAAGGGTTGGGATCAATTGGTGTAGATGATGTTGCACCTCATGTATACTAGGGGTTATTATGCTTGATGTTGCAAACTATATGCAGCAAGCAAACAGTGAAGCATAAGAACTCTGCAGTTTCTGATAGTAGTGGCTAAAGCTCATAGACAAACTCTATGTATATGCAGAAAGCAAACAGTAAAGCATAAGAACTCTGCAGTTTCTGATAGTAGTGGCTAAAGCTCATAGATAACCCCATCGAGAATCAAAGTATTGTAACAACCTGTTTCTGTAAAAGTTCATACACATAGAGTGTATTGCAGTAATGACAAATACTGTATTCTGGAGAAATTATGTACTTCTATATATTTGATGCAATACAAATCCTGATACAAATAGGATTGTACATGTCATATTGTTTTTTGGGCTTCTCTGTGAAGGGGTGGTCACAATGACTGACATATTTTCATTACTTATTGTGGATCATTGTGTATGATTCTGCAGACATGTATTCGACTGATGTAGATGTTATATCATATCACACATAAGTAGTAGAAGAACATCTCATATCACACATAGGTAGTGGAATGTGACGCAAATTGAAATAAGAGATTGCAATAATCATCAGATATATTTGAAGGAGTTGTCACAATGGGAAGATAGAGACCATTAGTAGTTGTTTGTAGACTGATACATGGATAGTGTGCTAAATGACTGTGAAATTACTACTGAGTTCCTCTTGAGGACAAAAGACATTTATTGTTACAACTAGAGGAATCTGATCCTTTGTGATAAGTGGTATTGTTACTACTTGAAGAATCTGATCTCTCATGATAAGTGATAGGTAAGGCCCAAGGTCTAGGGTGTTACCAGAATAAGGGCATTGCCTGAGGGGGCAACCAAGGTGGTGCTTACATTTTGGTTATGGCCTCATCCAAGGACCTTGCCACAGTGTAAAGCAACTATCTCCCTGGTTGATTTATAGAGATGAACATTTCATTCTGGTGTAACCAAGTGAATTCCAAGAACTTGATGAATAACCTGCCCACAGCTCCTGTGGACAAAGGACATGCCAATATACTCCCTTCTTCCCCTTAGGTAAACATAGATTGCATGATGTCCATAGAATGCAATCTCTAAAGGAAATATGTTTTAACAGTTGTGAAGGATCTCATGGAAATCTCTTTGTGTTAGAGGAGGGTATGTTAGAAAATGCCTGCTGGCCTATTCTGCTGTGTAAGCTAACCTGCAAGAACACCAAAAAATAAGCCACCCAGGTTTTTACCTGGAGGGTAAAGTAGGAGAGACTCGGGCTTTTTGGGAACAGAGCCTACGCTAGGCTACACCTTGGGGCCCTCATTCCCGCAAAGCCTGTCCCCTCAAGCTTTGCCCTACACGCAATCAATGGTCTTCATGCCTGATTTCTTTCGTCCTGGGAATGAGACATCCATTTTGTGTCAAAATTTAACAAAATTTGACTTTGTCATAATTTCTACTGAGTTCATAACAAATCATAGCACTATTTCAGGGTCGTATTTCAGCTAGGAAGAATCTTTTTAGACTTCGAACTTTATGAGCACGATTTAAGTGACATCTGTACCAACTTTTTGTCTTTACTTCTAGATTATTTTGATTTCAGATATGGAGATTCAGGGCGGCTGGCGGCTGAATCCCATTTCTCTTAAATGTTGATTACTGATTATATATATATATATATATATATATATGAATAAATAATATTCTATTTTCCCCACCACAGGTGTCAATAATCTTGCCAAACATGGGTGTAATGTTTTTGGCTATATGGGTTTAAATGTTTATGCCCAAAATGGGTGTTAACTGTTAATTGTAAATTACAATATACAAAAACTAACCCCCCTCTGTAATGTGACCAATCAGGTGAGCTACAACAACACACTTGTTTACTATGCAACACTCACGACACGAGTTCATAAGTTGGTTACTAGAAAAATGTGATCTCCTAGGGGTCTACAGACTACCACCACCGACCTATCCGGCACTTCCTTCGTTAAGCACATGCCGGTCACGTAACACACTCAACTTCACATGTGAGAAGTGTTCCGGAAAACAAGATTCTTTATTGTCTGTTCTATTTTTTTAATAATTATTTTCTTCTTCCCTTCTTTCTTTGTTATTGTTATTTTGTGAAGTTTTTGTTCATTGGCAAGTTTTACATCAATCCAAAAACTTCCGTGGCTTAAATTTCAAGCACCACGCGAATCACACCCAGGTATTGCTCCCACTTAACTTGGGATTTTCGGACCAATTGATAGCCCCTCACAAAACATTTAGGTCTCAACTCTGGTTTCAGTAGACTAGGTTGGTAGGGATCACCAATAGGCACCTATCAATGACTACTCACCTCTCCTATTCATTAGATGAGGTGCCTCCCAGGTTGAATTTTTTTTTTCCAATTTGATTGGCCCATCACTCAAAAAAATGAGACCATGGAGTCTACTCAACATAGAAGGTTCTGTTTTGAAGTTCAGAATTCTTCCCCTTTGGCCCACTTATATAGGTGAAAGGAGGGCAACATTTGCCAAAGAATATGCGATAAATTTGAGGTGCTATTGGGAACTCTTTGAGGAACAGGTCAGAAACTTGAGAACTCTTGGTGGGAATATGTGAGAAACTTGGGATCTCTTTGGGGGAACATGTCAGAAACTTGGGAACTGTTTGCTTTGACGACCCCCCCCCCCACACCCCCCGACCAAACCAGAACACCACACGACCCCACCCCAAA
>Ga0116227_10012450_pt1 | contig 13826 bp, 13 predicted proteins | sample S1TSphgellanicum_FD_89693 | JGI IMG/M metagenome (GOLD analysis project Ga0116227, IMG submission 89693) | Host-associated microbial communities from peat moss isolated from Minnesota, USA - S1T2_Fb - Sphagnum magellanicum MG | ecosystem: Host-associated > Plants > Peat moss > Unclassified...
GGTGACCTTCGGCGCGGGCAATGCCGGTGACTTGACGCTCAAAGCCGGATCGCTCACCGTCGAGAACGGCACAACCGGTGATTATTCCGCCATTTCGACGACCGCCGCGCAGGGCTCGAACGGCTCGGCGGGCAGCGTCACGGTCGATGTGAGTGGAACCGCCACGCTCACCGACTATGGTTTCATTAGTTCCGCCGCGCACGGTACGGCCGGCCAACCCGGGACGGTGGCGATCAGCGCCGGCACCTTGATCGTCGGCGACCACGGACTCATCTCCATCGAGAACAGCTCGACGGTCGCGGATCCCACGCGAATTACCCCCACCCAAATCGACCTGCGCGCCGGCACGATCGACATGAACGACGGCCAAATCACCGCGGCTTCCACCGGCAACATCGCCGCGAGTTCGATCGACATCAGCTTCCTGCAAACCCTGCACCTCGATCCGAGCTCCATCACGACGACGTCGTATCAGGGTAACGGTGGCCCCATCACGATCACGGGCGATGGTTTCCTGTGGCTGCAGAATTCCAGCATCACCACCTCGGTACTCGGGACGACCAACGGCAACGGCGGCGACATTCGCATCACCGTGCCCTACATCGTGCTCGACTCGGGCGTCATCCAGGCCAATACCACCGCACCGAACGCCTCGGGCGGCGATGTCTTCATCAGCGCCGACGCACTGGTTCCGAGTTTTGAGTCCTACGTGTTGGGCGGCAGCATCGTGAGCTTCAATTCGGCGACCTTGGGCCAGAATGTGGTGCAGGCCGCCGCGCCCGACGGCGTGAGCGGCACCCTCGACGTGACGGTGCCGAGCTTGGATCTCGGCAACGCCCTGCTCGGACTCACCGGCACGCCGTCGACACCTATCGCCTTGAGTCGCAGCCTCTGCACCTACCGACGTGGCAGCTCGCTGTCGATCGCCGGGCGCGGCGGCTTGCCGGTCTCGTATCGCGATCCGCTGTGGATCGATCTCGAGGAAGGGGACTCGGGGGAGGCGGCGGGTGCGGCGCCGACGGCCGACCGATCCGTGTCCGAGCCGCCCGATCGAGAGTTTTCCGTGATCGCCTGCCGATGAATCGCGCACCCTTAGGTTCGATCCAAGAAATCCTCGATCAACGGCGCCACCAGCTCCGGCCTTTCGATGTGCAGCATGTGTCCCGCGCCCGGGACGTGCGCAAATTCGATATGTGGGAAGACGGCGCGGAAGGCCGCCTCGGTGCCATCCGCGCCTAAGTTGGCGGCGTGCTCCGACTCCGCGCCGAACAGCATGAATAGCGGCGCACGCAGCTCGCGCCAGCACGCTTCGCTATCCTCGCGCTTGTACAGCACCGGATTGACCCAGTAGTGGCGCGGATCTCCCGCGAGGCGCACGCGGCCGTCGGCGCCGAGCCGACCCCAGGCTTTCGCCACGAACGCGGCCGTCGCCTCGGGGAAGCGCGGATAGCGGAATCGAATCACGCCGGCGAGCTCCTCGAACGAGGCGTACTCCTTGCGCTGCAACGGCGTTCGGAGTTGCTCCAGCCACTTGCGCAGGCGCGCGGGCGCCTGTTCCGGCCGCGTCCGGGCGAGGCCGACTCCTTCGAGATTGACGACGCAACGCACGCGTTCCGGCCGCACGCCGGCGTATAGGCCGGCGATGTTTCCGCCCATGCTGTGGGCGACCAGCCGCGCCGGTGCGCCGGGCGACAAGGCGTCGAGCAAGGCATCGAGGTCGCCCAAATAGTCCGGAAACCAGTACCCCTCCCGCGGCCATTCGCTGCGTCCGAAACCGCGCCAATCCGGTGCCACCAGCGGCCGATCCCGCCGGAACGCGTCGACCAGGAACTGGAAGGTGGCGCCGGCATCGAGCCAGCCGTGCAGCAGAAACACCGGCGGCGCCGACTCCGACGGCGGCGGCCCCCAACGCGTCACATGAATATCGAGACCGCGTATAGGGAGAGTCTCGCGTCGCGGCTCGCGCCGCACCGCATAGGCCGTCGATTCATCCATCGGAAAAATCAGCCACCGAGAAATATCTGGTACGCCGGGTTGTCGGTCTCCTCGGTGTAGGCATAGTGCAACTCATTCAAATGCAGCAGAAAGTCCGTCCGTGTATCGGGCGGCACTTGGATGCCGGCGAGCACGCGGCCATGGTCCGAGCCGTGGTTGCGGTAGTGGAACAGACTGATGTTCCAGCCGGTGCCGATGGCCTGAAGGAACTTGAGCAATGCGCCGGGGCGCTCGGGAAATTCGAATCGAAACAGCCGCTCGTTCTCGAGCCCGCGCGCCTGTCCGCCCACCATGTAGCGCACGTGCAGCTTGGCCACCTCGTTGTCGGTCATGTCGCGCACCGCGAACCCCGCGGCGGCGATGCTCTTCGAGAGCTCCTGGCGTTCCTGCTTGCCGGGGGCGAGCGCAAGGCCGACGAATATCTGCGCCGCCCGCAAATCCCCATACCGATAATTGAACTCCGTGACATTGCGCCGGCCGAGCAGTTCGCAGAAGCGCAGGAAGGAACCCGGCGCCTCCGGAATCTCCACGGCGAACAGCACCTCGCGCTGCGCGCCCAGGTCCGCGCGCTCGGCGACGTAGCGCAGCCGGTCGAAATTCATGTTGGCGCCGCAGTTGATGGCGATCAGCGTGCGCTCGCGGCAATTCTCCCGCGCCACATATTTCTTGATTCCCGCCACCGCGAGCGCGCCGGCCGGCTCCGCGATCGAGCGCGTGTCCTGAAAGATGTCCTGGATCGCGGCGCAAATCTGGTCCGTGGTCACCAGAATGACTTCATCGACGTACTCACGGGCCAGTCGAAAGCATTCTTCGCCCACGCGCCGCACGGCGACGCCGTCCGCGAACATGCCGACGCGCTCCAGCGTCACGCGTTTCCCCGCGCGCAGCGATTCGTACATGCCGGCCGAATCCTCCGGTTCCACACCGATGATCTTGATGCGCGGGTAGAGCGCCTTCGTGTAGGCGGCGATTCCGCCGATCAAACCGCCCCCGCCGATGGGCACGAAGATCGCGTCGATCTCATCGCCATGGCGCTGGCGCAGGATCTCCATCGCGATAGTGCCCTGCCCGGCGATCACGTCGGGATCATCGAAGGGATGCACGAATACCAAGCCCCGTTCGCGGCCGAGCAGCATCGCATGCTCATAGGCTTGGTCGTAATCATCGCCATGCAGCACGATCTCGCCCCCCAAATCGGCGACCGCCTGCACTTTGATGTCGGGCGTCGTGAGCGGCATGACGATGACCGCGGGAATGCCGCGCGTGCGCGCGGCCAATGCCACGCCCTGCGCATGATTGCCCGCCGACGCGCAGATCACCCCGCGCTGCGCGCTGATCGGCGAGAGCTGCGCGATTTTGTTAGGCGCCGCGAATTTTGAACGAAAACACCGGCTGGAGGTCTTCACGTTTGAACCAGATGTGATTGTCGAGCCGCCGCGACAGGCGCGGCGCCGCTTCCAGCGAAGTCTCGATGGCCACGTCGTACACCTTGGCCTTGAGGATCCGATCTACGTAGTTTTCTTGCATGGGCTATGTCGCTGAGGGGCGCCTACGATAGCGCAAGCGGCCCTGAATCGGTACGCCTGTGACACGCTCCACAGCCCCGGAGGGGCTCGGTCGTTGGCCCTCTGTTTGTTGAGTAATATACGTCTATGCGCAGCTTGCGATTTCCGTTGCTCGGCCGTGGCTTGATCGGCCATGGCATTATCGGACTGGGTTTGTGGCTCACCTCGACGGCGGTACTCGCGCTGTCCGGGCACATCGTGGCCACCGACAATGTGAAGGCGCACCTGGTGAGCGAGGTGCGCGAGATCACCCCGGGACAGTCCTTCTGGGTCGCGCTGGAATTCGACATCCGCGACGGCTGGCATACCTATTGGCGCAACCCCGGCGATTCCGGTCAGGCCACGACGCTCGAATGGCGGCTGCCGCCGGGATTTACCGCGGGCGACATCCTCTGGACCACACCGCACCGCTTCGAGATTCCACCGCTGGTGAATTACGGCTACGCCAAGCATGCCGTGCATCTGGTCGAGATCACGGCCCCAAAGGACTTGAAGCCCGGAACTCCCATCGTTCTGGCGGCGCACGCCGCTTGGTTGGTTTGCGCCGACGTCTGCATTCCCGAGGATGCGGATCTGCAATTGAAATTGCCGGTGAGCGGCCCACGGGTTGACGGTGGAGCGGCGGGCGCCGCCGATCCCGCGGCTGCCGCGCTGTTTGCCGGCGCTCGCAGTGAGCTGGCGAGTCCCGAACCTGCCGCGACGACAGCGCGGATCGAGAACGGCCAACTGGTGATCGAGCTCGGCAAGGCTTGGGGCGCCACTCTGCCGCTGATCCAGTCGCTGGCCTTTTTTCCCTATGTTGACGGCAGCATCGAGTACGCCGCGCCGCAGACGCTCTCGCGTACCCCCGAGGCGCTCGACCTCGCTATCAAGGTGGGGTACAAGCCACCCACCGGCGGGATGGTACGCGGCCTGCTGTTGGCGACCGAACAGAGCGGCAAGGAGCCCGTGACCATCCCCATCGACATCGCCGCGCACTTCACGGGCGCGGCGGGCAGCGTCGCAGCCGCCCCGCGCTTCGCGCCGCAAGCCTCGACCTCGACCTCCAACACGACAACCGCCTCCACAACCGTTTCCACAACCGCCTCCACAACCGCCTCCACAACCGCCACCGCCGCAACAGCCACCGACAAGTCGACCGCAACATTGCCCGTCCTATTACTCTTTGCGATCCTCGGCGGCCTTATCCTCAACTTGATGCCATGCGTCTTCCCCGTGCTGTCGATCAAGGCCATCGGCTTGGTCGAACAGGCGAAGAAGCATCCCGCCGCCGTGCGCGCCAAGGGCCTCGTGTTTGCCGCGGGCGTCATCAGCTCGATGCTGTGCCTCGCGGCCGCGCTGCTCGTGCTGCGGGCGGGCGGGGAGGAGATCGGCTGGGGCTTTCAACTCCAGTCGCCGTTGTTCGTGACGCTGCTCGTGTACCTGTTGCTCGCGGTGGGCTTGAACTTGTCCGGCGTATTCGAAGTCGGCGGCGGACTCGCGGGCATCGGCGACGGCCTGACTCAGGGCGATAGCTATCGCGCTTCATTTTTCACGGGCGTTCTCACCACTCTCGTGGCAACCCCGTGCACCGCGCCGTTCATGGCGTTCGCGGTGGGCGCCGCGCTCACCCAGCCGCCGGCGATTGCGCTTTGCATCTTCGCGGCCTTAGGCTTCGGACTCGCGCTCCCGTACCTATTTTTGTCCTTCGCGCCTTGGATGCGCAGGGCGCTGCCTAAGCCGGGCGCGTGGATGGACACGCTCAAGCAGATCTTTGCGTTTCCGATCTACGCCTCGGCGGCCTGGCTGCTATGGGTGCTCGCGCAGCAAACCTCCGCGATCGGTTTGGGGGCGGCACTCGCGGGCGCGATTCTGATTGCATTCGCGGCATGGGCCTACCAGAAGTCCAAATCGAGCTCTTCCGGCGGCCGGGCGGCGGCCCTGATCACCGCGAGCGTCGCCGTGCTGCTCGCCATCGTGCTGCCCATGCGCTTCGCGAGCGTCGCCTCGGCATCGGCATCGGCATCGTCGGCGGCGGCAGCCGGCGCATCGCCCGGTGGCACGCACGCGACCGATGAGTGGCGGCCCTACGATGCCGCCGAGGTCAACCGGCTGAACGCCGCCGGCCGGCCGCTGCTGGTGAATTTCACCGCGAGCTGGTGTCTGACCTGTCTCGTCAACGAACGCAACGCCTTTGCCGACTCCGCCGTGCAAGCCGTGTTTCGCGCCAAGGGCGTGACGCTCATGAAGGGCGATTGGACCAATCGCGACCCCGTCATCACTCAGGCATTGGCCGCATTCGGGCGGGCCGGTGTGCCGCTCTATGTCGTGTACAACTCGAAGCCCGGTTCCAGCGAGCCCGTGGTGCTGCCGCAGTTGTTGACCGCGAACATCGTGCAAACCGTTTTCGCCGACCTACCCGGCCAAGATACGGCGCGCCCTTAAGCATGAACGGCGACGATGCGTCGGTTTCAGTGCTCGATTTCCGCCGCCACGGCATCGTGCTCGAGTGGCACACCGAGAGCGGCACCTGGTCCACCTACGATGACCCGCCGCCGCTGGTACACGGCATCGCATTGATCCGCGTCTCGCAGCCGAATATCTGTGTGTACGGCCGTGCCGGCGGCCTGCGGCTGCAGATCGGCGCCGAGCAATTCGCGTTGTCGGAGAATTCGCCCCGCATCAGCTGCACCCGGACATTGGCGAGTTTCGGATTTCGGCGCCGCTTCACCGTTACGAGTCCCGGCCGCGTGCTCTACAGCCATGCCTATTGGACCGACCAAGGGAAGGATTTTTTCCGCTGGCTGGCAACGGCGGCCCAAGATCCCGGCTGGCGCGCCGCCTGCGCCCGTTTGTGGTCGCAAGGCGTCGGCAGAACCGAACTCCGCGCCGCCTAGCGGGGCTCCGCACCGCGCGGCAGCAATCCCTCGAGTTCCGGTTCCGTCAAATACCGCCACTGCCCCAGGCTCAAAGTTCCCAGCCGAATGTTCATGATGCGCACGCGCTTCAGCCGCTGCGCCTTGTAGCCGAGAGCGGAGCACATGCGTCGGATCTGACGGTTGAGGCCCTGGGTGAGAACCATGCGAAACGACTGTCGATCGATGCGCGTGACCCTGCACGGCTTGGTGAGTTCACCCATGATCTTCACGCCGTCGGCCATCATCTTCAGAGCCAGGTCCGTTATCGGGCGATCCACCGTCACGAGATATTCCTTTTCGTGATTATTTTCCGAGCGCAGTATTTCATTGACGATATCGCCGTCGTTCGTGAGCAGGATCAAGCCCTCGGAGTCCTTGTCCAATCGGCCGATCGGGAAGATCCGCTCCGGATGCCCGACCAGCTCGATGATATTGTCCTCGACGTGCGATTCGGTGGTACAGGTGATACCGGTCGGCTTGTTGAGGGCGATGTAGAGCGGCGTTTTCTTGCGGCCGATCGGCCGGCCATCGACGCATACTTCGTCGCCTTCGCCGACGCGAGTGCCCAACACCGCGCTCTGTCCGTTGCAGGTGACGCGGCCCGCTTCGATCCACTTGTCCGCCTCGCGCCTCGAGCACACGCCGGTTTCACTGATGTACTTGTTCAGTCTCATCTCAAGAACGCATTGATCTGCTTCGCCAAGCCCTTTGCGTCCGTATCGAAGCGCACTTCCGCGTCGGCCCCATCGAGGACCAGGCGCTGCTGCTTGGGCAGAGAGGTCCGCTCGGCGGCCGACTCGCCGACCAGCACCAAGCGGCGCACCAGTTCGGGACGCGAGGCGGCAAGCTCCGCGGCCACAGCCGCCCCATAGTGAACCCCCAACACATCGATCTGGCGCACCCGCAAATCATTGACCAGATCGGAAATCGCCGTGGCGGCATCCATCACACTGCGCTGCGGCGAGGAGTCCGACTCCCCGTAGCCCGGCAGATCGGGCGCATACACCGAGCGCGTGTCGGCGATCTCAGGCAGGAAACGGCCGAAGACCCGGCTCGAGGAGCCCTCGGGGTGCAGACAGAACAGCGTCACCTGTTCATCGAAGCCGCCGGTGGTGGGGAACGCGGTGCGCACGTGCAGCTGCCCGAATCTGCAATCGAAATAGGCGCGTCGGGTGCGCACCGCCGTCGGCGACGGCACAAACGACTTTGAGGGCTTTGCCACGCAAGATCTCCGGCTCGAGTACCGATTTATTGCCTCAAGGATAACTCAAAGTCCGCCCCTCCTAGCCGCACCGCCCCCGTCCTCAGTCCCGTTGTAGTGTTTTTACTACATTAATTTTCACACTTCTTTTCAATTTTACTGGCTTCTGGGCCGGCTCAACGCTAGAGTGTTGCTTGCAAACAATAGATTTCTAGGGAAGTAAAAGGACCGATCATCGCGAGGGCGCGAACATACGCGCAACGATAACAGGCATGGGGACTTTGAAAGCCGGGCATCGCGCCCGGCTTTTTTATTGGCGGTCCCACACCCGCGACAACGTGAACCCGTCGGAGCGACCGCCTTTGAAGCCCACCACTTCGATCAATCGCTGACCGTCCTCGGAGATGCTGTAGCTCTTCTCGTACGGCGGATGGTCCGCGTCGGGGTCGCCGCCCCTCACGATCAGCGTCTTGTCCGCCCAGCCGCAGTGCGGCGGCGGACCGTCACGTCCCGAGGGCCCATCGTCTCGTCCCTCCGGGCGCCCCTCTTGATCGGGGCCGCCGTGATGGTGCGGCCGCTTATCGGCATCGCTCGGTTGACAGAGTTGATTGACGCCGTCGGAAGTGAACGCCACGACTCCCGCGACTTGCTTGACCTCCAATTCCTTGCCGGGCCAGCGCAAACTCTCGCTCAAGACGCTGACCGGCGGCATGACGGGAGCACCGGCGCCACCCGGGCCCATGCCGCCCATCCCGCCGCGCCCGCCCTGGCGGCCACCCCGGCCGCCGCCCGAACCACCGCCGCCTCCGGAGCCTCCCGCAGGACTGCTCTGTGAATTCGCGGGCGTATTGAACTGCGCCTGGATGATCCGCTGCGGGTCGTCGCTATCGGCTTCGTTGAGCTTCCAATGGCCGGTGAGATCCACGCCGGCGGGCGGTGCCAGCGCCAGTTTGTCGCTCGCGCACGCGCTCAAGAGTACCAAGACAATCGCCACGCAAGCTCGCATGGCGCAATCTTATAATGAAGCGCGAGTCGACGGGCAAATCGGCGTCAGCCGGCCGATTGGCGAGCCCGCGGCGCGCTGCGCACATCATGCGGCCCCGAGACCCAGACCCGGCCTTCTACGGGCTGAAAGCATACCCGGATGCCCACGGTCCTGCGGGTGGTCTGCGAGCCGCAGGCGATTTTTCCATCGGCGAGATCCGCCCTGACCAGATCGACCAGGGTTGCGCTCGGCTCCCCGGCATCCGTCGGCGGCAGAGCGTGCGCGAGAATGCGCGCTTGGACTTCATCGCCGCGCATCGCATTGCCGAGGACGGCTCGCTTGAACTTATCGAGCACCACCAACACCGAACTCAAGGTATTGTCGGTGACGTCGCTCGGACGTCCCGTGCCGCCCATGAATCGCAGATGCAAGAGTCCACCGACGGCGCGCCTCTCATCATGCAGGCAGAGCGCGAGGGCTCCATTCAACTCGGCGACCAGCAGCATGGGTTCAGGCGACACGTGATACGTGTCCGGCGCCACCAATACTTCCATCAAATCTTTTGCCAATGCGGACCCCGAGTTAATCAGTGAGCGGAGCAGCGCGATGCTGCGCTCAACATAAGATTTACTCTGCCGAGCAAATCACGCTTTTGCGAACCCGAATCGCGGTTTGAGGGCCGTGTGCGAACTGCTAAGCTTATTGCAACGGTTCGATGGTAATAAGCTCATACTTTGCTGACATTGGCGCGCCCAGGATTGCGCGACTTAAGGTGATGGGATATGTATCGGTACGATTCAACCGACAAGACGCTGGTCGAAGAACGCGTCGCTCAATTCCGCGACCAGACGCGGGCATTCCTGGCGGGCGAACTCTCCGACGACGAGTTCCGGCATCTGCGCCTGCGCAATGGCCTCTACATCCAGCGCCACGCTCCCATGTTGCGCGTCGCGATTCCCTACGGACTGCTGTCATCGACGCAACTGCGCACCCTCGCGCACATCGCGCGGCGTTACGATCGCGGCTACGGCCATTTCACGACGCGTCAGAACATTCAGTACAACTGGCCGAAGCTCGAGGAAGTTCCTGATATTCTGGCCGATCTCGCTCGAGTCGAGATGCACGCGATTCAGACCAGCGGCAATTGCATCCGCAATACCACGTCGGATCATCTCGCGGGGGTGACGCCGAATGAACTGGAGGATCCGCGTCCGTGGTGCGAGATCATCCGCCAATGGTCCACCTTCCATCCGGAATTCACGTACCTGCCGCGCAAGTTCAAGATCGCGGTCACGGGCGCTCCGCAGGACCGTGCGGCCTCGTTGGTACACGACGTCGGCGTGCACATCGTGCGCGGCCCGGACGGCGAATTGGGTTTTGAGATCCTCGCCGGCGGCGGTCTCGGCCGCACACCCATCATCGGCCAGGTGGTGCGCGAGTTCCTGCCGCGCCGGCACCTTCTTTCCTACCTCGAAGCCATCCTGCGCATCTACAACCTGGAAGGGCGCCGCGACAACCTCACCAAGGCGCGCATCAAGATTTTGGTGAAGTCGCTCGGGATCGAGGAATTCAGGCGGCGCGTCGAAGCCGAATGGGAACTCATCCGTGATGGCGGGCTGACGCTGGATGAGGCGGAAATCGCGCGCATGCGCGGTTTTTTCACGCCGCCCGCCTACCGCAGCCTCACCGACATCGATCCCACGCTAGGGCCCGCGGGTGACGACAGGGGCGCGGCCTTCAAGGCCTGGTATCGCTACAACACGGTGGCGCACAAGATACCGGGCTACCGCGCCGTCTATGTCTCGCTGAAGAAGCCCGACGTGCCGCCGGGCGACGCGACGGACGCGCAACTCGACTTGCTGGCGGATCTCGCGGATCGCTACAGCTTCGGCGAAGCGCGCGTCACTCACACCCAGAACTTGCTCCTCGCCGACGTCGAACAGAACGAGGCTTTCGCGCTGTGGGAAGCCCTCGACAAGGCTGGCCTGGCGACGCCGAACATCGGCACACTGACCGACATGATCTGCTGTCCCGGCCTGGATTTCTGCAGCCTGGCGAACGCGGGCTCGCTCGATGTGGCGAAGCTCATCAACGAGCGCTTCGACGACTACGACTATCTCTACGACCTCGGCGAAATCGACGTCAAGATGTCCGGCTGCATGAATGCCTGCGGACATCACCATGTCGGCGCCATCGGCATCTTGGGCGTCGATAAGGGCGGCCAGGAGTGGTACCAGATCACCATCGGCGGTGCCGCGGGCGCCGACGCGTCCTTGGGATCGGTCATCGGTCCGTCGGTGGCCAAGCACGAGGTGGCCGAGACCATTGCCCGGCTGCTCGACGTGTATGTCGAGCGGCGCACGCCGGAGGAACGCTTTCTCGACACCGTGCGGCGGCTCGGCGTGAAGCCCTTCAAGGAACGGGTGTATGCCGCGCCGGCTGCTGCGTAACGGTCAGATCGTCGAGGACGAGTGGCTCTACTTCGCGGAAGCCGAAGCGGACGCGGAGTCGCGGGCCGAGGATGCCGACGCGTCGCCGCTGATTCTCACCTTCGACCAGTGGCAGGCCGAACGCGACCGCTGGATGACGAGCGAGGGACGGGGCTCAGGCGAGCGTGGCCGGACCGGCGAGCGCCGCCGGTTGGGCGTGATTCTCTTGCCGGCCCATAAAGTGGAGCAACTGCTACCCGACCTCGAGCGCTTCGACCTGGTCGGCGCGGAATTCTCCGGACCCAGCGAGGGGCGCGGCTACACCCAGGGGCGACTACTTCGCGAACGCTGGAAATTCCAGGGAGAGCTGCGCGCGACCGGCTACGTGCACCGCGATCAGCTGTTCTTCCTCGCGCGCTGCGGCTTCAACAGTTTCGAATTGCCGGACAGCGACTTGGCGCATGCCGTCACCGCGCTGTCGACTTTCACGGCCGCCTATCAGCCATCCAATGACGCCGGTCTGCCGCTCAAGCTGCCGCGCCGTTTGCCGGATACACCTGCCAGCGCCTGAAGCGCACACCCACCTTCTGGCCGACGCTATAGCCCACGTATTGAAAGCGCTCGCGGCTGATTTCCGCCTCCAGGGGCTCATGCGCGGGCCGGCCCTCGGCGCATAGCTCCAAGCGCACGATGGGGCCGATCACCCGCACCGCGGCCACCACCGCAGGCCAGCCGCTCGCCTCGGCGCCGATTTCGATCTCATGCGGGCGCACCAGCGCAATGCTGTCGGGAGCCGTCGCCGACACGTCGGTGGAGCTCGAAATATCGATCGGTCCGATGAATGCCCGCCCGTCCCGCAGCCGCACGGGCAGCTCGTTCACCTGGCCCAAGAACCGGTGCACGAAGGCCGACGTCGGCAGGTCGTAGACCTCGCTCGGCACGCCGAACTGCTCGATCCGCCCGCGATTCAGCACCACGATGGTATCCGCGACTTCGATGGCTTCTTGCTGATCGTGGGTCACGAAGATGCTGGTGAAGTGCAACTCATCGTGCAGGCGCCGGAGCCAGCGGCGAAGCTCGTGGCGAACCTGACTGTCGAGCGCACCGAAGGGCTCATCGAGCAACAGCACGTCGGGGCCGACGGCGAGTGCGCGTGCGAGCGCCACGCGTTGCCGCTGGCCGCCCGAGAGCTGCGCCGGAAAACGGTCGCCCGCCCAGCCGAGTTGCACGAGTTCCAGCAGCGATTGCACTTTCTTGGTGATCTCCGCGGCGGAGGGCCGCTCGCGGCGCGGCTTCACCTTGAGCCCGAAGGCGACGTTTTCGAACACCGACATGTGGCGGAACAAGGCGTAGTGTTGAAACACGAAGCCCACGTTGCGATCGCGGATCGGCCACGACGTCGCGTCGCGCCCGTCGAACAGCACCTGACCCTCGTCGGGCGTTTCGAGCCCGGCGATGATTCGCAGCAGCGTCGTCTTGCCGCAGCCCGACGGCCCGAGCAGCGCAATCAAAGCGCCGGTCGGCACGTCCAGATCGATGTTGCCGACCGCGGCGAATTCGCCGAATTGCTTGCCGACGCCGCGTAACGCGATGCTCATCAACTCTTCTCCCGTACCGTTCGATCTCGGGCGTTGCCGACGCCGGCGCCGCGGGCATTGCCGCCGGCCCCTTGGGCATGACTGCCCGCGCGGCGCAGTTCCGGTTGCCGCCATTCCAGAAAACTCTTGCCCGCCAGGGTGAGTAGCGCGAGCAACGCCAGCAGCGAGGCGACCGCGAAGGCCGCCGTGTAATTATATTCGTTGTAGAGAATCTCGACGTGCAGCGGCATGGTGTTGGTCAGGCCCCGGATGTGCCCCGACACCACCGACACCGCGCCGAACTCCCCCATGGCCCTGGCATTGCAGAGCAGTACCCCATACAGCAGCCCCCACCTGATATTGGGCAACGTCACCCGCCAAAAGGTCTGCCACCCCGTGGCGCCGAGCGAGAGGGCGGTTTCCTCATCGTCCTTGCCCTGCGCCTGCATGACGGGAATGAGTTCCCGCGCGATGAACGGGAAGGTGACGAATATGGTCGCGAGCACGATGCCCGGCACCGCGAACACCACCTTGATGTGGTGCTCGCGCAGGTAACCGCCGAACCAGCCGTGCGCGCCGAACAGCAGAATGAACATCAGCCCGGCAATGACCGGCGAGACCGCAAAGGGCAAGTCGATGAGCGTGATCAAGGTGCTCTTGCCGCGAAACTCGAACTTGGCGATCGCCCACGCGGCGGCGACGCCGAACACGAGATTGAACGGCACCGCGATCGCGGCCACCCACAGCGTGAGCTTGATCGCGGCCCAGGCCATCGGATCCGAGATCGCGGCCAGATAGGCGCTCACGCCCTTCGCCAGCGCCTGCGTGAACACCGCGAGCAGCGGCAGCAGCAGAAACAAGCCCAGAAACAGCATCGCGGCGGCGATCAGCAGCACGCGTCCCGGCTGAACGGGCGGCCTGGCCCGCTCCCCGGGCGGCCTGCGCAGTGGCGGCTCAGCGTGCGCCATGTCGCGACAAGGCCCAATTTTGCAGCGCGTTGATGCCGAGCATCAACGCGAAGGACAGCACCAGCATCACCACGGCGATGGCCGTCGCGCCCGCATAGTCGTACTGTTCCAATTTGGTGACGATCAACAGCGGCGCGATCTCGGATTTCATCGGCATGTTGCCCGCGATGAAAATCACCGAGCCGTATTCGCCCACGGCGCGCGCGAAC
>Ga0116227_10012451_pt1 | contig 13826 bp, 15 predicted proteins | sample S1TSphgellanicum_FD_89693 | JGI IMG/M metagenome (GOLD analysis project Ga0116227, IMG submission 89693) | Host-associated microbial communities from peat moss isolated from Minnesota, USA - S1T2_Fb - Sphagnum magellanicum MG | ecosystem: Host-associated > Plants > Peat moss > Unclassified...
GAAGCTGTAGACCTGATGCCCGAATCGCCACGCTCAATCTCCTGCATAATAATACCGTAGGCAATATAATCCAAACCGGCACCGCCATACTCAACTGGTATGGTTGGCCCAAAAGCGCCAATCTCAGCCAGCCCTTTCAATAAATGTTTCGGAAATTCCGCGCGCTGTGCATAATCTTCAATAACCGGGCTTAACTCCCGCTTAACCCAATCCCTTGCCGACTGGCGAATTAGCTTATGCTCATCGCTCAATAATTCATCCAATAAATAATAATCAGGAGCCTCGTACAAGTCGGTTTTAGCCATGGGTGCAGATGTTTGTTCTATAGCAAATCTCGTTAAATAAGCATAATCAAACAATAGCGTTTAAATCAACTAAAGTTAGATTGGGTTAAAAATAGCCCCTTTTCGGGAATGCAAACCGCGCGTAACTAATCAACAATTCATTCAGTCAACTAATCAACAAATGCCTAACTTTGAGGTATGGTTAAAGTAGCATTACAAGGTATCAAATTCTTCGCCTATCATGGCTTTTATCCCGAAGAACAGGTTTTGGGTAGCCATTTTATTGTTGATGTATCGGTAGAGTTTCCGCAAGAACATCATTATGATGACGACGAAATTGCCCACACCGTAAACTATGAGCAGTTGAATGAAATGGTAGCCACCGAAATGAAGCGCACCCGCAAATTGCTCGAAACCGTAGTGCAAGGCATTGTGGACCGGGCGAAGGCTGCATACCCTTTTGCGCAGATCATCAAAGCAAGTATTACCAAGTTGAATCCGCCCTTAACGGGAGATGTTGCATCTTCGTTTATCGAAATTACCTACAACAAGCCTAATGACGATCTTCAATAAGATAAGCGCGGATCTCCTTCAGCAGATCAAAGCCATCGTTGGCGAAATAAACACCTACACAACGCACGATGACCTGGAAAAATACAGCCACGATGAAACCGAAGACCTCCATTATTACCCTGAGGTAGCCGTAAAGCCACAAATCACCGAACAGGTATCAGCTTTGTTAAAACTTTGTAATGAGCATAGTATCCCAGTAACACCACGCGGAGCAGGCACTGGCCTGAGCGGCGGTGCGCTACCCATCAATGGTGGACTAATCATATCAATGGAACGCTTCAGCAATATCATCCAAATAGACGAGCGCAACATGCAAGCCACCGTTGAGCCCGGTGTAATTACCGAAGTATTTATGAATGCCGTTGCCGAAAAAGGCTTACTCTACCCAGTTGATCCTGCAAGTAAAGGCAGTTGCTTTATAGGCGGAAACGTAGCCAATTGTTCCGGCGGCCCACGCGTGGTAAAATACGGCACAATACGCGAGTATGTTTTAAATCTTGAAGTTGTTCTCCCTTCCGGCGAGATCATCTGGACGGGTGCCAACACCCTAAAATATGCATCAGGTTACAACCTAACGCAATTGATGATCGGCTCCGAAGGTACACTCGGTATCGTCACCAAAATTGTAGTCAAGCTCATCCCTAAACCAACATTGAATGTTTTGATGTTGGCTTCATTCGCTACTAACGAGCAGGCTTGCGGTGCGGTATCTGCTATCTTCCGTGCGGGAATCATCCCGTCAACACTCGAGTTTATGGAGCGCAAAGGAGTAGAATGGGTAATTCAACATGATGACATTAACTTCACTTTGCAAGACGACATCAACGCTTACCTGCTTATCGAAGTTGATGGCAATAACCAGGATGTGATCTTTGCTGAATGCGAAAAGATCAACACAGCCCTCGAAGAATTCGACTGTAAAGACATTCTTTTCGCTGATTCATCCGCCCAGAAAGAAGAACTCTGGGCCATCCGCCGCACCATGGGCGTATCCGTAAAATCAAACTCCATTTATAAAGAAGAAGATACCGTAGTACCCCGCGCCGAATTGCCCGCCCTTATCAAAGGCATCAAAGAAATAGGAGCAAAATACGGCTTCGAATCTGTATGTTACGGCCACGCCGGCGATGGCAATCTCCACGTCAACATCATCAAAGCCGGCATGAGCGACGAGGATTGGAATACCAAACTCAAAGATGGTATCCGCGAGATCTTTCAACTCACCGTATCCTTAGGCGGCACTATTTCCGGAGAGCACGGCATAGGTCTGGTCCAAAAAGAATTCATGCCGATCAAGTATCCCGATATTAACCTCGCACTGATGAGGGGGATTAAAGGGGTATTTGATCCCAAAGGAATCTTGAATCCGGGAAAGATATTTTAACGAATAACTGTAATTACTGTAATAAAAAACATGGGTAAAAGTGGGTGTTTTTATCCAATTCTCACCACCACGTCATTGCGAGCGATAGCGCGGCAATCTCTACACAGGATGTTCGAGGCTGTGATTTAAACCAACAATCAGATTAACAAAACATGGGTAAATGTGGGTATTTTAAAAGAACTTTTCGGCCAATAAAAAACTTCGGCCGCTCATATAAAGATACGAAAAATCAACGATAAACTCACTCAAACCTCATTACAAAATCATAACTCAAAGCGCCATGTTTTATATAAAAAGTAGTAACCATGCCAACGGTCATCCGCTCATAGTACCCTCTTGGAACAGTGAACCTTTGATCATCATGATCAACAGTTACGAATACGAAAAAGGATGAGTGTTTACTATCGGTATCTTTCCGGCTGATTTTGAAGTGGACTGGTTTTGTATCCGAGGCTGCCCAATACCTGTTAATAAAACATGCAGATGGAGGTATCATTATACCAAACGCCATTACTGATCCTAAATATAGAGCCTTACTAAAATCGCGCGATAGCTTATACACCGGCGATAAAAAGTCCACAAGAAGTGCGAAAACAAGGCCTGATATTATCCCGGTTAAAACCGATATAAAAAAGAAAGATAAGCCGTTAATAGTATTATCAAGGCTGTCTATCTCCTCAGCTAAAAAAACTATTCCTAAAAAAAATGAGGCTAACAATGTGTAATGCATCACCTTTACACCACGTGTTGGTGGTACATAATATGTAGGGGGCTTTGACGAAAAGATATCAGAGTACATAAACGAATAGAATTAATTTGTCTACATCTTCCATCTTACCTCAAACATCTTCCATCCTAATTGCTATTCATAATCAACCTCGGCTCATCATAACCAATCATGTTATCACGTTGCTTTTTCGGTATCGGACTTGATTTTCCTGCTTTATAATCGTAGCTAATACAAACCGTTTTGCCGGTGGTGCAAACATCTTCCTTGCCATCAACAATCTTCATCAGTATATACTCCACATCAAAGCTGCTATTGCCTACACGGGATGTGCGCACATAGCACTTAATTTCATCATCAAGTGTGATGGGTTTGCGGTAGTCAATTTCTGAGCGACCTAGGATAATTCCCATTTCATTCCAGTCCCACTCAATAATATTGCGCCAGTAATCGCCGCGGGCTATTTCAAAGTAAGTTAAATACACGGCATTGTTCACATGGCCAAAGGCGTCCATATCCGAAAAGCGGATGTGAATAGGAGTGCTGTACTTAAAGTTGGCAATATTTGGGGTCATAATCGGTCAATATGTCGGTAAAAAATATTCTCTCACGACAATTTGTCGCTCGATTTAGTTGTTATCCTGCAATAACGTACTAAAAAACCGATTGGTATATCAATTGATTAGTATGCTACGAAGATAACAAAACAAAAAATTAAGGAGATATAAAAATGACATTAGTAAAATTTGCAAACGGACAAAAAAATAACGGCTTAAATCCTTTATTCACAGATGTATTCGATTCAGTATTGAACGACAGATTTTTCGCTGATAAATTCACGACTAAAACACCAGCCGTAAACATTGCCGAAACCGAAAATCAATTCGAAATTGAATTAGCTGCTCCAGGTTTAAGTAAAGAAGATTTCAAGATCAGCGTTGAGAAAAACATCTTAACGGTATCTGCCGAAAAGAAAGCCGAAACCGAAGTTGCTGATAAAAAATACAGCAAAAAAGAATTCAGTTACAGCACATTCAAAAGAACATTCACCTTGCCAGAAACTGTAGACTACACCAAAATTGATGCAGCTTACACAAACGGTATCTTAAAATTAAACGTAGCTAAAAAAGAAGAAGCTAAAATTCAAACCCGCGAAATTGCTGTAAAGTAATTCCAACAGGTTTTCCATATAGTTCATGTTAGTGTATGGTATACCGTGTGCAGATTGAGTGTTACAGATAAGTGTTAACACACGGTATTTCATATAGGTTGTTAGTTTAGTTTGAAACGGGGTGTTGCGCAAGTAACGGCCCGTTTTTTATTAGCTATATAAAAAAAATGTCATTTCGAACGAGGTAAAATAGAGCATCGCTCTATTAACCGACGAGAGAAATCTTCTGCGAGCGATTGACACGTTTTTGCATTAGCACTACATGCAATCGCAGAAGATTTCTCAGTCGTTCCTTCTTCGAAATGACATCAAATCATTTGCACATCTGCATATTTTCCAATTTGCACATTCATTAATTCCTCATATTAATATACTGCAAAGGCTGCCCAAAATCCTCACCTCTGCAAAGGCTTATCACCTTCTGCAAATCATCAATACTTTTGGCGGTAACACGCACCTGGTCATCCATAATAGATGCCTGTACTTTTAAACCGCTATCTTTAATAGCCTTTACCACTTTTTTAGCAGCTTCTTTATCCAGACCTTCTTTAATTTTAATTTCTTTACGGATCATATTGCCCGATGCATACTGCTCCTTTCCAAAATCAAGCGCCTTAGGGTCAAGGTTTTGTTTAGCCATACGGCCAATGATTGAGCCTTCAATCGCTTTGAGGCGCATATCATCTTCGGTCACAATAGTTATCTCATTGGTCTTTTTATCCAGCTCAACTGTACTTTTCGATCCATTAAAATCATAACGATTCAATATTTCTTTCTTGGCGTTGTTAATGGCGTTATCCAGCGTTTGAGCATCAATTTTGCTCACAATATCAAATGATGGCATAAGTAGATTGGTTTATTATTGATTGCAAATTTATCTTAATAAAGCATAATTATACAAGTGTTGTTTTTATTTTAACTATTTAAAAACAATTACTTTACAATTCTATTCATTACCTTTAGATAAGATACAATAAATTCAACCTGAGCATGAAACCAAACACAAAAAAAACAGCCAAAAAACAAATAGAAACCACTATTACCGAAAAATTTATGCACGTGCTGAGTGAGCTTGGTCACGATGCCGAAAAGTGGAAAAAAGAGATCAAAAAGCTGAGTAAAACGGTGGCTAAAAAAGTAAGTAAAGAGTTTGATCACGTTAAAGATGTGGTGTCGGCTAAGCTGGATTCGCAACCGGTAAAAGCCGCTGTTAAACAAGCAACCAAAACCGCAACCACTGCAAAAAAAGACATTAATAAAAAAGTGGTAAAGGTTGAAAAAGTAATAGCCAAAGCAGCCAAAACCGCCGAAGCCAAAGTGAAAAAAACAGCAGCTCCAAAGGTAGAAGCCATTAAAAACGTTGTAACAGATACTGTCAAAGCTGCAGCTCCTGTTGTTAAAGAAGTTAAAGAAAAGCTTTTGGTTACCTCGGTTACCATTGCCAAGCCCGATGATCCTAAAAAGAAGAGCACAGTTACTACTGTTGTTAAAAAGCCGGGTGCTAAAGCTAAAACAACTGTAAAAAAGGTTTAATTACTGTAAATAAATTGGTTTAGTATTAATATTAACTTAACAAATAAATAAGCATTATTGTAGTTCCGGGCCTTCACGGTCGGGAACTTTCTATTTTATATGGATATCAAACGCATACCGCTAATTAACAGGGAAATAAGCTGGCTTTATTTTAATGATAGAGTGCTGCAGGAGGCCGCTGACCCAACCGTCCCGTTAATTGACCGGATCAAGTTCCTGGCTATATTTTCATCAAATCTGGATGAGTTTTACCGTGTGCGTGTAGCCACTTTAACCCGCCTGACCACCCTGAACGAAAAGGCTAAAGAAGTATTAGGTTACAACCCTAAAAAACTACTCAATCAAATAAAGAATATTGTTGTAAAGCAGGAGAAGAAGTTTAACAACCTATACGAAAACATCATCGTAAAGCAGCTTGCCGAAGAAAAGATCTTCCTCCTTAACGATACCCAGCTTAACGTAACCCGCGGAGCCTTCGTGAAAAGTTACTTTCGCGAAAAAATATTGGCTAACCTGGTACCTATTATGCTTAACCCGGGCGAGCCATTACCCGAGCTGCGCGATCGTGGAATCTATTTCTTTGTCCGGCTTACTAAAAACAAAAAAACAAGGCTGGCTCTAATTGAGATACCCGAAAGCTTGCCGCGATTCATCGTATTACCACAAACTAATGATCTGAAATTCATTATCCTGGTTGATGATGTGATCCGTTATAATCTCGAGGATATCTTCTTCATCTTCGATCACGATAATATTGAAGCTTACTCCATCCAGCTTACCCGCGATGCGGAACTGGACCTGGATAAAGAGGTGAGCGATAAGTTTGTTGATTTGCTTTCGCGAAGCTTGCTAAAACGTAAAAAAGGTAAACCGATGCGCTTGCTCTATGATACCGAAATGCCTATGGACATGCTTGCATTTTTGGTAGCCAAAATGGGCGTTAATGCCGAAAGCCTCATCCCGGGAAACCGTTACCATAACTTTAAAGATTTTATCGTATTTCCCAACGTGGGCCGCCCCGAACTGGAATACCCGCGTTACGATACCTTGCCTGTTCACGAGCTTTCCTTTGGCAAAAGCCTAATGGGAATGATAGCCCAAAAAGATTACCTGATCAGCACACCCTATCAATCCTTCGACTACATCATCCACTTCCTGCGCGAAGCAGCTATCGATCCAAAGGTAAAAGAGATCAGCGTAACACTATATCGTTTGGCTAAAGATTCCCGCGTAGTTCACGCTTTGATCAACGCCGCCAAAAACGGAAAAAAGGTGACGTGTTTAGTTGAGTTAAAAGCCCGTTTTGATGAGCAGGCCAACATAACATGGAGTCGCCGATTGGCTGATGAAGGTGTAAACGTAATTTACGGTATTTCAGGCTATAAGGTACACTCCAAAATTATTCTGGTATCACGTATCGAAAAAGGTAAAACGGTAAACTATGCCTGCTTATCTACAGGTAACTTCAACGAGAAAACAGCTGGTATCTATGCAGATCACAGTCTACTCACCATGAATAAAAAGATTACCGATGACATGGTACAGATCTTTAGAGCATTAACCAAAAATACGGTACCAAGCGGTTTAAAAAACCTTATTGTATCACCGGTTGATGTTAGGCCAACTTATTATAGGATGATCGATACCGAGATCAAAAATGCTAAAGCAGGCAAACCGGCATATATTATCCTCAAAATGAATAGCCTGGCCGATGAGCAAATGATAGCCAAACTATACACGGCAAGTAATGCCGGAGTGAAAATAAAGCTCATCGTTCGTGGTATGTGCTGTTTGGTAGGAGGGATGAAAGGTTATAGTGAAAACATTGAAGTAATTAGCATTGTAGATAAGTACCTGGAGCATGCCCGTGTCCAGATCTTCTGCAATGGTGGCAAAGAACTGCTTTTCCTAACCTCTGCCGATTTTTTAAGTCGCAACCTGGATAGTCGCGTTGAGGTTGGTTTCCCGATATACGACGAAGTATTGAAAAAAGAGATCAGGGAAATCATCGATATCCAGCTACAGGATAATACCAAGGCGCGTGAAATTAACGGCCGCAACAATAACAAATACGTAAAATCAAACGAAAAAATACCGTATCGCGCCCAAATCGATATCTATAACTATTTAAAATATAAAAACTAAACCACATTGAAATACGCCGCCATCGATATAGGTTCAAACGCTGTACGTTTACTCATTGCCAACGTTGTTGATAACGGCGGTTCTTACTCATCAAAAAAGGATACTCTCATTCGTGTACCATTACGCTTAGGAGATGATGCCTTTTTAGATGGTTTTATATCAGATAAAAAGATAACCGAAATGGTAAAAACCATGCAGGCCTTTAAAAATCTGATGGATGTTTACAAGGTAACCGATTACCGGGCTTACGCCACATCGGCCATGCGCGAAGCTAAAAACGGACCCGAAATAGTGGCTCGTATTAAAGAGGAAATAGACCTCGATATAGAAATAGTACATGGCGAAAAAGAAGCCAATATTATTTACAATAACCACATCGAGCAATCACTCGATAAAAATAAAAACTACCTGTACATTGATGTAGGCGGCGGCAGTACCGAGCTTTCTATATTTTCGGAGAACAAGATCATCGCTTCCCAATCATTCAATATCGGCACTATCCGCATTCTGGATAACCAGGATAAAGACGAAACCTGGACCGATATGCACGATTTTGTTAAAAGACACACCAAAAATTATAAGTCCATCATTGGCATCGGTACAGGCGGCAACATCAACAAACTCTTTAAAATATCCGAATTGAAAGATGAAGTACCATTAAGTTTCCACAAGCTTAAATCGATGTACGAATATCTTAACTCCTTCTCGTTAAAAGACAGGATAAACGTGCTTGGCCTCAATAATGATAGGGCAGATGTGATTATCCCTGCTTGCGAAATCTACATCACCTTAATGAAATGGGCCGGCATAAAAGATATGTATGTACCCAAGGTTGGTATGGTTGATGGTATCATCCAAATGTTGATGGATAAAAATTTAGGTGTTAAATAAATGTTTGTTTACCCAATCAAACTGATTTTAAGCTAGCTGCATTAAAATAACTTAACAATAATTTTACAATTCGCAAATCTGTGGTTATATTTGTATGTCCTTAACAGGACATGTTTTTCATAGGTAGATGTAGGGTCGGATATTCATATCCGATCCTTTTTTTATGCTCGCATTTTAGCATAGCTTTGCACAGCCATGAGTATAAAGAAAATCGTTATCGCCATCACCGGAGCCAGTGGAGCTATTTACGCTAAACTATTGCTGGATAAGCTGCAACAACTAAGCGATCAGGTAGCTGAAGTTGGTATTGTTATGTCCGACAACGCCCGCCAGGTATGGCAGTTTGAGTTGGATAACGAAGAATATAAAAATTACCCTTTCCGTTTTTACGATAAAACAGACTTTAACGCCCCATTCGCATCCGGCTCTGCCAAGTATGATACCATGGTGATCATCCCATGCTCAATGGGAACTTTAGGTCGCATAGCCGGCGGTATCTCAAACGATCTCACAACCCGTGCAGCCGATGTGATCTTAAAAGAACGTCGCAAACTAATTCTGGTTGCTCGTGATATGCCGCTCAATTTGATCCATATCCGCAATATGCAAACTGTTACCGAAGCTGGCGGAATCATTTGCCCAGCCGTACCATCATATTATAGTAAACCCAAAACGGTTGAAGAGGTGGCTCTAACGGTAGTCGACAGGGTAATTGACTTAATTGGATTAGAAAACCAAAGCTACCGCTGGAACGAAAATTAATTTAATTTTAATACATTGAATTGATTGCTGAGTTATATTAGTTACATGAAAAAACTAATACTCACGTTTATTATTATTTCTTCAATCCTGTTAGTAGGCAATAATACAATGGCCCAACAGCCTGTAAAACATTTACATGGCCGCTACATAATGAAAGGCGCAGGCTGTGCTGGTTTTAACTTTCTCAGCGAAAAATCAGCTTTGTGGTATAACGAAATATCTTGCGATGAACCGCGTTTCTTACTACAAAATAGTTTCAAATGTTGGCAAGCAACTGATCCTAAAAAGCGTACCCACTGGTTTGGTTGAAAGAAAAGACGAAGTACTAACTTTCATCCAAAAGTAATTACTGTTTATCTATAGTGTTTGATGCGATGACGGTTTCTGTTTTGGTTTCTTCGCTGATTGAATTCTGAGCAGCTACTTCTGTTTTAGGTTGTTTTAAAGCCAAAGGCCATTTGTATTCTTTTTTAAGCGCCGCTAAGTATTGTTTACGTTCAGCTTTGCGTGTTTTGGCTTGTTCAATGGCTAATTTAGCTTGCGCTTCTTTATTCGCCTTAGCAATCAAGGCCATCTTAGCTTGTTTTATTTTGGCTTGTTGAGCATCAATTTTGGCTTGCGCGATCATCCTAACTTTGTTAGCCTCTGCTTGTTGAATGGTGATCTTTTCGATATTCGCAGCTAAAAAATCGCAATGTTTTTCAGTGGCTAAAGCCAGTTTAGAGCGATTGGTATTATCATATAAAGTAGCCAAACATTTTTCAATATCAATCTGGCGATTAACATCATTTTTGTATTTAGATAACACAATGGCTTCATTAAAATCCTTTTCAGCCATTTTGTAATCCTTAATAGCTATTTTGATAGATGCCAGTTGCATTAATGAGTTGATCATCTCCGCAACATCTCTGCGGTTACGTGATATATATAATGATTGTAAGGCAAACCATTTAGCTTGGGTATATTGACGTTGAATAAAGTAAGCTGACGATAAGCAGTTAAAATTATTTCGTATAGCTAAGGTATCATCTAATTTAGAATTAAAGTGTATTGCTTTCAATACATATTCAACAGCTTTACCTGCCTGGGCGAAAGTGATCTCGCGTGTTTTCTGACCGTTAAACTGAATCAACTCATCAGCAATATCAGTATATAATTGAGCTTTAACATGGTTGGTAGTAGCCGTATCAAGCTGTTTTTGTAACGAATCGATGCTTTTGGCTTGTACACCAACAAATGTGGTGCTTAATAAAAGGGCTAATGTAAAAGTAATATTTCTCATGGCACTCATCTTTATCTTCTCAGGCTTAATGCCTGTACAGTGATAATTGCAATTAGTGTGCCCGGTTGTCAAATCTACCTCCTGTGTTAATAAATATCACAATGTTTATAACATACTTCCGCTCTTTACCATACAGTTTAAACATTAGTTTGCATTTCTTATCTTTGCAGCTTCAAAATGAATAAGAAAGTCGCTTTTTACACTTTGGGCTGCAAGCTCAATTATTCCGAAACATCAACCATCGGTCGCCTTTTCAATAAGGCCGGTTTTGATACGGTTAATTTTACCGATACGCCCGATGTTTTTGTGATAAACACTTGTTCGGTAACCGATAATGCCGATAAGAAATGTAAAAAGATTGTAAAAGAAGCACTCAAAATATCGCCCAATGCCTACGTAACTATAGTAGGTTGCTATGCACAGCTTAAACCGCAGGAGATTGCCGACATACCCGGAGTAGATATGGTTTTAGGTGCCGCCGAAAAATTCAACATTGTTGAGCACATTAGCGATCTCACCAAAAAGCCCAAAGCATTAGTTTACAACCAACCCGTATCCGAGGCTAACGAGTTTGTAGCTTCTTATTCCTTTGGAGATAACCGCACCCGTACATTTTTAAAAGTTCAGGATGGTTGCGATTACTCATGTACTTTTTGTACAATCCCATTGGCTCGCGGTTCAAGCCGGAGCGATACCATCGAAAGCGTGATCGCGCAAGCCAACGAGATAGCCGCATCAGGCGTTAAAGAAATTGTATTAACCGGCGTAAACATAGGTGACTACGGTATCCGCGATGGCCAGCGCCAGGATAAATTTATCGACTTGGTTAAAGCATTAGATGAGGTTGAAGGCATCGATCGCATTCGCATCTCATCAATTGAACCCAATTTATTAACCGACGAGATCATCGCTTTTGTAGCCCAATCTAAACGTTTTGTACCGCATTTCCATATTCCGCTGCAATCAGGTTCAAATAAGATCTTGTCACTAATGCGCCGTCGTTACAAGCGTGAATTGTATGTGGATAGGGTAACGCAGATCAAAAATCTGATGCCGGATTGTTGCATCGGTGTGGATGTTATCGTAGGTTTCCCTGGCGAAACCAGGGAGGATTTTATTGATACTTACAACTTTTTAAACGAGTTAAATATATCCTACCTGCACGTATTTACGTATTCTGAGCGCGAAAATACGCTTGCCGCGGAGATGAAGGGCACTGTTCCCGGCTCTACCCGTGCCGAGCGCAGTAAAATGCTACATATCCTGTCGGATAAAAAACGCCGTGCTTTTTACGAGAGCCAGTTAGGCAAAACTGCCGATGTACTTTTTGAACGCGATATTACCGATGGCTACATGCACGGTTTTAGCCGAAACTACGTTAAAGTAAAAACCAAATACGATCCTATATTGGTGAACGAACTTAAAGCAGTAACGTTAACAGCAATTTCACCAGATGGTGACGTTGAAATAACCGAAGCCGAAGAAACATTGGTTCATTAATTTTTATATTAGCCATCAAATTACTACCTGATGTTTCCAACCATATCCGACCTGCTTAAGTACCTTTTTGGATTTAATATTCCGTTACCTATACAAACCTTTGGCTTTTTTGTAGCCATAGCATTTATGGGGGCCTTCTGGGCTTTTGAGCAGGAGTTTAAACGTAAAGAGGCTTTAGGCCGTTTACACTCGTTCAAAAAAAAGGTAACTGTAGGTGAGCCTGCATCAGTTAACGAGTTGGCGTTAAATGCTTTCTTCGGTTTTGTTATTGGTTTTAAGTTATTAGATGCTGTTCTAAATTATCATGCTCTGGTAGATGATCCTCAGGATTTTTTGCTTTCGCTGCGTGGTAATTGGATAGGTGGTATCATTATGGCGGGTGTATTGGCTTATTGGTCATACGCCGAAAAGAAAAAAACACAACTTCCACAACCTAAACAAGTAGAAGTAATCGTTCACCCTCACGAAATAATGGGCAGCATACTGTTATGGGCCGCAGTTTGGGGTTTTGCCGGAGCCAAACTATTTAACGCTTTAGAAAACTGGGGCGACTTTATGCGCGACCCGGTTGGCATGCTCATCGGCTTTAGCGGTTTAACCTTTTATGGTGGTTTAATATGCGGTGGAGCAGCAGTATTATATGTAGCTCAAAAAAATAGTGTAAGGTGGATAGATATGCTGGATATTGGCGCTCCGGGCATGATGCTGGCTTACGGTTTAGGCCGTATTGGTTGCCAAATGAGTGGCGATGGCGATTGGGGTATCAATAACCCTGCGCCAAAACCAGGCTGGTTAAGCTGGGCTCCCGATTGGATGTGGTCTTTCAAATATCCGCACCATGTAGATGGTTTCGATAGGCTTAAAGATGTTCCCTTGGTTGATTGTGTAGGCAAATATTGTCATGAATTACGCATCCCGGTTTATCCAACTCCATTTTACGAATGTGTAGTTTGTATTCTGCTATTTTTCGTTTTATGGAGCTTGCGCGATAAATTGAAACAACCCGGCTTAATGTGGGGCGTTTATTTAGTATTAAATGGTATCGAACGCTTTTGCATCGAATTGATCCGTGTAAATACCAAATATGTAGTGGCTGGTATTCCATTTACACAAGCCGAATTAATAGCACTGATTCTTTTATTCACAGGTATCGCCTTTATTATTAACGCATTAAAAAACAAGAAAGTCGAACCCAGCAAAGCATGACGGATAAGAAACCCACTTTCTGGAAAGTATTGATCAAAAATCAGGTTGTTAGGTTTGTACTTTCGGCAGGAGTAGGTTTCGCTGTTGATATCGCCGCGTATTATGTGCTTTACGATCATTTGTTTAACGAAGGTGGCTATACCGTATTGGGCTTATACATGTCGCGCTATGTTTTATCCTTAGCCATATCTTTCTTTTTAGGCGTACTGGTCAATTTTATCATTACCCGCTTATTGGTTTTTTCCGAATCAAACTTATCACCAACAAAACAATTCTTCCGCTTTATCAGCGTGGCTATATTAGGCTTTTTTGCCAACCTGGGCATACTAACCATACTGGTAAAACATTTCAATATGGATCCGCCAATA
>Ga0116227_10012452_pt1 | contig 13824 bp, 10 predicted proteins | sample S1TSphgellanicum_FD_89693 | JGI IMG/M metagenome (GOLD analysis project Ga0116227, IMG submission 89693) | Host-associated microbial communities from peat moss isolated from Minnesota, USA - S1T2_Fb - Sphagnum magellanicum MG | ecosystem: Host-associated > Plants > Peat moss > Unclassified...
AAAGATGTGTTGCGCTTTGGCGCTCTTAAGCGAGAAACATTCGTGCCTATAAGTTCCAATCCCACGGATGGGTGTCGTGGGTTTCCCTGCTAAGAGATCCCTCTGAAATTAGACACTGGCTCCAAATATCTAAAAATAAAGACCTGGCAAGGTCAAATCTCATCACCAGGTCACTTTTATAGGTCATTAACAGACTATAGGAAATGGTCAATAGCAATTGTTAGTGAGCGTGGGATTTTTTTTACACTCTCAAAACTCAGTCATTTATTCCATACCCAACTGGGAGCATAACTTCAACCAATGTCATGATGATCGCTGTCATCAAGCTGTTTTTCCTTGTCAGACTACAATCTAAGGTTTCAGTTTCTTAGTAGAGGTAGCCTTGGGAGTGGTGGTAGAACCGGGCGTTGACATAGCGCCACCGGGATGTTCCATAGCGCCACCGGGAGAAGATGTTGACATAGCGCCACCGGGAGAAGATGTTGACATAGCGCCACCAGGTGTAGACATAGCGCCGCCGGGTGTAGCAGCACCAGTATCAGTCGGTTCAGCAGCAGAAGAGGGACTGGATGTAGAGGGCGTGTCGCCACCGCCACCGCCCTCACATGCCCCAAGAACTGTTGCCAGACTTAGCATTAGAGCCAAACTAAGGATTTTTGTTTTCATAACTCCTCTTTCACCAATTGCGGCCAGATTAATTTTAGCCTGTTGAATACGATACCTTATTTATTGCTTTTTTTTAAATGATCTTAGAGTACAAATTCATCCTCAATCCTTATAGTATCACGCAACCATTTTACGTTTCTTTTTCATGAGTGAGCACGCGTTAGTCACTAAGCAGGTTATCATACCAAAAATCGTGATTTTTTAGCACACTCTTGCCCTTTGGGGCAAAGCATTGCCTTAATCAATGTTTTGCTTGAATGGTCAAGTGTTCACTTGCTGCTTAAAATTGCCGGCAAGTAATACCCACAAGACACAAAGAGAAGCGTGCAGCTACCTATTACAACACTTTTATTGGGTGTAGGGTGTTATGTGTGGTGATCACACAAGGGGCGATTTCAATCAGGCAAACAATCCAAAATACAGTATTTTCAACTCAATACAAAGTTATGGCTGTTGCTCGCAAATCAGATATTTCTGCGACGGGCAGTTGGTTCCGGACTGCAATTCAAAACCGTCGAAACCGCCGCTCTACTAACCTCCAGAAACAGTCTACCCACCAAAAAATACCGACAAAGTCGGTTCCTGTCCGTAGCAAAGGAAACGTGATATCATCACCAGTGTCCGTAACAGACACTCTCCAAAAACGTAAAGTGTCCATCCAGCATCATCAAGTCCCCCTACCCTTGGAGAAGCCACGCTGGGAGCGTTTGGTCTCTTCTAGGGTGGAAGTAACTTCGCCGCGTGCTGAAGCGACAACAGAGCTTTCCTCACAAGACAGTTTGCCAAGCATCCCTGTCATGCCCAATTCAAGAAAGTTCCCTTCATGGCTGCTGCGCTTATACGCCATACATCGTCACTCTTCAGTAGCGGCATTTTTGTTTGTGACAGTGACGCTGGTGGTTTATGGTTGGACAGTGTATTCCCAACAACTTTGGAGTCAGGCTTACCGCAAGCTGCAAGACTTACAACACCATGAGCGACAGTTGACAACAATCAACGGGGAACTGAAAGAGAAAATGGCACAGGACGCGCAACGACCAGCAGCAGGACTGGTATCGCCAACTCCTTCAGGGACGATTTTCTTGCCTCGATCACCTGTTGGTTTGAATCCAGTATCCCCTAACACAACACCAAATTCTGAAATACAACAGCAAACAGTCAATCCAGTGGGATATTAGTCAACATCCTCATGCAGAAGTCATCTAGCAGAAGAAAATTAAGAACTCATACGCCTGGTACTCACCAACGCGGTGGCTCCCCTCCTGGATCTGACGCTCACCACGATGTTGTCCTCCCCAAGACAAAATCTCGAGTTTTGATTGTTTGGGGTGTATTAATTGCTGCAGGAGCAGGGCTGGCTTTCAACTTGTATCACTTGCAAATTGTCTGCGGACCAAAGCTAACGGAGAAGGCGCGAAGCCAGCAAATGGTGAATTTGCGACCTTTTATACCCCGTCGCCCAGTGGTGGATCGCAATAACGATGTGTTAGCAATTGACCGTCCTGTGTATACTTTGTACGCCCATCCCAAGTTGTTTGAACAGTCAAATGAAAAGATGGCGCACAAGCTTGCTTCAATCTTGAATCAAGACCAAAGCGAGTTAGAGAAAAAGTTTCAAAGCAAAAGAAGCGGTATATTACTTTCTCCTGCCCTCCCAGAAGAAATTGCCGATCGCCTGAACTCAATGCGTCTGAATGGCTTGGAGTTCATTCAAAAATATTCCAGATTTTACCCGGAACAGGATTTGGTTTCTGAAGTGGTCGGCTATGTTAATATTGACCGTCGCGGTCAGGCAGGTGTGGAATACAGCCAAGAAAAGTTGCTGGAACGTTCTGTACAAACAGTGCGGCTCAGTCGGTCTGGTAACGGGGCATTGATGCCAAATTATGCTCCCGAGGGTTTTCTACATTTTGATGACTTACAATTACAACTAACTATCGATAGCCGCCTGCAACGAACTGCCCGTTCTGCTCTCAAACAACAGATGGATAAGTTCAGTGCAAAACGCGGGACAGTCATTGTTATGGATGCATGGGATGGTTCCTTACTCGCCCTAGTGTCTCAGCCTACCTATAATCCTAATGATTATTCCAAAGCTGATATCTCACTATTCAAAAACTGGACAGTGGCAGATCTTTATGAACCTGGTTCAACCTTTAAACCTTTGAATGTAGCGATCGCCCTAGAAACTGGCGCGATTAAACCTGAAGATATGTTCAATGATCCCGGTTTTATTCAAGTGGCTGATAGAACTATTAAAGATGCTAAAGGCGAACGTTTTGGGCGGATAAATGTCGCGCAAATTTTGCAACACTCCAGCAACGTTGGCATGGTGCAAATCATCCAGAGATTGAAACCTTCGGTCTACTACGGTTGGTTAGAACGATTGGGGCTAGGGCAAACTTTTGATACAGATTTGCCTTTTGCCGTCAGCAGTCAACTCAAAAGCCAAGAACAATTTCTAGGCTCACCAGTGGAAGCAGCTACGACCTCCTTTGGTCAAGGCTTTTCCCTAACGCCAATACAACTCCTGCAAATGATTGGGGCTTTAGCCAATGGCGGCAAATTGGTTACGCCTCATGTCGTTCGGGCGCTAGTAGATACCAAAGGGCAGATACATTATTCACCCACTCGTGCAGCACCACGCCAAATTTTCTCATCGGCGATCTCTCAAAAGGTCATAGAGATGATGGAAACTGTGGTCGATGAAGGCACTGGCAAAGCATCACAAATTTCAGGGTATCATATCGCAGGCAAAACTGGCACAGCCCAAATAGCCGGTCGTGGCGGCTATATTCGCGGTGCTTATATCACCAGCTTCCTAGGAATATTACCAGCAGAATCTCCCCGATATGTTGTTTTGGCATTGGTGGATCAGCCAAAAGGAAAAAATGTCTATGGTGGTACTGTTGCCGCACCAATTGCTAAGTCAGTGATGGAAGCGCTGATTAGCATTGAACAAATTCCGCCAAGTAGGCCAATGAGTCAAGCGCCGGAGTAGGGAGAGGGGGCCCCCTCTGGGGATAGGGGGGAAAGGGGAGGTTAGGGAGATCAAGAGTTGATGAAAAATAATTCTTTCCCCCCATCTCCCCCCACGCCCCCTCGAGTGCTTCATTTTTTTATAACCAAGGAGAGTGGTTCAGAAAGCTACTCTGTGCAAGTCTTCGTAGTTGAAGGCAATAATTACGAATTAGTTTGACTTTTTTGACACTCCCACGGCTAAAGCCAGTGGGATTCTTTAAGAGTTTCTGCCGTATCTCTTAAATATCCGATTGTCAGACCAATCACAATCAGGAATCTACAAGAGATTCATCTGAGGATGACCATTCTCAAAGGCATGGTTCCTAGTCTCAACCACTATGGGTTGATGTCTACTAGGCGTAACTTTCGCGCAGTCTGCACGTAGGGTTTTTTCATTTTTTAGGAAAACCAATCCTACTCTTCTAGCAATTGTCCTAGAAGCCTTTGTATCTGCGTGGTCTGTATGATTACAGACGATACATATAAACTTTTCACCTTCACGGTTTTTCTGATCGATGTGACCGCATTTAATGCACTCTTGAGAGGTATGCTTAGCCGGAACTAAGATGACGGGTTTACCTGCTTTGAGTGCAAGCCAAGCAATCTTATTGAAGATGTCACCCCAACCAGCATCGAGGATTACCCGATTTAATCCGGTCTTTTGACTTGCATTATTTCGTTTAAAACCGCCTTTACCATCGTGTTTAGGCTTGGCACGTTTGACCATATTTTTAATGCGTAGGTCTTCACGAGCAACAGCATCAGCCGTTTTAACTACTACATTGGCAATTTGCCAGCCATAACCATTACGACATTGGGCTAACTTATGCTTTTGTTTAGCGAGTTTATTAATAGCTTTGATTCTATTTTTAGAACCTTTTTTCTTGCGGCTGATAGCACGCTGACGCATAGCCATTCTACGCGCTGTCTTTTTATTGGTAGTAATCCGTTTATTTTCAGCAAAGCTACCATCAGACAACGCAACTAGTTTGTTAATGCCAACATCAATCCCTACAATCGATTTACATTCATCAATTGTATTGACATCAGGTAAGCTGAGAAATACATCAGGGATGTCAATCAAAAGACTGATATACCAGTTACTGCCTTCACGCTTAACGACGCTTGACTTTAATTTGTAAAATGGGTACTTCCGAAAATCACGGCTATTATGAAACTTGACATACCCAATTCCTGGTAGTTCAACAACCGCATAATTTTTACGAATATTGTGAAGCTTGACGTACCCGGATAAGCTAAAATTGATGGCTAGCGAGAGGAGTATAAGCGTGAGTGAAGTAGTAGAGAGATGGGTAAGAAACCTTGACTTCACCTAAAGGTGAGTCGTATTCCTCCCACGCCTGTTCGCGCAGCGTCTCCCCTTGGGAGAAGGACGGCTGAACATTTCGAGAAAGCTCAACGCTAAGCCTCGTGGGCTACCTACTTTGATCCTGTGTTTTCGCTTACACGATAACTTAACTGCTACTCATTACTGAAGATAGAAGGAATTACCAATTACATAACTTAACATGAAAGCCATGTATTAAGTATTGGCAGTGGAACTGATTTCACGCCTCCTCTAAGGAACCGAAGATTCGATGCACAGTAACTTAGTTATGCTACCCCTCGCTTTTGGTGAAGGAAAAAGTATGCAATCTGTAGATGAAAGGACAGCTACAGACTACAATTATGCCGAGCAGAAATTTAGAGAACTGCTTGCCACAGAAGACTTAGACAAGAAATTGGATGCAGTCGCCCAAATTGCTAGTGAGTTTGAAGGTGTACTCTCTGCGGCAATTCGCACGGCTTACCAAAATGGTTCCTGCGAGAATCAGGCTCACTGCTTTCTCCAGCGTATACTTTATCGGATCAATCGGCTAAACCTGTTTTGGTATGACGACCTGCGGCACTATAGTAATGAGCGATCGCTTTACTTGTATAAAGTACGCGACCAAATTGAGGCGGCTTGGCAAGAGTGGGAACTGGCACAAATCGATGTGGCAGTATTAAAAAAATTGGATGTTGAGCAAGCCCTGATTGAGCGTGCTGATGCCGATTTAGATCCGCCTTTGTCTAGTAAGAGTCGGTATATTCGTGAGCAAATGACTGAGGTTGGTTACCGTCATTTGCTTGCTATTGGCTCCTTTGACGCTTTAGTAGAGGGTAGCCATCTTTCCCGCATTCTGGGTGGTGTTGCAAATGAAGTACAGTGTACCCTAATACGGATACTGTTAGAAGAGTACGGCAATGGTCGCTTCTCTCGCAAGCATTCGACATTTTTTGTCCAAATGCTGACTGAATTTGGGATGAATACAGAACCAGAGGCATACTTTGATTTAGTTCCTTGGCAGGTGCTTGCTTGTAGTAATCATAACTTCTTACTAACCGAGTGTAAGCGCCATTTCCTGCGGCACGCTGGTGGACTGACATACTTTGAAGTGGCGGGACCTGCTGTTTACAGAAACTATCTCGCTGCAGCCCAACGACTAGGACTATCTGATACAGCGATGGGTTATTGGGAATTGCACATTAGAGAAGATGAACGTCACGGTCGCTGGATGTTGGATGACGTTGCTTTGCCTTTGATCCAAATGTACCCAGATAATGCTTGGGAACTACTGCTGGGGTATGACCAAGAGAAACTAATGGGCGATCGCGCAGCGCTTGCTGTTGTGCGCTCAATATGTGAAGCAGAACAAGCCGCCTGATTGTGTGCAATCGTGTATTTAGCCGGAAAATAGCAAAGTTGTCACTTGCTCCAACACTTTTAATCCCCGCATAGCCCCCCGAATGAGCCGAGTAGCAGCAATTGGTTGCCGGAGCATTGCTATAGCTAAGGGGAAAGGCAGCAGTGAACCATCAGAACTCAGTGCTGAAGTGAGGTTAGGTAAGTCGTGGTAGCAATTATCACTTATAACTCTCAGCATTGCTACTGCCACCCCGGCTTGACTGAGCAACTCCAAAGCAGCAAAACCTTCCATATCTACAACATCAGCCCCCAATATCTGACCTAGGTAACGTTTCTCAGCCGCAGAGGAAATTACGCGATCGCTCGTCAACGCCTTCACTATCGAAATCTTTTCTTGAAGACGGAAGTAAAGCAACTCTGTTAAGTTGGAATCACAACGTAGCAGTGAGGAAGTACCAGCAGACTGATAAACGCAATCCTGATACAACACTATATCCCCTACTTGGTAGCGCGGGATCAAGCTACCGCAAAGACCCAAGACTAGCACACTAGGCTGTGGATGATTCAGAAAATGCCCCCGCTGTTGACATGTTTGGAGGTATCGAGTTAACGGCTTGATCCCAACGGGGATCGGTATCACCGACGGCTGATATTCAGTGACGCCGCGCAAGCCACGACACACAGCCTTGTACTCTGCCCCCTGACAAACCAGAATCGTTTGCAGTTCCCTATGAGCCAGCATAGCCAATTTTTATCTCCATAGCGAGAAACAATACCGTCGAATTTACTTCTATATAACCTGTTAAACCTTTTAATAAAGCATACAATCGAAGATTAGTAATAATAACTCGATGATGGTAAAGCCTTATAGCCCAACATCCATAAGAGAGCGCTTTAATATTTCTAGATTAGCTATTCAATATTCCTGGCTGACCCTCAGTTTTTGGATTGCAGTGGTAGTAGCTGGGGTGTTCGCTTTCAGTTCCCTCAAGTATGCTTTGTTTCCAGATATTACCTTTCCAGTGGTAGTAGTGAATGCTACAGCGCCGCTGACAACGGCGCTGGATACGGAGACGAGGCTGACCAAACCATTAGAGCAGCGCCTCCGATCTGTTGAAGGAGTCGATGAAATCAACTCCTCCACCTATCCTGGTCAAACTGCAGTTAGCCTGTCCTTTGCTGTGGGGACTAACCTTGAGGAATCAACCCAAAAAGTAAAAATAGCAATGAAGCAGGTAACTCTGACAAAGGGGGCAACCTTCAAAATTATTCCCCTGAATCTAAACGAGTCAGCTGCCATTAGCTATGCCATAGAAAGTCCCTCGCGCAATTTAACCCAACTGAGCAAGCTAGCCAAAGACCAAATTGTGCCAGCAATCAAAAAACTGCCAGGAGTCCTGAAAGTCAATTTGCTGGGAGACCAGCGTGCATCTCAAGAGATTGCAGCAAGTGCAGCGACTCCCTCACAAGAGGGAGCGACATTGGTGCGATTCAACGGCAGAGACGCTTTAGCCTTTCAGGTGATTAAACGCGGTGACGCCAACACGCTAGAAGTGGTTAGTCAAGTTGAAAAACAAGTGCAAAGACTGCACTCTACTCTGCCTGATGTGAAACTAACCTTAGCTGCTACACAGGCAGAGTATATTCGCAAAGCCACCCAAGCGACTATAGATGCTCTGATTGAAGCAATAGTTCTGTCAGTTGTAGTCATTTTTCCTTTTTTACGGAACTGGCAAGCTACCATGATCTCCGCACTGGCAATTCCCACATCTCTTTTGGGAACGTTCATCGTGATGGCTTTCTTTGGCTTCAACCTAGAGACGATCACGCTGTTGGCATTAGCATTGGTAATTGGCATTATTATTGATGACGCGATCGTCGATGTAGAAAACATCATCCGGCACATTGAAGACGGAGAAAAACCTCGACAAGCCGCGCTTATAGCTACCAATGAAATTGGATTAACAGTCACGGCCGCAACATTTACAGCAGTGGCAGTTTTTCTACCTATAGGTTTGATGGCTGGGGTGATTGGTCAGTTCTTCAAGCCTTTTGGGATTACTGTCTCAGCAGCACTGCTCACTTCTTTGTTGGTCGCCCGTACCTTATCTCCGGTTTTGGCTATCTACTGGCTTAAACCCAAATCTTTGGGTTTCACTTACAAAGAAAAAAATCGAAGTCAGGGCTTCGATCTATTTTACCGAGACATACTGAGATGGTCTCTCAATCACCGACAGATAGTCATGGGATTAGCTGTGCTTAGCTTCATCGCAGGTATAGCACTGATCCCACTGATTCCCAAAGGATTTATTCCCAAACTGGATCGAGGAGAGTTCAATATTGCTTATACATCTCCCTTGCCGACTTCCCCTGAGCAAGTGAGCAGAGGGGCAGAGGGGCAGAGGGGCAGAGGATCTGAGGGGCAGAGGGACAGAGGGGCAGAGGGGCTGGGGGGCAAAGAACTAATTGCCGATAATTCTTGCTCCCCTGCTCCCCTGCTCCCCTGCTCCCCTGCTCCCCACTCCCCTGCTCCCCACTCCCCACACCCCATTAATCCTCTCAATGACTCTCTTCAGGTTGCCAAGAAGCTAGAAGCAGTAGTCAGAAAATCTCCTGAAGTCGAAACAGTATTCACTATTGCGGGTTCTCGCGAGGGTGAGTCCAACAAAGGCAAGCTCTATGTGAAGCTAAAAAATGACCGCCAAATTAGGACATCGGAATTAGAAGACAAACTACGCTCATCTTTGCCCTCGCTTGTAGGTGTTACCACCAGTGTTGAAGATATCCCATTCGTTGATGATTCCGGCGGTCAAAAACCTCTCCAAATTGCTTTACAAGGAAATGACCTCAAAGCCCTAAGCAAAGCAGCAAATGCGATCAAAGATCGCATCACAAAAATGCCAGGATTCGCTGATGTGACAGTTACAGGTGTAGCTAGCGCACAGGAAACAGTTCTTCAGATCGAGCATCATAATCATCGGCGGGTGGCTTATGTCAGCGCTAACCTTGGCAAGGATATATCTTTGGGTGATGCCACTGATAAATTGGTAGCTCAAGCCAAGGCAGTTCTACCCCCTAGTGTCTCTTTGGATCTGGGAGGAGACTCGGGTCGCAGTAGCGATGTTTTCAGCAGTTTTGGCACAACTCTTTGTCTATCAGCATTATGCATTATTGCGGTATTAATTGGGTTATTTAAAAGCTGGGTAGATCCGCTGGTAATTGGCATATCTTTGCCATTGGCACTTGTAGGGGCGATGCTGGCACTCCTCGTGACAAAAAGCGACTTTGGTATGATATCGCTGATTGGCTTTGTCTTTTTGCTAGGATTGAGCAATAAAAATGCCATTTTAATTGTTGATTACATTAATCGGCTACGCAATTCTGGTTTAAATCGCACAGAGGCTATTCTGAAAGCAGCACCAGTGCGACTCCGTCCAATTATGATGACGACTGCCGCAACTATTTTAGGGATGGTGCCGATTGCCTTAGGTTTAGGGGCGGGTTCCGAGTTGCGATCGCCTATGGCTATAGCTATTGCTGGCGGGTTAGTTAGTTCCACTGTGCTGAGTTTAATCGTTGTGCCGGTCATATACACCCTAATGGATGATTTGTTTCCTCGAAAGAAATTTAAATGAACATGGGCGGGGGGAACCTGCCTTTACTGAAAATGAATCCAAAATCCAAAAGAGTCTTTGTCACAGGTGGTACGGGTTTTATTGGTGCTAACTTGGTGCGGTTACTAGTGCAAGAGGGATACACCGTCAAAGCGCTGGTGCGATCCAGCAGCCGACTCGACAATCTGGGCAATTTGGATGTAGAAATCGTTAAGGGCGATCTCAGCGACCCAGATTTGTGGCAACAAATGGTGGGTTGCCAGTATCTGTTTCATGTTGCCGCTCATTATTCCCTTTGGCAAAAAGACAAAGAGGTGCTTTATCGTCATAATGTGCTAGGTACGCGCAATGTGTTGGCATCTGCAAAGCTTGCGGGTATTGAACGCACTGTATACACCAGTTCGGTGGCGGCGATCGGTGCAGGTGTGGCGGGTATGGTCGTAAATGAAACTTATCAAAGTCCTTTCGAGGAACTTATTGGTCACTACAAGAAGTCTAAGTATCTAGCCGAACAAGAAGCTATGCAAGCAGCCCGTGCAGGTCAGGAGGTGGTTGTAGTCAATCCCAGTACCCCAATTGGTCCAGGGGATATCAAACCTACCCCCACAGGAGGAGACATTATCTTGAGGTTTTTGCGCCAACAAATGCCCGTTTATGTGGATACTGGATTGAATTTTGTTGATGTGCGTGATGTAGCGTGGGGACATTTGCTGGCTTTGCAGAAGGGAAAGTCGGGCGATCGCTACATCTTAGGTCACCAAAATCTGACACTTAAACAACTACTGAATCAACTTGCCCAGATTACAGGTCTGAGGGCTCCTCAACAATCTGTACCAGCTTGGTTACCCCTAAGTGTAGCGTGGGTTGATGAAAAGATTCTTGCACCGCTTGGTAAATCTCCTTCTGTGCCCTTGGATGGTGTCCGCATGGCTAAGCAACCAATGTATTACGATGCATCAAAGGCAGTACAAGAATTGGGTCTCCCGCAGTCTTCTTTGAACACAGCACTTCAAGATGCTGTAGATTGGTTTGTGGCTCAGGGATATGTTAAGGGGATGGTTAATAGTTAGTGGTTAGGAGTTCGTGGAAAATTCAACCAACAACTAACAACTAACAACCAACAGTTTTATTTACTAAAGAGGAGTGATAAGAGCAATGGGAATGCCTTTACAACAAGCTGTGGGAATTGGGAAATATCTAGTGACTCAGCGTCTTTTAGGGCGCAAACGGTTTCCCTTAATCTTGATGTTGGAGCCTTTATTCCGGTGTAATCTAGCCTGTGCTGGTTGTGGCAAAATTCAGCACCCTAAAGATGTGCTTGTGAAAAACCTGACCCCTGAACAATGCTTTGCAGCGGTAGAAGAATGCGGTGCGCCTGTCGTCTCTATTCCAGGAGGAGAACCTTTACTACATCCTCAAATAGATGAGATTGTGCGAGGATTAGTTGAGCGCAAAAAGTTCATTTATCTGTGTACAAATGCTTTGTTGCTAGAAAAGAGCTTGGATAAATTTCAACCTTCTCCTTACCTGACTTTTAATGTGCATCTAGATGGGTGGCGAGAATGGCACGATCAGTGTGTGGATCGTAAAGGTGTCTTTGATATTGCCGTTCAAGCTATTCGCGCTGCCAAAGCCAAAGGTTTTCGTGTTGTTACTAACACCACAATTTTCGAGGGTGCCGATCCCCAAAAAATGCAGGAGTTCTTTGACTTCCTGGGCACACTAAATATTGATGGGATCACGGTTTCCCCTGGTTACAGCTATGAATGGGCACCAGATCAGGAGCGTTTTCTCAAGCGCGAACAGACACGCACCCTTTTCCGAGAAATTCTCGCACCAATGAAGACTGGCAAAAAAAATTGGGTCTTTAACCATAGTCCTCTATTTTTAGATTTTCTTACAGGTGAGAAGGATTATGAATGTACCCCTTGGGGAAGCCCTAGTTACAGCGTTCTCGGTTGGCAAAAGCCCTGCTATCTGCTAAATGAAGGTCATTACACTACCTTCAAGGAGCTTTTGGAAGAAACCGACTGGAGTCAATACGGTCATACTAGTGGTAATCCTAAGTGTACAGACTGCATGGTTCACTGTGGCTATGAACCGACTGCGGTAATGGATGCAATGCAACCACAAAATTTAGTTCGCTCTATTGGCAGTATGTTTGAGATGATCAAATAAAATGCTATCAAAATAACACGGGAGGGAGAGAACCCCTGTGTTTCCAACCAGGGGATGAAGCCTGACACAACGGGTTTTAACCCGGAGTATCCGATTTTCCACGCTGATTTTCATTCTTACTTTTTCATTACTGAGAGTGCTGACTTGACCTGTTGAAGCAACAAGCGGAGGTTGGTGTCCACAAAGCTGGTAGTTTTAAAAGTAAAGGTCTACGTTGTTTAAATACAAATACAAAATGATCATTAAAGGCACATTGAGTAGCCGTGTGAAGGGAAACTTTCACGCACGGTTTCGGAAGAGAGGGGCGGAATAGTAACATTCTCCTCGACTCTAACCTATAAAACGCCGTAGAGGGAAAGTAGTGATTACAGCTACTGCGACAGCTAGTACCAAGGGAGGAAGTTCTGAAAATCCTTTCTGGGATGTCAGAAGCCTACACCGACCTGAGTACAGGTGCGGTGTAGGTAGTTCAATAAAACATTATCTAGAACACCATCATGGAACGCATTGCGTATTTAGGACTCGGCATTATGGGCAGTGGCATGGCAACCAACCTGGTAAAAGCAGGGTATCATGTCACGGTTTGGAATCGCAACCCAGAATCCTGTAAGCCTCCGGTTGAACAAGGTGCAACACAAGCTCAAACACCAGCACAAGCCGTTGAAAATGCTGAAGCGATTGTGTACTGTCTTGCGAATGACAACGCGGTTGAAGAAGTTGTGTTTGGGCAAGATGGCATTTTATCGAACGTGAGATCGGGACAAATCGCGATTGACATGAGTACGGTTCATCCCGACACATCCCGTCGAGAAGCCGCAGCTTATGCCCAAAAGGACGTGGAATTTCTCGATGCCCCCGTTTTCGGCAGTAAAAACGAATCTGCTGCTGGAGGATTGTGGATTGTCGTCGGTGGTAAGCGAGACGTATTTGAGCGAGTCAAACCGATTTTGGAGCCGTTAAGCGAAACGGTACATTACCTGGGCGAAACTGGCAAAGGGGCTTCGATGAAACTCATTGGCAACTCGATAGTGGCAACCCAAATAGAAGCTTTGGGGGAAGCAATGGTTCTCGCAACTAAAGCCGGACTGAATCCGAAAGACGTTCTCGATGTACTCCATGTCGTGGATTTTCGCTCTCCGATTTTTGATGGTATAGGCAAGATGCTGGTGAATCGCGATTTTACGCCGAGTTTCGCGTTAAAACACATGCTTAAAGATGCCAATTTGATCGCTCGATTTGCCCAAGAGTTGAATTCTCCAATGCCTGCTGCTGCATTGGTGCGAGAAACTATCAAAACGGCAGTCAATCAAGGATGGGGTGAAGAAAATGCGTCCGCCCTGATCAAAGCGCTGGAGTTAGAGGGGGGAGTGACCGTTGAATCATAAATTTAACCTTCTTTCGCGGAATTCCCCTTCTTCTTAAGGAGGGGATGAATAGCGCGGAAAAAGTGAGATATTCTCAAATGTATCTTTGTCGGATCTCAGACAGTGAAGAGAATAGTCGAGCTTTTTCCAATCTTAGAGTTCGCGCTGACTCTCAAGAAACACTTGGCGTAAAGCTTATGTAGCAAGGGTTAGAGAGGATGGAGTATTTTGCGGATCTTGAGATTTAGGAACAAGTTCAAGACCGAGAGCGTCAGCCTTTTTCTGAAGGTTC
>Ga0116227_10012453_pt1 | contig 13824 bp, 11 predicted proteins | sample S1TSphgellanicum_FD_89693 | JGI IMG/M metagenome (GOLD analysis project Ga0116227, IMG submission 89693) | Host-associated microbial communities from peat moss isolated from Minnesota, USA - S1T2_Fb - Sphagnum magellanicum MG | ecosystem: Host-associated > Plants > Peat moss > Unclassified...
ACACCTGCTCGCCGCAGCCGACGCGGCCCTGTACGAAGCCAAGCGCAGCGGGCGCAACGCCGTTCGTACCAGCGGTCAGGCCAAGGGTCTTTCCGACCTGGATTGAGGCGCCGCGATTGCCCAGAAAAGCTCTGCGACGCTGCCGCGGGGCTTCTCGGGGCCATCACGGTGCCTCAATCCGATGTGGTGAATCTGAAATGCCTTCAATTGGACTTCGTCACCCCGGACTCTTGATCCGGGGTGACGAGGTTTGACTGATCGAACTTCGAATCCACCCCACTAAGTCGGAAAGGCCCTAACTGCGGCCCCAGCCCCCGCCGAGTGCGCGGAACAAGTCGACTTGCGCGAACGCGGCATCGCGGCGCGCGGCGACGAGATCGCTTTCGGCAGAGGCCAGCGTCCGCTGCGCATCCAGCACGGTCAGAAAGTCGATCCGGCCTTCGCGCTGGCGCGCCAGCGTAATACGCGCGGCGCGTTGCGCCTCGTCCCTTGCGCGTTCCAGCGTGTCGATGCGGGTGCGCAACCGGGCATACGTCGACAAGGCGCGTTCGGTTTCTTCGAGCGCGGTCAGCACCGTGCCATCGAACTGTGCGAGCGACGCCGTGCTGTCGGCGCGTGCCGCCGCGATCTGGGCGCGCACGGCGGCGGCGTTGGGGAATGTCCAACTGATCAGCGGGCCGAACGCCCAGCGCGAAGATCCGCTGCCGAACACATTCATCCCGCCAAACGCGGTCGATCCGCCAGAGGCACCCAGCGTGATGTGCGGGTACAATTCGGCGGTGGCGACGCCGATGCGGGCGGTGTCGGCGGCCAGGCGCCGCTCGGCCGCGCGCACATCGGGGCGCCGCGCGATCAGCGCCGCCCCGTCGCCGACCGGAATGGCCTGCGCCGGATGCGGCGTGACCGTGCGCGTGGCAAGGTCGGCGGGCAAGTCCTGCGGCGTGCGCCCGGTCAGCGTGGCAAGGCGCAGCAGTGCGCTTTGGCGGTCGGCGAGGATCTGCGGGATCGCCGCCGCCTGTTGATCGCGCAGCGCCATGACGCGGATCAGGTCGAGCCGGTCGGAACGACCCACGTCGACCCGCGCGCCGGTGATGCGCACCGATTTGTCGAGCAGGGCCACCGTGTCCTGCGCGACGGCCAGCCGTTCGGCGCTGCTCGTCACGTCGAGATAGGCGCGCACGGTGTCGGCCACCACGGCCACGCGCACCGCATCGGCATCGGCTTGCGCAGCGGCGGAATCGCCGCGCGCGGCCTCGATTCCGCGGCTGACGCGCCCGAACAGATCGACCTCGTACGACAACGTCAGTCCGCCGTCATAGGCCCAGGTCTGGCGCGGCTCGCCTTGCGCAAGCTGCGCGGTGGAGAACCGTTCGCGCTGCGCGGACGCTTCGATGCCGGTGGTCGGCAAACGGGCGGAACGGGCATTGCGCAACAGCGCCCGCGCGTGATCGACCCGTGCGGCTGCGACACGGATGTCGGTGTTGGCAGCCAGCGCGGCGGTAACCTCGCGGTTCAGCACCGGGTCGTCATACAGTTCCCACCAGCGATCGACCACGGTTGCCCGGGTAACGGCGGCGTTGTCGGCGCCGATGAATGCCGCCCGGGCCGAAGGCGGGGCGCTGACCGGTCGATAGTTTGGCCCCACGGCGCAGCCGCTCAGCAGGCTGAGCGCCACCAGCACATAGTTCATGTAGCGGGCCAACAGATAGTTGATGAGTCGGGTCATGGTCGGGGTATCCTATTCGGCAGGCATCAGCACCGGGCGGCGCGCGGGGGGGCGAAACCGATCGGCCAGGCGACGGCACAAGACATAGAAAGTGGGCGTGAACAGCAGGCCGAACCCGGTGACTCCGGTCATGCCGTAGAACACCGCCGTACCCAGCGCCTGGCGCAATTCGGCCCCTGCCCCGCTGGCCATGACCAGCGGCACCGCGCCGAGAATGAACGCAAGGCTGGTCATCAGGATCGGCCGAAGGCGGGTGCGCGCGGCATGGATCGCCGCCTCGGTCGGGCTCATACCCTGTTCGTCCTCGGCCTGTTTGGCAAATTCGACCACCAGAATGGCGTTCTTTGCCGCCAGCGCGATCAGCACGACCAGACCGATCTGCGTCAGGATGTTGTTGTCCATCCCGCGCAAGTTCACCCCGATCATCGCCGCGAACAGGCACATCGGCACGATCAGGATGATTGCCACCGGCAAGGCCAGGCTTTCATACTGCGCGGCCAGCACCAGGAAGACGAACACCACCGCCATGCCGAACACCACGGCTGCGGTATTTCCGGCATGCTTTTGCTGGTAGGCGATATCGGTCCATTCGCCGCCATAGCCGGGGGCCAGCGTGGTATCGGCCAGCTTTTCGATGGTGGTCAGCGACTGGCCGGTGGAATACCCCGGCGCGGTGTCGCCGTCGATTTCGACCGCCGGTTGCAGGTTATAGCGCACCACGCGATAGGGCCCGGTCTTGTCGCGGAACGTCGCCACCGACCCCAATGGCACCATCTGCCCGGTGTTCGAACGGGTCTTGAGATTGGCGATGTCGGCCACCGTTTCGCGGTGGTCCTGATCGGCCTGCGCGGTGACGTGGAACGTGCGGCCAAGCAGGTTGAAATCGTTGACGAACGCCGACCCCAGATAGACCTGCATCGCCTCGAACACACGTTCCGGCGGCACGCCCAGCAGATCGGCCTTGCGGCGGTCGACATCGGCATAGACGCGCGGCGTGCCCAGATCGAACAGGGTATAGACCTGGTGCAGCCCCGGCTGCGCATTGGCCTTGGCAATCAATGCCTCGGCCTGGCTGTTCAACGCGTCATAGCCCCGCCCTTCGTGATCCTGCAGCATGAAGCGATAGCCGCCGCCCGCGCCGATGCCCTGGATGACCGGCGGGGGCAGGATCAGGATGCGCGCCTTGTCGTACCCGGCAACCGCCTGCTTCGCCTGGTCCATGATGCCCTGATACGTCGCGCCCAGTTCCCGGCGTTCAGCAAAAGTCTTGAACGGGAAATAGATCGCGGCCGAATTCGGCGCCGCAGTCTGCGACGGCCCGTGAAAGCCGGCGAACATCACCGCCCCGCGCAGGCCCTTGATCGGCAGGATACGCGCCGCGACATCGCGCGTGACGGCATCGGTGCGTTCGAGCGAGGCGCCCGAAGGCAGTTGCACCACGGCCAGGAAATAGCCCTGGTCCTGCGCCGGGATAAACCCCGAGGGCGTCACCCAGAACAGCGCTCCCGTCGCCGCGATCAGCGCGACATAGACCGCCAGCACGCGGCGCGGCGCACCCAGCAGGCGGCGGGTCAGGCCGGCATAGCTGTCGCTCAACCGGTCGAATCCGCTGTTGAAGCTGTTACCGGCGCGCTCCAGCAGGCGCCGCCAGCGTGGTGCCCGCATATCGTCGGTGGTGGTGCCATGATGGGACCGCAACAACAGCGCGGCCGCGGCAGGCGACAGCGTCAGGCTGAGCACCAGCGAAACCACCGTCGCGGTCGAGATCGTCACCGCGAACTGTTTGTAGAACGCCCCCGACATGCCGGTGATGAACAGCGTCGGCACGAACACCGCGCACAGCACCAGCACGATCGCGACCAGTGCGCCGGCGACTTCATCCATCGACGTGCGCGCGGCCTGCAACGGGGTCTGGCCAAGGCCGATATTGCGTTCGACGTTTTCGACCACGACGATCGCATCGTCGACGACGATCCCGATCGCCAGCACCATGCCGAACAGCGACAGCGCATTGAGCGAATAACCCAGCGCGAGCAGCATGACCGCCGCGCCCAGCAACGACACCGGAATGGCAATGATCGGAATCACCGCCGCGCGCCAGTTCTGCAGGAACACCAGGATCACCAGCACCACCAGCACGATCGCTTCGAACAGGGTGTGATAGACCGCATCGATCGACTGACCGATGAATTCGGTCGGGTTGTAGATCACCGAATATTCCATGCCGCGCGGGAAAGTCTTCGAGATCGAGTCCATTTCCGCCTTGACCCGGTCGGCTGCGGCCAGCGCGTTCGAGCCGGGGCGCTGCATCACCGCGATCACCACGGTGGGCTTGTTCGACAGGTAGGTGTTGGTGCCATAGTCCTGCGCGCCCAGTTCGACCCGCGCGACATCGCGCACGCGCACCTGATGGCCGTCGGCATCGGTGCGGATGACGATGTCGGCAAACTGGTCGGGCGTGGTCAGGCGGCCCTGCATTTCGACGCCGAGCTGAAAGGCATCGCCCTTTGCCACCGGCGGCGCGCCAAGCGCGCCCGACGAAACCTGCACGTTCTGCGCGCGCAGCGCCGCGACGATTTCGCCCGCCGTCAGATTGAGCGTGGCGGCCCGGCCCGGATCGATCCAGATGCGCATCGCATAGTCGCGCGATCCGAACAGTTGCACATCGCCCACCCCGTCGAGCCGCGCCAGCCGGTCGCGCACTTGCGTCAGCGCATAGTTCGACAGGTAATCGCGGCTGAGGCTGCCATTGGGCGACTGAAGATTGACGACCATCAGAAAGTCGGGCGAAGTCTTGCGCGTCACCACGCCCAGCCGCTGCACTTCATCGGGCAGGCGCGGGACGGCCACCGCCACCCGGTTCTGCACCAGCACCTGGGCGGTATCGAGATTGGTGCCGATCTTGAACGTCGCGGTGATCTTCAGATTGCCGTCGCCGGTCGACTGGCTGCTCATATAGAGCATGTTGTCGACGCCGTTGATTTCCTGCTCGATCGGCGCGGCCACCGTGTTGGCGACCGTTTCGGCCGAGGCGCCGGGGTATTGCGCGCTGACGGTGACGGTCGGCGGCACGATGTCGGGATATTGCGAGACCGGCAGCGCGAAGAACGCCAGCGCGCCCACCACCGAGATAATCACGGCAATCACCCCGGCAAAGATCGGGCGGTCGATGAAGAAGCGGGATAGGCGCATGGGGTAAGTCCCGGAACAGGAGAAAGCATGGAGGTCCGTCACCGGGCGCAACAGCGCCCGGTCCAGACCCTGAAACGACAGTCGGTCTTATCGGGCGAGCGTCGCCTGCGCGGCGGCGGGATCGCCCGTTACCGGCGCATGGGTATCGGGCTGCGCCGCGATCGGTGCCGAACGGGTCTGCACCCGCGCGCCGGGCATGGCCGCCTGAAGATTGGTCACAACCACGCGATCGGACGGCAGCAACCCGCCCCGGATCACGCGCAAGCCGCGCACCACCGGCCCAAGGTCGACCGGTTTGGCCCCGACCGTGCCATCGGCGCCGACCACCAGCACGGTCTTGCGCGCCTGATCGGACTGAATCGCCTCGTCCGGCACCAGCAACGCCTTGACCGTGCCGCCGCCCGACAGCCGCATGTTGCCGAACAGGCCGGGTGTCAGAAACAGTTTGGGATTGGCGATCACCGCGCGGCCGCGAATCGTGCCCGAATGCGGATCGAGGCCGTTGTCGGTGAAATCGAGCCGGCCCTGCCAGGTATAGCCCGGCTCGTCCTGCAACTTGATCTCGATTTGCGGCGGCGCGCTATGGGCCGCCTTTTCACGCTGCGCCTTGAGGAACAGGGCTTCGGAACTGTCGAATTCGAAATAGATCGGATCGAGCGCGTTGATCGTGGTCAGCAGCGTGGCATTGCTGCCTTCGCCGGCCGCGACCAGATTGCCGACATCGACTTTGCGATCGGAAATCCGCCCGGTGATCGGTGCGCGCACTTGCGTGAATTCCATGTCGAGCGACCGCTGGCGGGCGCGCGCCTCGGCCGCGGCCAGGCTTGCCTGCGCGGATTGCAGCCGTGCGCGCAAACCGTCGACTTCACCGGCGGAAACCGCCTCATCGCCCGACAGGCGCGCGGCGCGATCATAATCGGAACGGGCGAGCACCAGCGCGCTGCGCGCTGCGGCAACATTGGCCTGCGCCTCGGCCAGCGCCGCGAGATAGGGCCGCTGGTCGATGGTGAACAGCAACTGCCCCTTTTGCACCAGGTCGCCGTCGTGGAAATGCAGCGCGGTGACTTGCCCGGCGACGCGGGGGCGAACCTCGACCGTCTGGCTCGGCGCGAAACGGCCGACGAAATCGTCCCATTCGACCACCGGCGCAACCAGTGGCGCGGCAACCCCCACGGTCGCCATCGGCGGAACGGCGGCCTGGGCCGGGGGGCGCGACACCATGGCCCAGCCCAGGGTGCCGGCCAGCACGATCGCGATTGTGCCGATCGCCAGATGACGCATGGTCCTGCGCCGCACCGGGGCAAGTTCGGCGTCAGCCTGGACGGTGTGTGACCCGGCCCCGTTGCGCTGGGCCGTGTCGATGGTGGTTTGCATATCCATCAGGATGAACTCCGAACATTCAGGATCAGTTGGGATCCGCTATTGCGGGCGGCGGCCGGCCTGGACGCAGACCAGTGTGTCGCCGCGACCGACCGGAAAATCTGGGTAGTGCCTCGTCCCGGATTAGCCGGGCCCGTCCGGCGGCGCCCGGAAGGTGGGGGGCGGGGCGCACAGCCGGACGGGCACCGGTGTCAGTCCGATTGGCCGGCGTCCCCAGGGTTGGACACGGCAGGCACCAGACCGATCCGGCGCAGGTTGTGCCTGTCACCGGACGTGTGAATGTGACGGAGATGCCGCGACGTCGGGATTATCACGTCGCGAACGTTCAGCCAGGTGGGGTGGGTAGCTGCCCCGACACATTCAGTACCAATCGGTATAGAATGCGCTTCGGCAGTCGTCAACCGATTTCTGTACCGAGCGTTAATTTATGCCCGGAAGGGCCAGATCAGGTTCCGGGCCACAGCGCCAGCGTCGTTTCGACAATCTGCTCAAGCTGTTCCTGGCTCGCCCCGGAGCCGGCCTGCACGCTCAACCCCTGCATGACCGCAGACAAATAGGCGGCCAGCGCTTCGGGCGTTACGCCCTCTGGAATGTCGCCTTCGGCCTTGGCACGGTAAAACCGTTCGAGAATCGCCCGGTCGGACGACGCGCGCCGCGCCATCACGTCTTCGCGGATCGAATCGGCAAAGTTGACGCAGGCCACCGCGCTGATGACACCCATGCACCCGCGCGGATCGCCGGCGCCGCTTTGCAAGGCGAGCGAGCCGCGCAGGAACCGTTCGGCCACACCTCTGGCACTCGGCGCCTCGAGCGCTGCGTGCACATAAGCCAGCTTGTCCCGTTCATAAAGATCGAGAGCCTTGCAAAACAATGCTTCCTTGTTGCCGAAACAGGCATAGAGGCTGGGCTTGGTAATGCCCATCGCCTCGGTCAGTTCAGCCATCGAGGCGCCTTCGTACCCGCGTCGCCAGAACACCTGAAGCGCCGCGGCCAGGGCCGTGTCGGCGCAGAACTGGCGGGGGCGGCCACGCGCGGCACCAGCCGCCTCTGCAACCTCGACTGGGTAAAGATCGCTTTCCATACCAAGCGGTACATAGATCGTTTTCCGCCCCGCGTCCAGTTGCTCGTCAACCAGGCCGGCGATCGGCGCGACAGGTCGAGCCCGGCCGATGTCACCGGCATCCGCGCCGGGATGCCGCGCGCAAAAGCCCGTAAGCCAGCCATTCGATCCGGCTGAAAATAATGATCGCCGCCAACCGCACCTTTTGCCCGCACGCCAGCGAAAGGATTGATGGGAGCCGGTTTGACGCACCCCGTGCGTCCGGCTCCATCCGGTTGATGGGAGCATCTTATGAACGTTTTCACTCGTGCGACTTTGGCGGGGGCGCTCGCCCTTATGGCAGGCGCCGCGCCGGCCTTTGCAGCCTTGCCCGTGGGCGACATTGCGCCCGATTTCACGCTGGACGCGGCCAAGGCGGGCAAACCCATGGTCTTTTCGCTCAAGCAGGAACTGCGCAAGGGGCCGGTGGTGCTCTATTTCTTCCCCGCAGCCTTCACCAGCGGTTGCACGATCGAAGCGCACAAGTTTGCCGAAGCGACCGATGCCTTCAGGAAACTGCACGCGACGGTTATCGGCGTGACGGCGGGCAACATCGAGCGCGTCGCTGAATTTTCCAAGGTCGAATGCCGCGACAAGTTCGCCGTGGCCGCCGATCCGGGCGCCAAGATCGCCGGTGAGTACAAGAACCAGATGACATACAACGGCAACACCATTTCGGACCGCACGTCGTATGTGATCGCGCCGAACGGCAAAATCCTGCTCAGCTATACCGACAACAACCCCGAGGCCCACATCGAAAAGGCGATGGCGGCCGTGAAGGCCTGGGAATCGAAGCACTCCTGAACGCCAACTTCCCGTTCAATAGCCCTGCAAGGTCGCCCATCATGCTGATCGCCCTCCTGTCCGCGTTTCTGGGCGGATTGATTCTCAATCTGATGCCCTGCGTGTTTCCGGTTATCTCGCTTAAAATCATGGGACTGGTCCGCCATGGCGACCAGCCGGCACGGCTGCGCGCAGAAGGTCTGGCATTCCTTGCAGGGGTAATGGGGGCGATGCTGGCCCTGGCGGGGACCCTGATCGCCGCCAGAGCCAGCGGCGCCGCAGTGGGCTGGGGGTTTCAGTTGCAATCGCCGCTGGTGATTGCGGCTCTGACCTTGGTCATGGTGGGCGCGGGGCTGAACCTTGCCGGATTGTTCGAGGTCGGCCTGTCGGTCCAGCGTCTGGGCATGGGCAGCGGCGGGCGCAGCGGCCCGGTGGGTGCGGCACTGACCGGCGTGCTGGCGATTGTGGTCGCAACGCCCTGTTCGGGACCGTTCATGGCCGGGGCTCTGGGCTATGCGCTCGTCCAGCCGCCGCTGACGGGCCTGGGGGTTTTTGCGGCGCTCGCCGCCGGGTTTGCCGCGCCGTTCACACTGCTGTCGTTCCTGCCCGCGCTGGCGCACCGCCTGCCCCGGCCCGGCGGGTGGATGCAGACGGTCAAGGCGGTGATGGCTTTCCCGATGTTTGCTGCGGCGGCATGGTTGACCTGGGTTTTGGCCCAGCAGGCGGGCGCGGCCGGTCTGGCCCTATTGCTGGGGTGTGTTGTCGCGCTGGGCTTTGCCGCATGGATCTATGGCATGGGGCAAAAGCGTCGCATGGCGGGGCAGGCGTTCCGTGGCCATTATTGGGCGGCCGGCACGGTGACGGCCCTGATGGCGGTGGCGATCCTGCGCCCAGGGGGCGGGATCGCGTCGCGTCCCGCGGTCAGCACGCGCGCGGTGAATGCCGAAGCTTCGGCACCGGTGGCGTGGTCTCCGCAACGGCTGGCGGCGCTGCGGGCACAGGGCAAGCCGGTGTTCGTCGATTTCACCGCATCGTGGTGCATCACCTGCCAGGTGAACGAAAAGACCACCCTGTCCACCCAGGACGTAAAAGCCGCGATCGCCCAGACCGGCACGGCCTACCTGGTTGGCGATTCGACCAATTTCAACGCCCAGATCGAGGAGGCCATGGCCGGGTTCGGTCGCGATGGCCTGCCGCTGTACGTGGTGTACCCGGCCGACGGCGGGGCGCCGGTCATTCTGCCCCAGATCCTGAACAAGGGATTGGTCATTCAGGCGCTGAACCACGCTGCGGGCAAAGCGTGAGCGGAGATGGCACTTGCCCGGCGCGCAGACATCGCCGAACATGAACCACGATGGGCCCCACTCGGGCGGCCTGACAGGATGGTGCAGGTGTCGACGCAGCGGGACAGCGCCCGAAAGCCGGCTCGCCCGATCACGGCGGACCCTTGTGGCTGGCCTGCGCTGATGGAACGGGCGCAGGCGGGGGACCAGCAGGCCTATCGCCAGTTGTTGGACGCGCTGGTGCCGGCCATCCGAAATCTGGTTCGCCGACGGGTGTTTGACGATGCGCTGGCCGACGATGTCGTGCAGGAAACCCTGCTGACCGTGCACCGCGTGCGCCATACCTATGATCCGGCGCGGCCGTTGATGCCCTGGATTGCCGCCATTGCCGCGGCCCGCGCCATTGACGGACTGCGCCGTCAGGGACGCATCCGGCACCGCGAAGTCTGGGACGAGGCGACGCTGGCGATGGAACTGGACCCGGATGCCGCCCGTCCCGTCGAAACCTTTGCCAACCAACACGAGGTGGCGCGCTTGCTGGGCCTGCTGCCCGCCCGTCAGCGCCAGGCGGTCGAAATGGTCACGCTGCAAGAGATGAGCGTGGATCATGCCGCAGCGGCCAGTCGCCTGTCCGTTCCTGCGATCAAGGCTTTGTTGCACCGCGCGCTGACACGGATGCGTCAGCACGGGATCGGCGATCATGGCTGATCATCAGGCGCTGATCGACAGTTTGAGCCAACCCCTTTCGCCGGTACGGCGGACGCGCCCACCGCTGTTGCGGGCGCTCGGCTGGATGGCGGTGGCGCTGCCCGGCGGCCTGCTGGCGACACGCCTGATCCCCACCTATCACGCCGACTGGCGCGCCCCCGGCATGGGATGGGCCATCGCCCAGGCAGCGCTGGCCCTGGCACTGGGCATGGTGGCGGTGATCCTTGCCTTTGACACCAGTATCGCCGGACGGCCGTTGCGTGCGCGCAGTGGGCTGGCGGCGGGCCTCGCGGGGCTTGCGCTGGTCTGGCTGGCGACTTGCGCGGGCAATATGCTGGCGTCGCCCCATCTTGACTTCACCCCGCCGGGGGCCGGGGTCTATTGCTATACCTTCATGATGCTGGCCGGTGCGCCGATGATGCCCTTGGTGATCCTGGCGCTACGCCGGACGCGCGCGCTGCATGCGGGGCGTACGTTGGTGGTCGCAGGCATGGGGGTGGCTTTCGTTGCGGCCGCCTTGCTGGGCTTTTGCCATCCGGGAACGCTGCATCTGGCCGATTTCTGCATGCATCTGGCCGCCGGCGCCAGCCTGGTCGGCTTGACGGCGCTGTGCGGCCGGCGGTTCGTCGCGGCGTAAGGGTGACGGCTGCAATAGCCTTTGTTCGCTCCCCCACCTGAGCCACCGGCTGACCCCTCGATCTTTCGCCCCCTCGCAGGCTCAAATCCACGACAGGTCTTTGTGACGGGAAAGTCGCATTTATCCAGATAGTTAGCGGGATACGGTGGGGTGGAATATCCCATCACCCCGTCAACTGGTATCCCATGGAGGTGGACAGCGACCGGAGCTCTGGCGCGGCGCGCGACCTGCGTGCGACAAAATTCAGAACCGCCCATGCGACAGAAGGGCGCAAAGCACATGGCGGGGTGAAATTGATTTCACTTGAAGCACGAAGGTCGTCTTATATTTGATGCGATAGCAACTTCACGGCCTTGTTTGTGATCTACAACGAGAATTTTTCGATCGTTACAGAATGAACTCTTGATTGACAGGTGCCCAATCTTCGCGCGCGATCGGCGGGTGGCGATAATAACGAAGATACCCGTCCCGCGAAACATTCCCTCTGCGTGATCATTTGCACAACGTTCGTTCAAACCCGTTTTTCCGGAGCATTATCGGCCGGGATATGCTGCTCTGGTTGACCTGATTGAGGCACATTGAGGTCAGCCAGATTCCGGTCGCCCCTCCCTCCTTCTGCGATTTGAGGTGGGGCGGCCGGATCTTCCGCGCATTATATAATCCGATCAGCGCACCTTGTCGCCATCGCCTGGCAATGGCGGCGTCGGACGATCGAATTGTATCCGCCGAAGCTGACGGACGCGGGCGATATCCTTGGGTCGACCGAACGCCACGAGCAGACGCGCCAACTCGGCCCGGTCGGGGATATAAACCGCGGCCCCTGCAATTTCGACGAGTTGTCGCGTCGTCGGTTGGACGCGGACCCAGTTCGTGCCCGATCGATAGCGAAAGCCGGCCATGAATTCGACCGGAAGCGCGGTCCCGTGCCATGTGCCGAACACGTCGGAGCGGAAATCCGGATGTGCGGGCCCGGCATGCGGCTCGACACCGATCGCCGGCAGGATGCGCGTCGCATCGTCGGTGCTCAACAGGACGTCCACATCGCCAATGTGTCCGGGATCGGCGCCATGCAGGGCGACCGCGGCACTGGCGATAACCCACCAAGGGTCCCGGGCCGCCAGCATCACGCGGCCGACGGCCTGCAACGACGCCGTCAGCAGCAGGGCGCGCGCCGCATATTGACGATGTGCCCGCTGGCCAGCATCGCGACGCCGGCGATGGTCATCACCGCTTCGCCGGCGCCATGGTCCGCCAGAATCGCGCCGGCCATCAGCAACAGACCGGCCGCGCCCAGCATCAGCGGCAGGCGATGACCATGACGCAGCGCGTTGGCGCCGATCGTCGCCGCGCCGATCGCCACGGCCAGGATCAGCCCGACGCGGTGGATTGCCGGGTTGAGCAAGACCTCTCCGCCCAGCCCGAGCATCCCGATCAGGAACAGGCCCGCCAGACAATGGACCATGCACAATCCCGACACGATGACGCCGATGCGATCGAGTCGGCCATGACGGGCGGTTACCAAGGTCTGGGGGGCTTTGCGCATGGCGGCGCCTATATGTGATAATGTATCATCACGCAAGCCGGTGATGCCCCTTGGGTGCAGGTTTCCCGGTTCGCCACTTGCGTCCGGTGCAATCCGCCGTCAGATCGGGCGCCATGACGCTTGCCCCGAACCCGAACCCTGCCCGCCCGCTTGCCCTCGTCCGCTGGCTGGCGTTTGTTGCCGCGCTGATCGTTGCGATCGTCGTTGTCGGCGGGATCACCCGTCTGACCGAATCGGGTGTGTCGATCACCGAATGGAACGTCGTCTCGGGCACTCTGCCCCCGCTGAGCGATGCGGACTGGATGCGCGAATTCGCAAAGTACCAGCAGACGCCGCAATATACCCAGGTCAACGGCCCGGCGGGGATGACGCTGGCGACGTACAAGTTCATCTTTTTCTGGGAATGGGTCCACCGCCTGCTGGCGCGCGGCATCGGCCTGGCCTTTGCCGCGCCGCTGGCGTGGTTCTGGGGGCGGCGCGAAATTCCCGCCGGGTACAAGCCGCGCCTGATCGCGCTGCTGGCGCTGGGCGCGCTGCAAGGGGCGGTGGGCTGGTGGATGGTCAAATCGGGCATCGTCCATGATGTCAAAGTCAGCCATTTTCGCCTGGCCACGCATTTGCTGGTCGCGCTGACCACACTGGCCGGGGTGGTGTGGACGGCGCTTGATCTGGTCGGCAACACGCGCCGGCAGGCCCCGGCCCGGTTGCGTCCGCTGGCGGTGCTGGCGCTGGGCGCCCTCGCGATCCAACTGATGCTCGGCGCCTGGCTGGCAGGCTTGCGCGCCGGAGTGGTGGCGGGCGCGGGCTGGTTCAACTGGGACGCCTGGCCGCTGATGCAGGGGCATTTCTGGCCCGACGGGATCGACTGGGCGCTGGGTGCCGGTTACGCGGTCAGCCACGATCCCTATCTGATCCATTTCATCCACCGCTGGTGGGCCTGGGTGCTCGTGCTGATCCTGGTCGTGCTGGCACGCCGGGTGCGCGCCACCGGCAACCGGCCGGCCTCGGCCGTGCTGCACGCGGCATTCGGTACGCAGATATTGCTGGGCATTGCCACGGTGTGGAGTGGGGTGTGGTTGCCGCTGGCCGTGCTGCACCAGTTGACCGGCGCGCTTCTGGTGGTGGCAACCACATGGGCCGCGCATGCACTTGGACGTCAGACCGCCCGCCCCGCCTCCCTGTCCGACCACCGATGATACCATCATGAGATGGTGGTCAGGCGGGGAAGCCGGGCGCGCGGTCTGACACCCGAATTGCCAAAGGTATTATTTTACCTCTCTGCAAACCCGCCTGAAACCTTGACTCACGGCGTTGTTTGCAACAAAGGCGGCATCACTTACCGCGACGCCAGCCGTCCGGTGCAATGCTCTAGGGAACCAAAAGCCTATGAAGGCGCTCACAAAGGTCACCCGGTCGATCAAGCCGGCCGAGGTGGAAAAAAAGTGGCATGTGATTGATGCCGATGGCCTCGTC
>Ga0116227_10012454_pt1 | contig 13821 bp, 16 predicted proteins | sample S1TSphgellanicum_FD_89693 | JGI IMG/M metagenome (GOLD analysis project Ga0116227, IMG submission 89693) | Host-associated microbial communities from peat moss isolated from Minnesota, USA - S1T2_Fb - Sphagnum magellanicum MG | ecosystem: Host-associated > Plants > Peat moss > Unclassified...
ATTTTATAGAAAGTAGAATTAATTTCTATGGTGTTAAAGTGTTTGCAATAAAAGTTAAACCAATCTTTTTGTGCCAAATCCTTTGGATAAAAAAAATCTTTCCATTCCCTATAGTAAAAACCCGAACAACCTATGCGCCATTTCATGTATGGTGAACATTGAAAAAAACTAAAAAGTTTTTAAATTGGCTAAAATAGTGATAACCATCGTTCAAAATTCAATTAGTCAGCTTTCGCATCCTTTAAAAGATAAAATCCATAAGCACATAATAAGAGCATACAGGCGATCCCTAACCAAAGCCAGTTGTAGCCCAGTTGATTGGCAATAAAAAAACCTGTTAAAGGGCCCACAACCTGGGCGCAGGACCAGCTTAATGTATACCCTGCCGCATAAAGACCTCTGTTATGTTCATTGCTTCTGCTAATTACGACTGTATTAATAAAAGGCAGTACAAACATTTCGCCAATGGTAAAAATAATGATCGTAAGTATGGCTGTTGCAACATGAAATACAATTGGCGCACTTAAAAGCAAATACGATACCGCAAAGAAAATAGAACCAATAATGATAAAAAACATTGGAGAACGCTTCTTTTCAATCTTATTAATCAATACCATTTCAAATAATGCGATAAGGGCTCCGTTTATACCAATTATTAGTCCAATGGCAAATTCATTGATATGCCACTGTTCTTTAAAAAATACAGGTATAACCCTAAATATTAAAAACGCACAAGTAATGAATATCGTGGTTAGTAAAATAAATTTAACATAAAATACGTCCTGCCAAGGTTTAGTAATGACTAAGTTGCTTCTGTTTATCTTGGCTTTTTTGATAAAATCTTTAACTTTTGGCAGCATCAATAAAATAGCTGAGCCCACTAAGATGCTTACTGTACCTTCTACAATAAATAAAAGTCTGTAATTAAAAAATGCGATTATTCCGGCTAAACTGGTGCCAATAGAAAAACCGATGTTGGTTGCTAATCTGTTTAAAGAATAAGAGCGTGTAACGGTTCCTTCTTTAGCATAATGTGCTATGGCGGTAAAGTTTGCTGGCCTGAATGCATCCGAAAAAAAACTAATAATAACAGTTAAAATACAAAGTGTTTGAAAATGGCTTATAGTTGAAAATAAAATGAATAAAATACCGCTCACCGTAGAAGAGATGATTTGTACCGGTCTAAAGCCAATGAGATCTGTAAATTTGCCACCTGCAGCTGCGCCCAAAATAGAGCCAACTCCAAATAACGTGATAATTAAGCCCGCATCAATTTGGGGGCGGTGCAAACTTTGAGTTACATATAAGCCCATAAACGGCACGGCCATATTGCCACAGCGATTAAATAGCATAACAATGCTTAACAACCATGTTTCTCGGCTCAGGCCACTAAAAGATGTTTTATAGGTATTTAATATTGGCCTGAACATGATGATGAGTTTGCGCCAAAAATAATTAAATTAGATGCAAATCAGGCTGAGAATTTTTAATTATTATTAAAACATTAAGGGCATAAAAAAACCGGTACAAACAGTACCGGTTTAGGATCTTTAAGTTTTTTTTACTCAAAGTATTCTTTCATTTTATCAAAGAAACTTTTTTCATTTTTACCTGGTTGGGGCTTAAAATTAGCAGATTCACGTAAGCCCTCAAGTGCGCCACGTTCTTCGCTGCTCAATGCTTTTGGTGTCCAGATGTTGATATGGATAATTTCATCACCTCTATGGTAAGAGTTAACCTCAGGTAAACCTTTGCCTTTTAACCGTAATAATTTACCGCTCTGTGTACCCGGATCAATTTTTATTTTTGCCTTGCCATCAATTGTGGGCACTTCAATGCTGGTTCCAAGTGCGGCATCGATAAAGCTTAGATGTAAATCGTAAACAATATTATTGCCTTCGCGTTTTAATGTTTCGTGTGCTGTTTCTTCAATTAAAATGATCAAATCGCCAGGGATACCACCATTTGGTGCAGCATTTCCTTTTCCACTCATGCTCAATTGCATACCTTCACTTACACCTGCCGGAATATTGATGGTGATTGTTTCTTCGCCACGAACAACACCATCGCCATGACATACTGTACATTTTGAGGTAATCTGTTCTCCGCTTCCATTACAGGTAGGACAGGTAGATGCAGTTTGCATTTGTCCTAATATGGTATTGGTTACTCTACGAACCTGGCCACTTCCACCACAAGTACCGCATGTACTTACTGATGATCTGTCTTTTGCACCGCTTCCATCACAGGTTTTGCATGGAATTAACTTGTTTACCTTTATTTTCTTTTCCGCACCGTGAGCAATTTCTTCAAGTGTGAGTTTTACTTTTATGCGCAGGTTAGAGCCTTTTGCTACTCTGCGTCCTCCACGTTGCTGACCGCCACCTCCACCAAAAAAGCTTTCGAAAGGATTATGTCCACCAAATACATCGCCAAACTGGCTAAATATGTCATCCATATTCATACCACCGCCACCATATCCTCCAGATGCACTGGAACCTACACCAGCATGGCCATACTGGTCATAACGCTGTTTCTTTTCCGGACTGCTTAGAACCTCATAGGCTTCTGCAGCTTCTTTAAATTTATCTTCGGCTGATTTATCCCCAGGATTTTTATCCGGGTGATATTTGATCGCCATTTTGCGATATGCTTTTTTTATATCTTCTGCTGATGTATTTCGTGTTACGCCAAGTATGTCGTAATAATCTCTTTTGCTCATGTCTTTTTTAAATGATTGAATTTAAATGCTGTTATGATTGAATATCTGCATCCGGTCATTTAGCATGTTATTAGATTCAATTTTATTTTTACGCCCCTACTACAACTTTAGCAAAGCGGATCACATTATCATTTAAGGTATAACCTTTTTCAACCTCGTCAATTACTTTTCCCTTCAGGTCATCAGTAGGAGCAGGTATATTGGTTATGGCTTCATGGAAATCAGTATCGAAAGCTTTATGGATACTGTCAATATCTTTTAATCCTTTTTGGGCCAGAATATTTTTTAATTTATGGCTTACCAATAAAACACCTTCTTTTACCGGTTCAATGTCTGTAGCCGTTTCCATAGCTTTAAGTGCACGGTCAAAATCATCCAATACAGTCAATAAAGAGACAATAACATCTTTTCCTGCAGTTTGTAATAATTCTACGCGCTCTTTTTGAGTACGGCGTTTATAGTTGTCAAATTCAGCATAAAGACGTAAATATTTATCGTTAAGCTGTTGAACTTCTTCTTGCAGTTTTTCTTCTGCCGATTGTTCAATTACTTGCGCTGTTTCATCTTTTACATCAGTAGGCTCTACATTTTCAGGTACAGTATTTTCTGATGGCTGTTCAGTATTCATTATATTTTCTTCTTTATCGTTATTTTTCTTCTTATTAAACATAATACTAGGCTGAATTTTTTCTATTAATCTCAACTATTTTGCCATAAACGTAAATCAGCCAAGCTGTCAGTTTTATTCAATTTTTACTGAACAGTTTGGCTGATAATCTGACGGCTGTCAGTGATTTTTATGCGATTTGGGCATCTTCATGTACAATGCCACTTTCGCATTTAATAATGCGTGAAGGGAAAGTACGTATGATGTGATAATCATGGGTAGCCATTAAAACAGCTGTTCCGTTTTGACTGATCTGTTTTAAAAGGGTTACAATTTCTTCTGAAGTTTCAGGATCAAGATTACCTGTAGGTTCATCGGCTAAAATGATTTCAGGATCATTTAATAATGCCCTGGCAATTACAATGCGCTGTTGCTCGCCACCAGAAATTTCATGGGGCATTTTCTTGATTTTAGAGCGCAAGCCTACTTTGTCAAGCACATCTTTTATCCGTTCACTGATTAAATTTGCATCTTTCCACCCGGTTGCCCGAAGTACGAATTCCAAGTTTTTTTCTATTGTACGGTCTGTTAGTAACTGAAAATCCTGAAAAACAACACCGAGTTTTCTTCTTAAGAAAGGCACTTGCTTTTCAGTTAGGTTTTTAAGGTCAAAACCTGCAATATCTCCATTGCCATTGCCAATATGCAAATCGCCATATAAAATTTTTAACAAACTGCTTTTACCTGATCCGGTATGGCCAATTAAAAATACAAATTCGCCTTTTTCTATATGTAGGTTTACGTTTGAGAGTACCAGGTGTTTCTGTTGAAAAACATCAACATTACTTAAATGAATTACTGCGTGTTCTGCCATGTTATATTTCTAATTTAGCAATTTGCCCAAAAGGCAAATCTTTAACCATTTGCATGATATAATCTAATTGGTCGCCAAGCCCAAGTTTATCCAGTGATTTATCTGGACGGTCAACCCTAAAATAGGCCAAAAGGGTAAATTTATCATCCCTTAACTGGACATAATCAGGTATTTTGGCAATGCCTTTTACTTTAATGATATACATTGTGTTCAAAAATAGCATTTCAAAATGATAAGCAGAAGTTTGAGTCTGTTTTTATCTTACGCAACCCGGATGGGCTTAGCTAATGGTATTTAAAAATTCAATTGTATTTACATGATCGGCATAATCCCAAAGTTTTGGATGCTGGCTTTCACCAAAAGCAAAAGTTTTAATGTTCAACGGTGTATTGCTTATGATGCACTGGATATGATCAGCTTTTTCTTTTAGTGAATTTTCTAGGGCGGTTAAGTCCTTATACCGTTCAAAGTACAAAACAGCTAAAGGTGATGCCAGGCTTTCATCTTCTTTTAGCAATAGAAAGCCATTGTCAAAATGTGCAGCTCCATTAACCAGATATATCGATTTGTTATAGTCGTAATTGTTGTTGTACTTAAAATGATTGATAATAGGTTGATAATTTTCTATGCCCTCATAAAAACTTGCAATATCATAATCTTCAGGAAAGTAGATTTTTGATACATTTCTACAGCCTAAGCCAAAATAATCAAATATATCGGATGCTAAATTGTTTAAATCTTCTTTATGCTCTGTTCCATTCAAAACGGCTACGCTGTTTCTGTTTTTGCGGATAATATTTGGCACTTTGCTAAAATAATAATCAAAATAACGCGACGAATTATTGCTGCCTGTCGCAATAACAGCATCAAAATCTTTTAAACGGTCAGTATATACTATATGGTCGGCAAAAGCAGGTTCTATGGAAATGAGTTCATTTAGTACTATTTTAATTAAACGGTCATCTGAAGAGGAGAGCTTAATAAGTGCAATATTTCCGGTTGCTAAAACACATAATACATCATGTAAACCCACCATTGGAATATTTCCGGCTAAAATTAGGCCTATTTTTTTAGGACTTGCATTAAACTTAGCCGTTTTTAACCATTTTTCTACATCACTGCTATTTAACATTTCAGCAAAAGAAGCAATAGATTTTTTTAAATTATCTTCTGTAAACCAAGCATTACTGTTTTTTGCTGCAAATATTTCAATTTCAAATCTACTTGTTGGCTCAGCCAGTAATTTGCCAAGTAATTTAAAAGCATTTATTACCTTTTCATGTGTTAAAGCTGACATATTTAGAATTATTATTAAATGATAATGTATTATATTTGCAAACGCAAAGGTAAACTAAGCAACGAGAATAAGACTAAAACATGGCGATTAAAATAACAGATGAGTGTATTAATTGTGGAGCATGCGAACCTGAATGCCCCAATAATGCAATTTACGATGCCGGTACTGCATGGCGTTTTTCTGATGGAACAAACTTAAGTGGAATAATTGATTTTGGTAATCAGCAGATTGAAGCTGATGCAAGTCAGGAAGCAGTATCTGATGAGGTATATTATATAGTTTCTGATAAATGTACAGAATGTAAGGGTTTTCATGATGAACCACAATGCGCAGCGGTATGTCCGGTAGACTGCTGTGTGGATGATGAAGACATTCGTGAAACTGAAGAAGAATTATTAGCTAAAAAAGCATGGTTGCACCAAGAAGGTTAAACCATTTTAAATAGTATAATTAAAAAAGGCGCATTAGCGCCTTTTTTGGTTTATAGTACATTTGAAATAAATGCAATTTTTTGATCATCCCACTTCTCTAACCAATTTCTTGGGCTTCGTTTAACAGGATATTGAAACCTGTGCTATACGTCACATTTATTCGGTACAATTAAAACCGGACAAGCTGATTTTCTGGCAACGTGCTCAGCAACACTGCCCATTAAAAAGTGGTATAAACCGCCTCGGCCATAGGTGCCAATTACAATTAAATCAGAGCCCCATTCATCAGATTGCTGGATAATGCCATGTGCTGTAGAATCCATGACGCTTAAATAGCTGGTTTTTATGCCTTTCCCAAACTTGTCTTCCATTTCTTTAAGCAGTAAATGGCTATTTTCTTCACTGTTGTCATAGGTTTCCATAAAAACTGGCGCCAATGTTAAATCTGGGCTGATATTGGCAGGAATGGGTTCTATAATATTTACGAGCGCAACTTCTGCTCCAAATTTTTCGGCCATATCATAGCCTGCTCTGGCTGCTTTTTCAGAACATGTACTGTTGTCGACGGCGATTAATATTTTTTTGAAGTTCATCATGATTGCAAGTTTTATCTAAATATAGCAACAAAATTTAAAACATAATGTTAGGCAATGAATGGAATTTATTAGTTTTAACAAATAATTACAAGATTATAGAAATGGAAAACCAATATGGTATTTGTAGAGTTGCAATCGCTCCATTAAGGGCTGATGCATCTGATAAAGCAGAAATTGCTTCACAGCTTTTATTTGGCGAGCATGTAGAAATCATACAAAAAGAAGACCGTTGGTGGCTGGTTCAAAATGGATATGACGGATATGAAGGCTGGATAGACTTTAGGCAACTGGCACCTATTTCTCAGGAACAGTTCACCGCACTGCACAACTGCAATACATTAGTTCCATTAAACTTTAATAACGTACTTACCGCCGAAGATGGAAGTTTATATCATTTAAGTCCAGGTAGTAATGTGCCGTTTATAAAAGAAGGGTATTGTTTTGCCGGCAGTGAAAAATTTAAGTTGGGTTTTGATATTCATGACAGCCAAAAAGCTGATTTCAAGTCTGAAATTATCTCAACCGCAAAGTTTTTTCAAAATACGCCTTATTTATGGGGAGGTAGAAATCTGTTCGGATTAGATTGTTCCGGCTTTGTACAAACTGTATTTAAACTCTTAGGTGTTAAATTAAGGCGTGATGCTGCACAGCAGGCAGAACATGGGGAATTGGTTGGTTTTTTGGCAGAATGCAAGGCTGGTGATATTGCTTTTTTTGATAATGATGAAGGAAGGATTACGCATGTGGGCATTATGCTAAACAATCATGAAATTATTCATTCATCATCAAAAGTGCGAATAGATCCTATTGATGATCAGGGTATTTTTAATAAGGAATTAAATAAATATACCCATAAACTGCGTATTATTAAGCGGTTTGTGGAATAAGGAACCAAAATGTATCTTTATTTAAAGAACATTTATGAAAATCTATTTAACTGCTTTTTTAATTTTAATTGTATCTGGTTTTTGTTCTGAAAACATCCCAACGTTTATCGAAATGAAAATTTCTTCAGCCATATTAGGTGGATTGGGGGTTATTAAAGAAAAAACTACTTTCGAGAAAATAAAAATGATTTTTACGGCTTAAATTAAATAATATCCATCTCCCAAACCATCACCTGTCTATCATCACCAGTAGAAATCAAATATTTCCCGTCATTGCTCCAGATCATTTTATTAATGGAGTGGCTATGGCCAATGCCTGCTTTTTCCAGACTTAAAATTTTATAGAGCTTGAAATTTTCGGCATCCCAAATTTTAATGCTTTTATCTTGACTGCAGGTTGCAAAATAGGGCAGGTGAGGATGAAAAGCTATGCTATAAATGCTATATAGATGTGCCGGAATGTTTTGAACCATTTCGTGATCAGGCAAAGCCCATATTTTTAACTGCGCATCTCTACTGCCCGAAATTAAATATTTGCCTTCTGGGTGATAAGCTAAAGCGGTAACAGCAAATTTATGGCCCTCCAGCGTTTGTTTTAGACTGTAATCACTTAAATTATATATTTTAATGGTATGGTCTTTACAGCCAAAAGCAATTTCACTTTCATCAGGAGAGATGGCCATACACCTAACGGTATCATATGCCGCCTGAAACTTATAAATGGATGTAAAATCTTCCAATGACCAAATGCCAACAGTACCGTCTTCGCTGCTGGTAATCAGTTCATTTTTGCTTTTGATGGTGTTGATATCAAATATTGATTTTAAATGTGCCGGAAACCGGGCAATAATTTTTTGTGCTATAAAATCATATACATTGATGGCACCACTGCGCTCACCAGCATATAGTCTATTATTATAATTGTGGAGGGCATATACAGAACTTTGAACGGGCATTTTTACCATGACAAAGGCCATTTTCTTTAATGACCATTCTACCACACCTTTATCATTCCCTGCGCTAAAAAAAATACCGGGTTTATCAGAATTGGCTAAAGCATAAACAGGGTTTTGATGGCCAGAAAAGGTTTGTAAGTGTTTAAGCATGGTTGTGTAATTTTATTCTTTAATATTCCAATTGCATGAGCATGTCATCACCCTGAATTTATTTCACGGACTTATTGCCAATACTTTTATTTAAGAAATGCTGAAATAAATTCAGCATGACGTGGTAGTTAAGGAATTCCTCTGAGATCCCGCAACTTATTTATGTCTACTTTCTAAATGCTTTGCAATATCCTGAATAGATAAACCTTTTTCTTTTAATAAGAACAGCAAATGAAAAATTAGGTCAGATGCTTCACCAATGAGTTCTTCTTCTGTTTCGGCAAGTGCCGCAATTACAGTTTCCACGCCTTCTTCGCCAACTTTTTGCGCAATTTTATTTAAGCCTTTTTTACGCATTTTGTTGATATAAGAACCTTCTACAGGATTTTCATATCGGTCATTTATGATATTTTCCAGTTCAAATATAAAATTCTGGTTAAATGCTGTATTAAAACAGCTTCTATTTCCAGTGTGGCAGGTTGGCCCCACCGCATCGGCCTTAATTAATATGGTGTCGTTATCGCAATCTATAGCAATATCCTTCACAAATAAAAAATGATTACTCGTTTCTCCCTTTGTCCATAAACGGTTTTTAGAACGGGAAAAGAAGGTGACCTTACCTTCAGTTTGGGTTTTTTCCAGTGCTTCGGCATTCATATAACCTAACATTAAAACCTCCAATGTTTTATAATCTTGAATAATTACTGGAATTAAGCCCGCTGTTTTATCCCAGTCAAGAGATGATGTGTTGATATTCATTTTTGCTATATTTCCGTCATGCTTTGTACCTGTCAATGACGAGTGTATTGTTATATCCTTACCGGAATATGATTTCTTTTTAGTTCTTGTTTTAAATCAGGTATTAAAATTTCGCCATAATGAAAAACCGAGGCGGCCAAAGCCGCGTCAACATTGGCTTTTTGAAAAACTTCGGTAAAATGATCCATATTTCCTGCTCCGCCAGAAGCAATAATCGGAATATTGATCATTTGATTTACTTTTTTCAGCAAACCGCAATCGAAACCTGCTTTTGTACCATCATGATCCATCGAAGTTAACAAGATTTCGCCTGCACCTAAATCTTCGGCTTGTTTAATCCAGTTTTCTGTCTCCAGTTCAGTAATCAACCGACCCCCGTTTAAATGAACCCTGTTTTTACCCTCAACATGTTTGGTATCAACGGCTAAAACTACAAATTGAACACCAAAGGCTTTAGCCAGATCCTCAATGAGCTTAGGATTTCGAACTGCAGCAGAATTAATGCTGATTTTATCTGCACCTGCATTCAATAAGGCTTCAGCATCAGCAATTTCAGTTATGCCTCCGCCAATTGTAAATGGAATATTCAACTGACGGGCAACTGATTTAACCATTTCAATCATGGTTTTGCGCCGCTCATGAGTTGCGGTAATATCCAAGAAAACCAATTCATCAGCACCTTGCTGTGCATATTGCGCAGCAAGTTCTACAGGATCACCAGCGTCGCGCAAATCAACAAAATTTACGCCTTTTACCGTACGTCCATCCTTTACATCTAAACAGGGAATTATTCTTTTTGATAAACCACCTCCGCTCCCTAAAGGGGGAACTGCAAATGATTTAGCCTGTATGGCTTCCTTTATTTTGTCCAAAACTTGATTTAAATTATTGTAAAGTTCGTCGTTTGTAAATCTTATAACCTTTATACCGAATGCTTCAAGATTTCTTTGCCTTTCGACATCATTAGCTAATACTTCAGGTCGGTTATGGATGTTTCCATCAAGTTCAATAAGTAACTTAGCTTCATGGCAATAGAAATCAGCAATATATATTGAAATTGGGTGCTGTCTTCTAAATTTTACACCTAATTTTTTATTACTTAAATACTCCCAAAGCAAGCTTTCGGACGCAGTTACTCTATTTCTTAAAGCTTTTGCATTTTCAAAAATAATATTTGATGCACCATAAAACATATTCGGTTCATTGACTTGCAAAAAATCAAAATCATCATCTATGTTGTATGTCATTTATTTTATGCTATTTAAACTTTGCTATTAGCTCCCCCTTTAGGGGGCTGGGGGCTTATATGCTGCTTAACATCTTCAAATTCCATTCTTTAATTTCTTCGACGGTAATTCGGTCTTCGTAAATTGCTTTTCCCACCACCACACTTCTAATTGGATATTTGGCCAATTCATAAATATCTTCCATAGAGCTTACACCACCTGAAGCGATAAGTTTAATCATAGGGGAGTGTTCAAGCAGTTTTTGATATAAATCTATAGCTGCGCCCCCTAATTTCCCATCTTTGCTTATATCGGTACACAGGAAACGGAAAAATCCTAACGATAAACATTTATCAACATAATCCATGAGTTTTATAGGCGAGCTTTCCATCCAGCCTGAATATTTGATTACCTCATCCAAAACATCAATAGCGATAACAATACGGTTGGCGTAGTTGTCTTTTTTAGCAAAAGCAATGCTTAAATCATTTAAAAAATCATGGTTGCTAATGGCTTGTGTACCCACAATTACCCGGTGGATACCTGCATCAAGCAAATTGTTGACTTGCTCAATAGTGCGGATTCCACCGCCATACTGAACTTTCATCTCTGTTTTCTTAATGATTTCAAAAAGTGATTTTTGATTGCTGAAATCGCCTTTAGCACCATTTAAATCAATAATGTGAATGAAATCTGTTCCGTTTGAACGGTATTTTTCTATCATCTCGGCAATAGAAACATCGTATTCCGTTTTTTGGTTGTAATCGCCTTCACGGAGACGAACAACTTTTCCATCCAAAATATCAATAGCGGGGATTATGTACATTTTATAAGCTTAAGTTTGAAAAATTTTTTAATATCTGTTCGCCAGCCTGTCCCGATTTTTCAGGATGAAACTGAACCCCGTAAAAATTGTCTTTTTGTACCGCGGCCGAAAACTTTAATCCATAATTGGCAGACGCGATATCAAAAATAGGGTTATATTCAATAAAGTACGAATGCACAAAGTAAAATTGTGCATTATTTTCAACACCCATAAATAAGGAATTGTCTTGATGCTGAACTGTATTCCAGCCCATATGTGGGATTTTGATATTCAATAACTTATCAAATTTTTTAGTCTTTATAGGTATGATGCCTAAAAGTGTTGCATCTCCTTCTTCGGAGTGTTCGGTTAGAAGCTGCATGCCAACACAAATACCTAAAACAGGCTTGCTGAGTTTTTTTATGGCCTTCACTAAGCCTGTTGCCTGCAGCTTTTCCATGGCGGCACCTGCATGACCCACACCGGGTATAATGATGTGGCTGTATTTTTCTAATTCCACTTCGGTATTTACTATGCCATAAGGTACGTTTAAGCGCTCTAAAGCTGCGGTTAAAGAGAAAATATTACCTGCACCGTAATTTATTATGCCAACCCCCAAACCGTTAAAACCGGAATTTACTTCTTCATTGCTTGTTTCCTTTTCCATGATTTTATTTAGAAAATGACTGTTTCATATTAGTTGGTCTATTGGGTATTAAAAGACTGTTATGCGGGTTGCGGAGCAATTCTTTAAAACTTCAATTTTTAAAATTTTGGTGTTACAGCATGCCTTTGGTGCTTGGCAAAACCATTTTCTCAGCGTCGCGCTTTATCGCCATTTTAATTGCTTTAGCGAATGCCTTAAAAATAGCTTCAATTTTATGGTGCTCATTATCACCTTCAGCTTTAATATTTAAATTACATTTTGCGGCATCACTAAATGATTTAAAGAAGTGATAAAATAGTTCTGTGGGCATATCGCCAACTTTTTCACGTTTAAATTCAGCATCCCAAACAATCCAGTTCCTGCCGCCAAAATCAATGGCAACCTGAGCTAAACAATCATCCATAGGCAAACAAAATCCATAACGCTCTAACCCTAATTTATTGCCCAAACCTTTAGCAAAAGCCTCGCCAAGTGCAATTCCTGTATCTTCAATCGTATGGTGCTCATCAATGTGCAAATCGCCTTTGGTCAGTATCGTCAGATCCATGCCACCATGGCGTGCAATTTGATCCAGCATATGGTCAAAAAAGTTTAAGCCCGTGCTAATGCTGGCTTTTCCAGTTCCATCTAAATCTAATTCAATATGTATTTTAGTTTCATTTGTATTGCGTTCATGCTTAACAGTTCTCGCACCACCACGTAAAAAAGTATAAATATCTTTCCAGTTTTGCGTTTCTAATGCAATAACATTTCCTAATTCTTCACGTTTTCCTAAGTTTTCGTTTGCTCCTAATGCATCATTTTGACGTAGGTATATGCCTTTAGCCCCTAAATTTTTAGCCAAAACAACATCATTTAACCTATCGCCAATAACGAATGAATTTTTCAAATCGTAATCTTCACTAAAGTATTTTGTAAGCAGTGCTGTACCCGGTTTACGGGTAGGGGCATTGTCTTTTGCAAAAGTTCTATCAATAATCACCTCACTAAAATGTACACCTTCTCCTGCGAAGGTATCCAGCATGAAATTATGAACTGGCCAAAAATGCTCTTCAGGGTTTGAAGGCGTTCCTAATCCATCTTGATTGGTCACCATCACCAGTTCATAATCCAGTTCGGATGCAATTTTCGATAAATAGTAAAGTGAATAAGGGTAAAATTTAAGCTTTGCAAAACTATCTACCTGTTCATCGGCAGGCTCAATGTTCAAAGTTCCATCGCGGTCAATAAATAATACTTTCTTCATTATAGGTTTTTTAAGACGTTTAACAATTTATCGTTTTCAGCTTTTGTACCTACGGTAATCCGTAAACAGCCTTCGCACAGGGTAACTTTAGAGCGATCGCGAACGATAATACCCTGCTCAACTAAGGTATCGTAAATGCGTAATGCATCTGTAACTTCAGCCAATATAAAGTTTGCATCAGAAGGATAGACTTTGGTAACCATATGAAGTGTATTTAGCTCAGCAGAAAGGCGTTGTCTTTCGGCAACAGACGCTTTAATCCAATCGTTTACCTGAGCAATATTTTTTAAAGCTTCAAAGGCCAGGTCCTGTGTTGCTTGGTTAATATTGTAAGGGGGCTTTATTTTATTTAAAACATCAATCACTTTTGTTGAAGAAAAAGCCATTCCTAAGCGGAGTGCTGCAAGGCCCCAGGCTTTAGAAAAAGTTTGTAAAACCACCAGGTTTGCATATTCTGTTAATTCCTGGATAAAGGTTTTCTGCTTGGCATAATTAATATAAGCCTCATCAATAACCACAATGCCTTTAAAATTGGCAAGTATGGTTTCTATATCGGTTCTGTTTATTGAATTACCGGTTGGATTGTTTGGCGAACAGA
>Ga0116227_10012456_pt1 | contig 13820 bp, 4 predicted proteins | sample S1TSphgellanicum_FD_89693 | JGI IMG/M metagenome (GOLD analysis project Ga0116227, IMG submission 89693) | Host-associated microbial communities from peat moss isolated from Minnesota, USA - S1T2_Fb - Sphagnum magellanicum MG | ecosystem: Host-associated > Plants > Peat moss > Unclassified...
CAATTAGAGTTAATAGATGATTTTTAAAAATGAAGGTGGGCCTCCTGTAGGAGTTTAAATCTTTTAAAAATAAAAAAAAAAGGGAAAGTTAAAAACTTTGAAATTAGGAAGGGTCCAAAAAAAAAAAAAAAAAAAAAAAACGTTTTGTAACTTGGAAAGCTTATTTTTCTTATTTTCTTTTTGTTAATTTTTCACTACTCCTTTTCTTTTGCATTTCAAAGATGTTTGTAGGATATTTTAAATAATTATGATTACTTAATGAATATATGATTTTAATATTATTATCTTGCTTAAATTAATAATTAGCTTATGATGTTTGTATATTTGTAGGTTAATTAATGTTGCCTATTTACATTAATATTTAAACATAAATAGTAAAATTTAAATATATAATACCTATTGAGTATATACATATATATATAAAATTGATTATCATTGTAATTATAATAAATGTTTAAATAATAATTATGATTATTTATAATAAAATTTAATATTATCATATTAATTGATTTTGAAAAAAATTTAAATCAAATTTACATTTTCTGAAAAAATATTCCAAAATAAAATAAAATAAAATAAAACATACTTAAACCATGGTTTAATTTAACATAGTTTAACCTAATTTAATTTAACCATTGTTAATTTTAGCCTAATTTAGTTTAGCCATAAATATTTTAACCTAACTTAATTTAACCATATTTAATTTATCCTAATTTAATTTAGCTTAATTTAGTTTAGGCATAAATAATATAGCCTAAATTAATTTAGCTATAATTAATTTGGCGTAATTTAATTTGACTTAATTTAGTTTAGCTTAGACTAACTTGATTTAGCCATAATTAGTTTGGCCTAATTTAATTTAACCATAGTTAATTTAACTTAATTTAATTTAACCATAATCATTTTAACTTAATAAATTTAGCCATGGTTAATTTTATCTTAATTTAATTCAACCATAATTATTTTAGCCTAATTTAATTGATCTATGGTTAGTTTAGCTTAACTTAATTTAACTATGGTGAATTTAGCCTAATTTAATTTAGTTTAATTTATTTTAGCCATAATTAGTTTAATTTTGCTTAATTTAGCCATGGTTAATTTAACTTGATTTAATTTAACTTAATTTAAATTAGCCATAATTAGTTTAGCCTGACTTAATTAACCATGATTATTTTAACCTAGGTTAGTTTAAGCTAGCCTAAGTTAACATGGGGTTAACCTTAGTACTAAAGGTACATAACATTATTATATATAACCTATGTAGATATATTAAATATAATAATTTAATTATGTATAAGTTGAGGCCATTATTTTTATGACATGTGTCCATGTTGTACACATTTAGTTGCATGTTAATTGCACACACAACCGTATGGCCCAAAAATTATACAATACCAAATTTGTAGTTGTAAATGACAATCAGTTGCATGCTAGTTGCATAGTGACTGGTTGCAAATGACAAGATTTGTAACAGTGTTTAGCAAGCCGAGTTTAAGTTTTTTGTTTCCAAGGCTTTTAACATGTAAAACACTCACTACCTATGTATTATAAATCCTTTGTTAAAATTTTGAACTCGAGACAACAACTTTAAGACTTGCAAGAACGATTGTAGATGTTGAATTCTAATTCAAGGTTCCAAAGATGAAAAGTCTCATATAAAGGTTCAATGTATGTACATACCTTGTGAAGAAATGTAGAACTATGAATTGTTACAATAATGGTAATTAAGTTATAATATTATTATACAAATATTGAAGATCATCGAATGTAGAAAATGACTTACATACTTTTGTAGTGACCAGGGAAAGTTCTTTAAAAGGCATTACTACAATTCATGGTTTTTTAAAAGGTTCAAATTGACCAACTTGTCATTTTGACTAAAGGTTAAGGGCTTGAATGACAAATGTATTTGTTGAATGATCAACTTGATTGTAGTGGTTTATTTGATTAGATACACATAATCAAGTTGTACAACCTTAGTCAAAATGGCGAATGGTTTTAATCAAGTTGAACATTTAGTCAAAATGGCTATTGATCTTTAGTAAAAATCACCAATGGACTTTAATCAAATTGAACATTTAATCAAAATAGCCAATGATTTTTAATCAAATACAACATCGTCTACGACCCTATGTATTTACTTTTTACCTACTCATCCACCTATTTACTTAATTAACTAATAACCTACCTATTATCTACCCACCCATCTATTATTTACCTATTTACCTACCTATATATATTTTTCACCTTCGTACAACCTACCTACTTACCTATCCACCTACATACATATTATCTATTTTTCTATCCACTCACTTATTTACTTAATTTTAGTCACTAGGTGTAGCCATTAGGTTTAACCACTAGATTTAGCCATTAGGCTTACCCAAAATTTAGCCATTAAATTAAATTTAAATTTAGTCACTAAGTTTAGTCATTATGCTTAGTCACTAAATTTGGCATTAGGCTTAGCCTAAGTTGAACCATTAGATTTGGCCAATAGGTATAGCTTAAATTTAGCCATTAAGTATAGCCACTAGCCTAGGTTTAACCACTATGTTTAACCATTAGAGTTACCCACTATATTTAATTTAGGTTTAACGATTATGTCATTATGCCAAAACATGGTTTTCATGATTAAGACAATTTGCGACGACTATCCAAGTATAATCATGTAGTCATATTTGGATTTCAGTCGCTATCATTATTTCGCTTACAACCATTGTTAAGACTACATGACTATAAATATGATTATAGATATATGACTATAAATTATGACTACGTAATTAATAATCATGTTGAATATAATTGACATTGTTTGACTAACTATAAAAAATTTAAATAAATATGAAAATGTAACTAAGTTTAGTACAAATTGGCCTATATTTAACCTAGGTTTAACATTTTCAATTTAATTTTTAAGATTAACTTCCATTAAATTTAGTTTATAAATTTAGTTTAAGTAGTCTCGTTTAGTCTATGTATATTTGTTTAAATAAATTTAGCAAATAACTTAATCTTGCCCTAATTTTTAAAAATAATCCAATCTAACCAAATTTAACTTAAATAATTTATTTTAACCAATTTAAACCTAAATAACCTATTTTTTCCAAGTTTCACCTAGTATAACTTAGTATAATTTGGTTTATCCCAAATATACCCTAATATAACCAAATTTAACATAAATAAGTTATTTTTGCCAAAGTTGGCATAGTATATCAAACTTTATTTTTAATAACATATTTTAGTCAAATTTAGAATAATATAGCCAAATATTGCCAAATATAATTTAATAAATAACCAAGTTTAGCTTAATATAACCAAGTTTACCATAAATAATTTACTTCAATCAAATTTAACCTAATATAGCCGAGTTTAGCCAAGTGTAATTTAGTACAACCAAGTATAACTTAGTTTAGCCAAGTATAACCAAATATAACATAGATAACCTATTTTTGCCAAGTCAAGTTTAATATAGCTTAATTTTAAAAATTATAACTTAGTTTAACCAAATTTAACTTAATATAGCTAACTATAGCCAATTATAATTTAGTTTAACATAAATACCTTACTTTTGTCAAATTTAACCTAATATAACCTAGTTTATCAAAGTCCCGACCACAAAAAATCAATAATCAACCTAATTTACTTGTGTGTAGGTGACATGTCACATATCATTGGAAAGCTTTCAACAAGGGGTACAACTTTGCTTTAGACCTCATTTCAATTAGAGGTTTAAAAAAGTTACGGGCCTCCAAAGTTACGGGAGTTTCAATTTCGAAAATTTTGGGAATCCCAACTTGGGAGTCTTGGGACAAAATGACATTTGGGTGTAGGCCCCATGGCCAGGCACAAAGAATACTATAAAGGGGAAGGTTATTTTTTAGTTGGCTTCAAATGTACTTTTAATGTACTTTTAAAATTCATTTGTTTTTATTTTATCAAGAATTAGATTGTTATAAATTCAATAGAAAAAACTAATGTTACTTGACACATATTTTCACCTAATTTGATGTTACTTTATGATAATTATATGAGTAACAAAAGGTTAAAATGGAAACATTTACTTTTTATGTATATTTTATCTTGCTTTGATAGGACCAAAAAATTGATTTTTCTTGACCAAGATTGTTACATTCACAAGTTAATCCATGATTTCTGATTTGATGGCACAAATCTTGTTGTACTACCAATTAATCCTAACAATCAATTTCAATCTTTTTTCCACTTTAATGATGTATTTTACAAATCTTTTCCATATAAAAGCTTGTTAAAAATCTTGCCTTTGCAACTTTGGCCACAAGACTAAATCTATTTTTTGTTATCAAACAACATAACAATTTCTTAAAAAAAGTCTACAAAGGTTCATTATATGGCTTTGAATAGAACTCTTAAATATCTTGTATGTATTCCACATTTAGCCATTTATTATGATCCAAATGTTCAACCCAATAGACTTATAACTTTTAGTAATGCAAATTATGTTAACAATTTTGATGATAGAAAGTCACAATCAAGCTATGCTATTTTTTCAAATGCAAAACCAATATCATGGGGGAGTATAAAGCAATGTTGCCCTACAAGCAATACAATTGATGTTGAGTACATTAGTACAACATTTTTGTTGCCAAAAAAATTGTTTGGATTAGGCAACAAGTCTTCAAACCATTGGATATCCTCAACAAAATCCCACTCCATTGCTTTTAGATTATTAAGCAACAATTCAACTTGCACTAACCAATTTAAAGTTTTTGAGAAGAACCAAACACATTGATGTGGCTTTTCACATTATACCTTAACAACAAGAAAAAGGAGAACTCCTAGTTGTTTATGTGCTTTCATAACCCTAGCTTGTTAATATTTTTACCAAGGCATTACCTTCTAATAAATTCAAACAATTTTGAAATACATTAAGAATAATTCAACGACTTTAAAAGTGGGAAAAAGATGTAATTCAAGGTCACTAATGGAAATGAAAAAATATTTCTAGGCCATTGAGTGGGAATGAAGAAATATGTGAACACTATAATGAGGTTGAATTAAAAATGCATGTGTAGTGCATGGTATTTTGAATTTGAATATTGTAATACCTTGGTGGGTTTGACATAAATGAATTTATTTTTAATACATCAAAATTTCTAATAATTTCTTGAAGGAAGAGCGCTTCATTTGGAACATTCAAATGGGGTTACCTCAACACACAAAAATTTCAAGTTATTTGAAATATGAGTGTCTTACAATATGTTTATTGTTTACAATCAAAATTTTCAAAATTAGAAAGCCAAGTGCAAAATTGGAAAACTAAAATTGAATTAATTATTCAACATGTGTGTGCTGAATCCACCAAGGTGCTACAATAGTTATGCTTATTGTTTAGCAATAGACTTATTGGTTAGTAAAGCAATAACAAATCTTCAAGTAGCATTTAATATATATATAAATAGTTAATGCTTAAATGTTTTCATTTTTTTAATGTACAATCACACTCTTTTGCCTGAACATTATTGAGCAATATGATTACATTGTTAAGCATGTCAAATTATTTATTGCATACATTTCATTATGATAATCTATGAAATTTCACACTAAATGCATTGTCCTTTAGGCTAATTCTAAGGTACCATGTTATGCATTGTATATATGTTATAGATGTGTTTGAAGATGTTAACCTATTTCACACATGGACAAAGGATGTTAAATTTAACAAAGGTTCAAGATTGCAAGCCTCTAAGCTACTACATATAGTGTCAACTTTTAAGGTCTAAATCCAAGTGATTGGAATTTGGGTAGTGCTTGCCTAACATCGAGGCCCAACAATAGTATGTGAGCATGTGCACATCAATATTGGAACTTAAGAATTGAAGCACGAAGTGATTTTGTGAGAGAATAATATTTGTATTTCTTTTCATAATAATGACATTGCCCACTCCTTTTGGTATGTTGTCCACAAAGAAGAAATTGTTTAATTTATGCATGTTTCTTTTCCACGTTGACATCTCATGTATGAAACACACAATTAGACCAATGGTCCCAATTTAATCAATACATGAGGCTTTCGATCAACAACAAAAAAAATAAAAATAAAAAAATAAAAATTAATAAAAATATGTATGAACCAGCCTTTTTTTTCCTTTCATTTTGGTGATGACACACTAGTGGCAATCGCTCCAAAAAAGGATTTAACGTTGATGGGAACAAGTTATTGAAAAACTCTCAAAACAGTAGAAAATATATTTATAGTGCGAGAAATAGCAAATTGTGAAAAAAGGGTGGAATAATGCTTGAGGAGTGGAGGTGTTCTTGAAATATAGTGGTCACCGAAGGTGAAGCTAAGGAGGACCTTATTTCCATAACATCCCACTCCACACCCATGTTGACATTTTTGCATGAATTTTTTTACATAAATTTACATGGATTTGCATGGATTTACATGATTTTAGACTTACACGTCCAAGGGTTAAGCATTTACATTTACGCACAAAGTGTAAATGAGCTTTAAATTTTCATTTACACTTACACAAAGGACGAGTCAAAAACCATGCACATGGCCAACACTAGTTTAAACCAACCCAAGGTTGGCTGGTTGTAATTTTTGGCTAGTTCTGGTTTCGATTTCCAAGTCTAGCTATCCCGTATCTACATAAACCATTGATTCAAAATTTTGAAAAAAAATTCAAAATCAGAACCAAAATCAATGATCAGCCTAAAATCGAAACTAGAACCAAAATTGTCAACTTACCTCCAGCTAGAATTGGACTCAACTCCAAAACCCAATTTATCTAGGTTCTCATTCTATTTTTATTTTTTTTAATTATCTTCTTTTGATTGGGGTTAGACATGTTGTTAGTTTGAGATTTTATTTATTTATTTTATTTTTTTGAATAATAATTTGAGGGTGGAGTGGGGTGGGCATTAGGCATGTAATTCTTAGTTTTGTTATATGTCTCAAGTACGCAATTTTTTTAATTGAAAAAAATAAAATCTGTGAGTTAGGCATGTAGGTGATATAGGTGGTCATATTTTATTGATGGTACAAACGCTTGTAAAAAGCAAAAAAAAAAAGGGATCAGTCTTGGGCCATGCAAAGGTAGGCAAGAACCAGACTCACTTAAGAATTTTTCTTTAAAGAATGCAAAAAAAACAAACAAAGGTCTTGAAATTTGAAGAATCAAGTTCTAAACAAAACTGAAGGTTTTATCCCCCACAAAACAATTAAAATCTTGAATAAGAACCGGGGGTTCTTTCAAATTTTTAAATAACCAAAAAATTGATTAAATAAAAAATTTAAATGACTAATTAAAATCAATGCTCGGTTGTAAGTTCAACCTACTTGTTAACTCTTCACAAAAAGTTCAACTTGCCTACTTAAGAAGGGGGTATAGGCTATCACATTGTGACCTTGCCATTTACATTAAAACATATCTTAAGGCAAAAGAAGAATTATGGAAACTCAAATATTTAACCATGCAAAAAATATAATCTTCATTAAAAAAAAATTCCTCTAAAAGAAACCTAAATAAATCCTTCAAGATAATATTATTATAACTCTATAACTAATCTCAAGTTCCAACACAAGCCAAAATATCATCTTTCAAAAATCCTCATATAAAAGTAGACCTATTATTATTACCTAGTAGGGGCCAAAATCCCTTAAGCTACTAACTATACTCTATAATTAATCTAAACACAAATATCCTTGCCTTCAGAGGCAAGGTCAACAAACCTAAATTTGTGTTCAATTTTTTTTTTTTCACAATTACAACTTTGGTTCCAATTCTAGGCCCCAATAATAATAATTAAAAAAATGAATTAAATTTATTATTATTATTTATTATATATATTTAAATTAAAAAAAAAAAAAAAACTAGTTCTACAGTCTAGTTTCTCAACTGGTACCCAAAAAAACGAAGGGCTAATTAAAACAAAGGGTTAATTTGGGTCACAAGAACTTGAACCCCGAGTTTAATTAACACTGCAAACCAAAGAACCTATCAACCCTGGTTTAAACCAATGTTGGCTGGGTTATCAAAGAGTTTTGACCCGATTATCAACTCGGTTATCAATTTAGTTATTGAAAACCTACTAGTTAATTATCGATATTTGATAACCAATTAATAACCTATTCATTTGGTATTGAATTTTCAAAATCTAATAAACCTACTCAGGTAGGTTATCAATCCTAAAACATATTTATGATAAAAAAACAAGAAAACATATATATATTTTTAAAATTAATTATTTTGAAAACCATATAACTAACCAATAACCGACAAGATAACCATGGGTTATCAACCAATTATTTGATACCTACCCTTATGCATAACCAATGATTATGACCCAATTAATATAAACAACCTAATTAGCACCTTTAAAAAATTTATTAAATTTTTTAATAAAAAAAATTAGAAAAAAAAACAAAAAAACTCTACCCAGTTGGGAACAAGTATTTACTAAAGTTTAAACATTTAAACACGAGTTGCACAGTTTTTTTGCACTTTTAAGGAATTGTCAATTTTTTCTTTTTTAATATTTCATAATTAGTCAGAGAGACGCCAGCCTAGCCCCGGTTATTTGGAAAGAAATCGGAATCAAAGAACCATCAGCCCCGGTTATCTCAAAAAGGGTCTGGAAAATTGCGATTTTCATGAAAGAATCTATGGTTTAATGGTCAATTACTTGATGTTTTCAAAATTTTGAGAACCAAGGTTAGGTATATATGTGCATACACAAACACACACCTTAATTGGGTCTTTGATTGGTTTAGAGTCGTGACCATGAAGCCTAAGAACCGTTCTCATGACCATGGGGATCTATCCCTGTTTTTAATAACCGCCAGGGCTAGGGGCCCTATGGCCGCGTATTGTGGGTCCTATTGCCGCGTGCACTAGATTGTTTGGCTTTTCGTCCGTCGACCTCGTGAGCTCAAGTGCGCGCGATGGCAGATCTGCAATGCGACGCGCGCCCGAGGGACAGCGGCCGCGAGAGACAGAGAGAGAGAGCATAAAATAGTAGGCTGATGGAGGAGGGCAAGTACGTGATTTTGTTGCAGGAGGCGGTGATAGGAAGGAGAAGGAGAACAAATTGGAGATGAGGGAAGGCAGTAGTTTGGTGGTGGTTTAGGGTTTCCTCCATGACTGCAGCAATTCCCTTTGCATAGGACAAGCCTGGAAAGGAAGAGGTCTTGAGGGTTGCAGAATGGGTAACACTAGTGGACGTGAGGGGCAAGCGGTACCAGGAGCTGCAGGAGGATCAGTAGGAGGAGGAGGAGGAGGAGCAGAGGGAGGAGGAGGACGAGGAGGAGGAGGAGGGCATGGGAATCAGCAAGGTGGTGGGAATGTGCACAGGCAACAGCTGCCACAATATGCTGTCCCTCCCTCTGGTCACCACCACCACTACCACCAACATCATCCCAACAATATACGAGATCCTAGTCGGATTGCTCATGTTGCTTCTGCTGACTCCATGGGCCATAGCCCTTCTGACAGCCCTGGCAGCACTGCTCGATCTCCTCTCATGTTCACACCCCAGGTATGAGATTTTTGTGGATTTTGGCATGTGCAATTGAAGCCAGAAAATTAAATCCACCAGCACTCAAGTGTAAAAGAGTTCTTGTCAGTGCTGGCTTCTGATCATAGGACTCATGACCTGTTTGCTGGAATCCATAGTAAGGGCACTTCTGCTTTGGATCCTGAGTTGATGGCAATGACATGTTAGTAATTAGGTCAGCCTGAATTCCCACAATGAGCTAGGGTTTTTATCTACAGTTTTTTAGTACCAGCCATAGCAATGGATAGTAAAGGCTGATATGTGATGGCATGATGCATTTTTTATAAATGGTAGATTTTGAGGTCAAAGATAGAATGTAGGTAGAGAAAGATATGCTTGTGATAAAGGGAAAGATACCTACAAACAGAAAGAGGTCTCAAGTGCTGTCAGGTGTATTAGTTGAGAGGAGTGGTAGCATCAGGTTGCACCAATTACCTAATAATATGTCATACTCATGTAGTCCTTTCAGCTTGTAGATGTAGTTCTTACAGCTTGTGTTATTTGAAGCTTCTAGAAAACAAACTAGACCATATGATCATGGTGCTGTGTGTTCAGTGTATCATTGTTATTCAGCTCTGGCTTATAGTGACATATGTCATTGGCTTTTTTTTCTGACAAAAGCTGCCATGAGATAAGTAGTTCATGTTGCATTCATTCTCAGAAAGATGTATAGTTCTGGTCACATGCACCTGTGATTCAATCACTGCTGCATGTTGACAGTGGGTGGACTTTTTTTGCCATCTGCAGTTTGGTAGACTTTGGTGTTGATTTGAACTGGACCAACTGATTGGGTGACAGCACTGAGGGATGTCATGTGCAGTTGAGGACTGACGTACATTATTTTAACTTGAAACCTATGCAGGTACCCATGGTTCCCATTGCCAAGCCAGATGAGATGGGGCTGGGGGTTTATCAACAGCCACAAGGTGTTCACACACAACCAGATGTATACAGTGAGGCTGAACGTGGGGTACCCACCATGATTGTGTGGAATCATGGGGGCAGCAGTGTTTCAGTGATAGGCTCCTGGGATAATTGGTCGACAAAGTACTTCCTGTCTCCCTGTCTCTTTTGCTCTTGTCAGTTTTACCACAACAGAAGCTATCATAAGTTATGAACAGTATCACCATGTTGCTTGAGCATCTAATTACAGAATTGGTTTGGTGCAGGCAACCACTGCAGAGATCTGGGAGGGATTTCACCTTGATTAAGGTCCTCCCCTCAGGTGTATATCAGTTTAAGTTCTTTGTTGATGGCCAGTGGAGACATTCCCTGGATCTGCCTGCAGTTTTAGATGATACCAACAGTTTCAACAACATACTGGATGTGCAAGTGAGTTCTCATTGCCAAAATATCTACAACAAGGGAACTATGCTAGGCTTTCTATGAGCCCATTAAAAAGTACAAAAGAATTGCATCTGTTGTACTATTGCCTGTAACTCCAATGATGATTACAGAGAACTGCCAAATCTAAAGATGAACCTTCATTGTAATTGACATTGAGAAAACCCAGGTTTCTCTCATGCAAAATTGCAATTTTCTGTTTGCAGGAGTATGTTCCAGAAAATTTGGACAGTGTTGCAGGGTTTGAACCTCCACGGTCACCAGAATCTTCATACAATGATCCTATGCCTGGTCCTGAGGAGTATGCAAAAGAACCACCAGCAGTGCCACCTCACCTGCACTTGACACTGCTAAATGTGCCCCAAATGCTGGAGACCACTGGTTCTTTACCCCGGCCACAGCATGTCATTCTCAACCACTTGTATGTTGAGAAAGGTAAAACTTCACGCACTGTCCTTGTGCTAGGTACGACAAATCGCTTTCGTTCAAAATATGTCACCACCGTATTGTACAAGCCTGTGATGTTGTGAAGTCTTGAAGGAAGGGAGATGATTTTTCTGGGCTTTAGAAGAATCCAATTGTAGTCATGGTGGCTCATCACTTTGGGCGCCCCTCTCTTAAGGTTCTGGCCAGCATTGTTATGGAGATTTCTGTTGCAATCTCATAGATATGTAGAGGAATGTAGCTGTATTTAGGACACCATGTTTGTTTTACACCTCATGAGCAAAACATTGATATGATAAATTTGGTTGGAGCAAAGCTGAGTCCTGTGTATACATATGCTAGCACCATATTTGTGGCAGAAGACAACCATGAAAGTGAGCCCAATCTTTCTCTCACCATTTAGTGTGAAATATGTGTAACATGTTTCATTGCCTGGAATATTCATTGAGTTCCTTGTCTCATCTAGGCCTGGGGGATTTTCCTTGAGCAGTGAATAACATACTGTTTGAACCTTTATGTTGCAGCAAAATGAGATGCTCATGAGTTCATATCAGTTCACATTCTTTCAGAACAGTAAAGCCAAGGCATTGTTTTTGAAGGAAAGGAAGTTGAAGGGGTTTGTTCTTTTTTATGTGTCCCAATTATGTTCTTATAAATATTGAATTTGTTTGTGGGTTATGAGCTTTTGGCTCTATGTGGACTTTGAAAAGTGTGTTACCTATGTAAAGGAATGCTTGTCTAAAAGGGTTATGAAATTTTTGGCTCCATGTGGACTTTGAAAAGTGTGCATGAAAAGGAAGTGGAGATCTAAAAGGGCTCAAAAAGAGATATTTGGATCAGTTTCACTAGATTTCTATTCCTAGTTGTTGTAGGTAACTAGACCATAACTTTTTTTAAAAAATTGTTTTGGGCAGGTTCTAATAACAGGTAACAATTTATTGCTAAATCTCTCTTTGGATGTTTGCTACCTATGCTCAAGCAAAAAGAAGAAGAAGCATTGATTAGATAAAAGGTAAATAAATACTATCAAATAATATATAAGTTGAGTAAAAGTATAATTAGGGATCAAAGAATTCCAATAGAAAATTGACTTAAATGACAAACCTTTACCCTTATTGTAAGGAGAGGACAAGGGTAATTTATTTATTTTATTTTATAATACATTAACCCTATAAATACAAGTGGATGAATATAAGGTGAAAATAAGGTAAATTGGCATATGTGCACAATGCCCTCTACTAATAGTTGGTAGTTTTTGCAAAAATAATTATTCTTTTCAAAAAAAAAGTTTGGGCTTCAACATCCCCATTTTGAATATTCTAAAATTTTGATAGAATAAGGTAACATAAAAGGTGGCAAAAGAATCTTACCAGCATGGTGAGTTGTGTATTTTCCATGGTATTTATGAAGTTTGGGAGGCTAGGAGGAAGCTTGTGGTATGTGAAGTTCCTCTATGGGAAGTACAAATATATAGAAATAAATCTTGATCATTACAAAACAAGTTTTATTGCAACCAAGTGAAAGACATTAAAATTTATCAACAAAACTTATGTGATTGTTACGAATCATAGTTTATAAAAACTAGCAAAATTGTTCAAAAAAAATCAAAATGTGACATTTGCCAATTTGACCAATTAGTCCTACTAGACAAATTGATTCTAGCAATCCAAGTTGACTACTACTTAAATTGGCACTTTTTATTATTAATGGTTTTAAAAAACTAATGGTCTTTTTGACTACTGATTTTTATATTCCTCATTTTAATTAATCAACTTGGTTAATTATCAAAATGAACAAAATTTTGACTTAATATGTAGATAGGGCCTAAGTAAGTAGGTAGACTTAACCTAGACTAGGCACCCAAGCTCATAAACTAACTTAAGTTAAACACCTACCAAGGTTTAGAACTTAGCTAGTCTACCTTAGTCACCTAACTTAAGTTACGTAACCTAGCTTAAGTAGTCACCCTAACTAAATAGCATAATTAGTTAAAGTGCAAGTGTGATGAACAAGTTTTCAACCGTTGCACCATTTCTTCCCCAAGGGGGATACTTAGTGTAAAGCTTGGGATCTACATGCGTGAAACCACCATTTTTAAAAGGGTATTAAATAATTATTCAGCCTATTTTTTATTACCTTATTATTATTTATTTTTAAATATATACATATTAAAGCCACCTTATATTAATTATAATTAATTATTTCAGATGATTACATGCCTCATTTCAAATTATATAATTTAATTATAATTAAATTGATTATTTGAATAAAATGTACCCTATTTTTAATTAATTAACTTATAATTTTTACCTAACAACCAATATATTGCACCCTATATTTTTGCCCACTTTTTTAAAAAAAATTACTAGTGGCCCCCCCCCCCCCCCCCCCCTTCTCTCCACAAAAAACACCTTGTTAACCCCCAGTTTTTTTTTTGATGAACAACTTCAGGTGGGCGAGGGGGGGGGTTTGGGTTAAAAGGACCTTGG
>Ga0116227_10012457_pt1 | contig 13818 bp, 12 predicted proteins | sample S1TSphgellanicum_FD_89693 | JGI IMG/M metagenome (GOLD analysis project Ga0116227, IMG submission 89693) | Host-associated microbial communities from peat moss isolated from Minnesota, USA - S1T2_Fb - Sphagnum magellanicum MG | ecosystem: Host-associated > Plants > Peat moss > Unclassified...
ACTGCCAAGTCCGGTCTTCACATTCCAGCCTTCGACCACGAGTATCCAGGGAGCCTTGGCCAGGATCTGCATCATCGACTTATCGACGACGTTGACCGTGGCCTTGTTGACGAGACCCACCTCGACACCCTTCTCTTTGAGCCCGATGACGGCGTCCAAGGCGCGGTACACGGTCTCACCCACCGCCACCACATAGCCGCCGCCGTCCTTCGGCTTGCGCAGCACATCGTCCTTGCCCGGCTCGAATGACTTGCCCTGGTAGAAGGGCTTACCGTCCTCGCCGAGAATGTCCGGTACTGGAGCGCGCGTGCTGAACAGGAAGCGCAGTCCCGGATCGTTGAAAATGCGCTTAACGCAGGCCGCGAACTGGTGCTGATCCGCCGGGAAGTACAGACGGGTGGTGTCCTCGGCATGACCGGGCTTGACGCCGCCGTCGGCGAACATACTGTTGATGCCGAAGTGACAGGTGTTGTCCGCCATCTCGTCGACACCGCTGTGACTGAAGTGCGCCAGCACGTTGGAAAAATTGAGGCGTGCCATGGTGATTTCGCTGATGCACATTTCGAGGAATGCGCTGAAGGTTGCGAAGATGCCCTGCTTGCCCGACGATGAACCGAAGCCTGCAGCCGCGGAGTAGTTGCCGCGTTCCATGATGCCGCCGCGCACGAACACCTGCGGATATTTTTTTCGAATATGGTGCAGGCCGCAGGAACCTTCGAGATCGCAGTCGAACACGCGCACCGTCGCCACGCGCTTGGATTCGTCCATGCCATCGAGCATTTCATTGATCAGCTTGCCGAAGTCGTCGCGGTTCTTGCCCACGCCGGACGAGCCGCGATAGGTCAGAGGGCTTTTCTCCGTCTTGGCAGCCTTGAGCATCGCGATGGCCTCCTCATACCCGCCGCGTTTCTCGAGGTAGGCGATGGCAATTTCCGGCTTCAACACTTCGTGGGCATGCGGGCTGCCCTCGGCGCCGGCGATGCCGGGCGCCATCGGACGCTTGATGATCAGTGCATGCGGTGCCTGATTGTTGAATGCGCGACACAGGTCGACGTACAGCGCATCGAGGTCCTCTCCCATGGTGGTCTCGGTCGTGAGCCCATACCCCGACAACGTGCGGGTCAGGTCGTAGCCGGCCATATATTCCTGTGGATGTCCGGCAATGGTCACGTTGTTGTCGTCGATGAGCACTTTGACGTTCAGGCCCTGGCCGACCGAGAGGCGCGCCGCCTCGGCGTTGTCCCCCTCCATCTGGCTGCCATCGGAGCCGAGCAAGACCACCGCCTTGCCGGGATTGGCCATCGCCACGCCGTTACAGAAAGCCCATAGGTGTCCGAGCCTGCCGGAGCTGAATTCGACGCCCGGCGTCAGCATCTTCTCGGGATGGCCCGGCAAGCCGCTGTTGTACTCGCGATAGTGCAGCAAGCGCTCCGCCGGCATGGCGCCGTTCAAGACGCTGAGCAAGTACTGCGTCGCCACCCGATGACCCGCTTCATCGTAGAACACCGGCACGATGGGCGCGCCATGCGCGATGAAGGCACGGACCAGCATGACTTCAGGCACCGTGTCGTAAGCGCCGCCGGAGTGTCCCGACAGTCCTTTGGCGCCGGCCAGAGCCGTAAAAAACACAATGGCGTCGCGGCACAGCTGAATATTGCTGCGCAACGTCGCCTTGTCCGCCTCGGACAGCGCCGTTATCGCAGGGTCAAGCTTGAGCGGCTTCAGTTTCTTCAGATCGATGGGAAAGTTTGTCGTAGCCATGGTGTTTACCGCGAAAGTCACAAGTGATTCCGGAGTGTATCGCGGTCGACTACCTCTGCGCTAAGTCGTTCAGTAACCTTAGCCTTCGGCGTAGACCGTATACTTCCGTAATGCCGCGGACCGAATGAAAAAATTGCAGCCTCCAACGGAAAGCCGGTTCGGCCCGGATTACTTTCGTAAGTTCTACACCAATCCCGAAACCCGCGTGGTCACGGCCGGCGAGATGCACAACCGAGCCGCCGTGATCGCCGCGCTTTTGCGCCATGCGCAGGTCCCCGTTCGCAGCATCTTGGACGCCGGGTGCGGCATTGGGCTGCTGCGCAAACCGTTTTCGAAGTGTATTCCGCGAGCCAGGTACACAGGGCTCGAAAACAGCGAGTATTTATGTTCGCGTTTCGGCTGGAAAAAAGGTTCCGTGGTGGACTTCGTACCGCGCCAACCCTTTGATCTCGTGGTCTGCTATGACGTGCTGCAGTACCTCGATGATAAGCAAGCGGCCGGCGCCATCGCCAACATGGTTTCCCTGAGCCGCGCCGCGCTGTATGTGTCGGCGCTGACCCGCGAGGACTGGCGCGAGAACTGCGATAGGACATTAACGGATCGCGCGGTGCATCTGCGGCCGGGCGACTGGTATCGGAGACGGCTACGGCGTCATTTTCGTTTTGTGGGATTCGGCGTGTGGCTGCGCAAGGATATCACCGCCATTCTATGGGACTTGGAGAAACCTCCAGGTTGAAGAGACGGTCCCCTCAGTGGGGAATCAAGGAGACACATTTCCTAAAGCTTTGTTTGCGCCGGAAATCGAGCTGTTACGGCAAAACCGCTCTCCGATTGCTCGGCTTCGAGGTGTCCACCGCATACGCCCACCAAACGTTCGACCATGGCCAAGCCGAGACCGGTGTGGCCGCCACCAGGTTGATCCCGCAGGCGATGAAATGGCCGGATGGCCTCCGACCACTGCGCCTCGGATAGTCCTTCCCCACAGTCTTGAACTTGGATCTGAATCTCAAAGTTCGTCAGGGATGTGCGCACGGTGACCGGCGGCTCGCCATAGTCCAAGGCGTTCTGCACCAAGTTCAGCAACACCTGGCGGATGCAGTTTTCCGCGAACCATCGCACTTCGCCGGCGTTGAGCTGCAACCGCAGACGGTCGTCCGTCGCGTAGATCGCGAGCGTCTGGCGCACGATATCGTCGAGCACCGCTCGCGCCGGACTTTCGCGATAATTGGCGCGTACGTAATGCAAGAACTGGCCTACCATCCGGTCCATTTCCTCTATATTGGCGGTGATCTCTGCGTGAAGCCCAGGGTCGGCGTCATCGAGCAGCTCTATGGCGACTCGAAGCCGTGCGAGAGGCGTACGCAAGTCATGCGAAATGCCCCCGAGCATCAACTCTCGTTGTTGTTCGTGTTCCATCAGACGATGCGACATGGATTGAAACGCCACTGCCAGGGAGCGCACCTCCTTCGGCCCGGATCCGGTGTCGACCTCAACTCGGTCGCCCTCGGCAAGCCGCGCCGCGATGGCAGCCAGCGCGGCGAGCGGCGCGGTCAACCGGCGTGCAGAAAACGCTGCGCCGCCCAGTGCGAGGAGTGCTGCCGTGCCGAGAACCCCGAGAGCGGCCAGGGACGCTTTCGGGTCGGCAATGCGCCAGGACAACACCAGCCAGGCGTCGGGCACCTCGGGAATACGTAGCCAGATCTCCGATGGGCCGGCTAGTCGATGAACGTGTATCTCGGACGCCCGGAGGTTTGCTTGAAGCCTGGCACAGATGGTCTCCACATAGGCACGAAACGCAAAGCCGTGCAGTCTTGGTTCCATCGCCCTTGGGATTTCGGTCTCGAAGCGAGCGCCCTCGGGCGGAGCCTGACCGGCGCTGCGCGCGCTGATCGCCGCCTGGGCTCGCTGCGTCAGCAGCGGCGCCGCCAATTCCGCGGCCGGTTCGATGGCGGTCCAAACGATTGCCTGCCACGCGATGACTGAAAACACGATGATCGTTCCGCCGATCAATAGCGCCGTGCGTGCGAACAGGCCCCGCGGTACCCATCTCACGGCGTGACATCGTCGGGTACAAATACGTACCCTGCTCCCCACACGGTCTGTAAGTACCGCGGTTTCGCAGGATCTGCCTCGATCAATCGCCGCAGTCGGGACATTTGCACATCGATACTGCGGTCGAAGGAGCCGCGCTCGCGGCCTCGCGCAAGCGTCAGCAGCCTGTCTCGAGACAAAGTTTCACCAGGATGCGTAACGAGCGCATACAGCACCGCGAATTCGCCGGTCGTCAAGGAGACCGGCACGCCGTTGCGTTGCAGTACCCGGGTGGTCGGGTGCAGGCGGAATTGTCCAAACAGCACGGGCGCACCGTCGATCGCGGGCGAGCCGGGCGGTGTGGTTTGACGGCGACGCATGACCGCTCGAATCCTTGCGATCAGCTCTCGCGGATTGCAGGGCTTCGGTAGGTAGTCGTCTGCGCCAAGCTCAAGGCCCAGTATCCGGTCGATGTCATCGCCCTTCGCGGTCAGCATGATGATCGGCAACGAGCTCTCGGCGGCGCGCAAATCGCGACAGATGTCGAGGCCGCTGCGCCCAGGCAACATCAAATCCAGCACGATCAGGTCGATCGGCATCTCCTGCAGCACCTTTTGCATTTGCTGCCCGTTTCCCGCTACAGCCACCTGGAATCCCTCACGTCGCAACAGAGTCTCGAGCAGACCGCGCAGGCGCAAATCATCGTCAACCAGGAGAACGTGCGGTGTCATCTAGGCCGGAAAAGTAACAAATTGTTTCTATCGATGCGTTGGAAATGATTGCTTACATCAGGCGTGTGCACGTCACGACCTCCGCCCCGTTGGACACCGTAACTTAGCGACATTGCGTAAACAGAACTTTGATCCAGCGCGTACCAGGAAACAGCGATGAATGAAAAATGTGAAAGAGTTCTCAGAACCATCGGCGGGACGGCACTGCCCGCTGACGGAGCCATGGTCACATGAACCGCGGCAACTCTTGGATGCTCCTCGGTCCGGTATTGATTTTGGGAATGGCGACTGTCGAAGGTTTCTGGCTGCAACGCAGTCGCGGATGTTATGACTGGAATGCCTACTTCGCTTCGCTTGGCGATTTGGTCCTGCGCATAGCGGTGCGATTGCTCCCGCTGGGAGGTGCCACGACAGCTCTCAACTGGCTGTGGGGCTATCGGCTCTACACCATGCCGCTCCATTCCGTGTGGCCTTGGGCTTTGCTGTTTATCGGCCAGGATTTCTTCTATTACTGGATGCATCGAGCGGATCACCGTGTGCGTTGGCTCTGGGCCACGCACTCGGTGCATCATTCGCCAAACGAACTCAATCTGTCTGCCGCATACCGTCTCGGGTGGACCTCCCGACTGAGCGTCGCAGCGATCTTCTTCGCGCCTCTGGTGTTGATCGGGTTTCCACCGCTCGTCGTCGGCGCCGGACTGGCCTTGAATCTTACCTATCAATTCTGGCTGCACGCTCCCTGGATTCCGCGCCTTGGCGCGCTGGAGTGGCTGCTCAATACCCCGGCGCATCATCGGGTGCACCATGCCTCGAATCCAGAATACGTCGATGCAAATTTTGGCGGCGTGCTGATCATCTTCGATCGCTGGTTTGGAACCTATCGAGACGAACTCGCCGGCGTGCCCATGCGCTACGGTTTGGTCGATCCGATGAAAAGCTACAACCCGCTGTTCATCGGAATGCGCGAATGGATTTCCATCGGGCGCGAAGTCTTGTCGTCCCGCAGCCTTGGAGACGTTTTCACGAGCTTGTTGGGTCCACCGCGTCCGACGCGAAAAAACGTGACGTCGGCGGCAGCAAAAGCTCACGGCTATGGATAAATTATCAAGGAGCAAGTATGAATCCTCGCGCGTCTTTCTCATCGGTCCTCGGACTGTCTGTGCTCCTCGTCAGCATGGCGGTGCCTGAGGTTGTCCTGGCCAATGGCTTCCAAAAAACGGGTGCGCACGGCGGTTCTGTGAGCGCCACCACAACGCAAAAGGGCAACAAAGTCACAGGTACCGCCACGGCCACCACGGCCAATGGCAAAACGGCCACGGCAACCGGGACGGCGACCGTGCTCCCGGGGAAAGTGACTGCGACCGGCAATGCAACCGGCCCGAATGGAGCCACCGCGAGCGGCACAGCCACAGTGAGCAATGGCACGATCAATGCTTCGGGGACCGCGACTGGGAAAAATGGCCACAGCATTTCCGGGAGCGTGGCGGCGAAGGCTGGCACTGCCACGATCACCAGCGGCTCGGGCACCAGCAAGACCGTCACCAAGCCGACTGCGCCGCCGAATCCATCACTGGCTAGAAGCACTCATCCAGCGTGATATGAAAGCGCAGCTTACGCTCATCAGGGCTGGCAATACCGTAGCGGGTGAACATGCGCTGTTGCAGCGTAGGGCCAAATTCGCCCAAGCGGTTCCAGAGAATCGCCAGATCTTGGTAGCGGTCAGCGACACCCAGGCGGCCCACGTCTATCAAACCGACAACCTCACCGTCATCCATCAGAATATTGTCGAGGGAAAAATCCCCATGCGTCACAATCGCATCGAAAGCCATGGGCAATAATCCGCTCAAGTGATCCAAAATCTGCGCAGCGGTCCAGCCCGCATGCTCATCGTTGAAATCGCCTTCGTCAATAAGCCCCGCTGCCGCACGCTCCTGAGCATGCACCAGACGAAGACGGTGGCCGCCGTTGAAGGGGCATGCCTCAATGGGAAGCGCGTGAAGCAGACGCAGAAAATCGACCAATGCATCGACGACCGCGACTCGGTTTGCTGCGCTCTCCTGCAGCACTTGATAGGCTGTCCGACCTGGCAGTTCTGACATCAACAGCCACGCTGCGTCACGCGACGCCACGAAATGGCAAACCTCTGGCACCGGTATCCGCCCTGCAAGCCACTGCAAGCGCACCATTTCGTCTGTAATTTCGCGCGCGATCGGGCCTTGGCCATATTTCAAATAGAGGTTTGATTTGCCGCGACCCTGTAGCCGATGTACCGATCCACCGCCTGCGCCGACCGTGTCCGGCGTCCATTCGTAGCCGTGCAGCAGCATCTCCATACCCATAGGCATCCAATGCGGGATCCCGCGCACGTTTGCTCCCACCATCCTTAGAGGTTGTCCAATATCCAAGTCACCAGTGCGGCATGCAAGGGCTCGGCGGCGCCGAAGTCGGCGCGCGCATTGTTCACCAGCGAGGCGAGCACGAAGGTCTTGCCGCTGGCGGTGCTGACGTAGCCCGCCACGCCGCTGACGCCATCCAGGTGTCCGGTTTTCAGCCGCACGGAACCCGCGGGGCTGTTTTTCATGCGCGAGCGCAGCGTGCCGTCGAGTCCGGCCAGCGGCAGTGAGGCCATGAATTCCGGCGCGAAGCGACTGCGATACGCGGCACAGAGCGCCTTGGCCAGCTGCAGCACGGAAATATGGGTGCTGCGCGACAGGCCAGAGCCATTGTCGATATCGATGCCCTGCAGATCCAAGCCGCGCTCACGAGCCCATTCAGCCAGGCTATCGGCGCCTTTCTGCAGCGTCGCCGGATCGCCAAAACGTTCCTTGCCCACGGTCAACAGCAGATGCCGTGCCATCAGATTGCTGCTGAACTTGTTGGTGAGGCGGATGATCTCGCCCAACGTGAGGGAATCATAGGTCAGCAGCGGCTTCGCATCGGCCGGCGCGCTCTCGACGCGCAACTTGCCGTTGAAATCGCCGCCGGATTGGCGCCACAGTTGAACGAAGGTACCGAACGCATAAGTGGCGGGTCTCAGCAGCACGCGCGCGAAACTCTGCTCGGTGCAGCGCGCGGACAGAGCGCCGTTGAAAACCACGCGGTCCCAGGCCGCGGAGGCGACTTGAAAATCCACCCGTCCCGCCCCGCCGCTGCACCGGCCGGCGACGAAGCGGATGTGGTTTTCGATGTTCAGATTGATGGGCGCGGGCGTGGCCACCACGTCCACCCGGTGCGAATCGGCATTGGCGGCGATGCGAAATTCCACGGACTGAAAATTGACCATCAAGGCATCGGGCAGGACATTGTAAGAGCGATTCGGCCGCCCATCGAATGCGCCGGGATCTTCCGCCGGCAGGGAAAAGGCGCTGTTATCGATGACGATGTCGCCGCGCAGGGACTTCAATCCCTTGGCGCGCAGCGCCTGCACGAAACTCCACCAGCGCTCCAAGGTGATGTAAGGATCGCCCCCGCCCTGCAGGATCAAATCGCCGTCCAGCACGCCATCGCTCAAAGTTCCGCGCGTCAATGCGCGGGTGTGCCAGGTGTAAGTGGGCCCCAGCATGTCCAGCGCGGCAAAGGTGGTGAGTGTCTTGATGGTCGACGCGGGGCTGCGCGGCACGTCGGGGAGTTGGCTCAACAAAACGCGCCCCGTGTCGGGATCCACGACGACGAAGCTGACCGCGCTCGGCGGCAGGTGCTCGGCGTTCATGACCTGGCTGATACCGGACGGCATGGCAGCCGCCGCCCGAGCGCTTGGCGGCCCGCAGCACAGGAGCAGCGACGATAGCAGCATGAATGAAACCGGCTTCACGTCTCGCCCATGATGTCGATGCGCTGCCAAGCGCGCGAATACCACCGCAAGTAAAGCATCACACCCAGAAAGAAAATGTATACCAATGCAGCGATCCACCCGCCGACGGCGCCCTGGCCAAACTGCGGCAGCCAGTCAACCCACCCCTGGCCCGGCGCAAACGACAGACTGTGCGCCAGGGGTATGAACAGCACCCAAGACAGCCCCAATACCATGAGCGCCGGCAATCGCACATCGGCTGCGCCGCGCAGCGTGGCGCCGCAGCTGATGTTCAGTCCATCGAACAATTGATAGCCCGCGGCGATCCACAACAACGTGGCACCTCTCGCCACCACCGCCGGGGACTGAACATCGTTCGCATTGGCAAACACAGGCATGACCCACGGCCCGGCCACGGCCAGCAATACGCCAATGGCTCCCATGTACAACACCGCGATCAATATTATCCCGTTCCCAACTTTGAATGCCCAGTCGCGTCGATGCGCGCCGATCGCTTGACCGACCAGGGTGGTGCCCGCCATGGCGATGCCGACGGCCGGCATGTAGCAAAAGGAAGTCAGCATCATGACGATCTGACTCGCCGCGCCGTCCACCGTTCCGAGCCGCACCTGCATCAGCTGGAACAGCGCAAACCCCAGGATATCGGCCGCCATCAGCAATCCCATGGGAAATCCCAATTTGAACTGTTGCCACAGCGCACCGGCCCGCGGCCTGAAGGTGAGATGCGATCGATAGCGAGCGCGCATCGTCGGACCCAAGAACCACGCCATCGCGAACGACACGCCCACCAATTGCGCCGCGTCTGTGGCCCACGCAGAACCCGCCACTCCCAGGCCGAAATTGAACATGAATAGTTGATTGAACAGTGCGTTGATCACAGCCACCAGGCTGACTACTCGCAAAGTGATCACCGGCCGCCCGATGCCGTTGAAGAAACCCAACGTCCCCCACATGGCCACCGCCAGCGGTCCGCCCAACATCCGCGGGAACCAATACTCCAGGGCCAGTCGCAAAGTTTCCGGCGCGATGCCGAAGGGCGCGAACAGCTGTGCACCGGACACTGCCAGGAGTGCAAACAGCGGCACTGTGCAAAGCGAAGCCCACAGCGCGGTCCAGGTGGCTTGGGAGGCACGTGTGAAGCGGCGACCTCCGAAGGCCTGGGCCACCAGGGTTTGCACCGCCAAGCCAACGCCGCCCAGTAGAAACACGAACACCAGGATCGGCCAATAAACCGCGCCGATAGCGGCGGTGGCAGCCGGCGACACGCGTCCGATGAACCAAGTGTCGGTGGCATTGAGCACCGCTTGCACGGCACTGTTGACCATGAAAGGGAATGCCAGTCTGCCGACGGCAAGATAGTCGAGCCTCGGGCGGCCGCTCGAGCTTAAGGTCTGACCCGGCAATAAATCCATCGGAGTAGGATGGGCCAATGAATCCAAAGATGCGATCCCATTTTGACGGCGAGTTCGCGGCTGCCGATCTGGGCAAGCACGTGTGGCGGCTGACCCGCAGTACACCGCGGCGGATCGATGTCATCGTGCAGGGCACCCGACAAGGCGCCGCGCAACCGAACGTGGCCCGGGCGTTTGGCGTGGCAGCGGTGACCAATCTCGCCATCGAATGGCACAGCGACATGGCGCTGTTGAGTTTCTTGTCCGGCGATCGAGTCGAAACGGTCGAGGCTGCCAACATCATCGTCCACGAGCCCTTGGATCATCTGTACGATGGGCTGGCGTTGGCCAAGTTCGATCAAAAGGCCAAGACCTTTTGGAGCCGGGTGTTTCGCCTGGTGCGTTTCCCCGGGGGACGCTGGTTGTTGAGATTTCTCGCGCGCTGATCGAGCCTGTCGGTCGAACCGCGATATACATCACAGCAGCCTTTGTTTATTGTCAATTGGTGATTTTTCCTCGCCGACGCGATGAGACTATCGCGTGGCTCCTCGCGTCGAACTGCGACGCTCGTCAAGGATGAAATGCAGGGTTTCCATCACATTGGATCGTGGCTTCAAAACCAAGAATCGCGCGAGTTGGCTAAGTGCTCGATCCTAAACCCATCCCCGCCGAGATAACTCCGGCTGACGCCTCATTCGAACCCTACGGTCGGCTGTTGCGGATGCTCATGCCGAGCCTGCGCAGCGTTGTCATACACGATGGGTATTCGAACCTGGTTTGGAGCTCCGACGAAATCGATCTTGCCGACGAGCCGCAAATCATCAAGGATGCCATCGCCAATGCACTCGCTGACCGCGGCGAATTCTCCGGCGTGGCGCGCACCCTGGACGCCGACCGCGTGGTGTATTCCTTTGCGGTGCGCGGCGAGATGATCGAGCTGCTCGGGATCGTCAGTCTGGTCAGCCGGATGTCGGGAACCCAGATCGAGCCCCGGCCTCTGCAAACGGTGCGCCAGCTGGTAGTGCCGGCGTTGGAGTGCCTGCGCCGCGAATTGGCTCTGCGTTCCAAGCTGGGCTCGCGCGAGCGTGATCTCGACATCCGCGAGCGTGATTTGGACTTGATGATGGAGATGCACTCCAATCAGTCCTCCTCCAACAGCGATGCCGATGAATTCTCGCTGATTCTCAAGACGGGACTGGAGCGCATGGGTTGCGCCCTGGCGGCGCTGTGGGTGCCGGACAAGAACATCGCCCTGTCGCTGACGCGCAGCGGCCAGCCCATGTCGCCGGATTCTCTGAAGCGCGCCCAGCACCACCTGATGGCATGGATGCAGCTGCAGCAACGCACCATCGTGGTGAATCATATTTCCAAGGTCACCAGCGAAGTGGCTGCGCCGTACAAGATCTTGGCATGCCCGATTCGGCACCGATCCGAGCGCGTCATGGGTGTTCTGGCCTTGTTCAATCCACCCAGTGCACCGGATTTCGACCTGCAACAAACGCGCATCGTCGAAATGTTGGCCAAGCGCTCCACCGTCATCATTCAAGCGCAATACGATCCGAGCACCGGGCTCATGACCCGCCAGGCTTTCGAACGTCAAGCTTCGGCACTGCTCTCATCGGGTGCCCCCAACGAAGCGCACATCATCCTGTATCTGGACATCGATCGGCTGCACGTCATCAACGAGACCTTCGGCATGCATGTGGGGGATGATGTCATCGTCAGCGTCGCCGATCGCATGGCGAAGGCTCTGCCGCCCGGCGCGTTGTCAGCACGCATCTCGGGTGATCGGCTTGCCGCGCTGATTCCCAACTCCAGCATGGATTGGGCGGCCGTCGTTGCGGAGCAGATTCGCGGCGCCGCGGAAGCCATCGTGCCGCGCGCCGGGCAAGGTTCTTTCGAAGTCTCGGTGTGCGTCGGAGTTTCGCCCATAGGACGATCCGACAACCCGTTGGCGCATGGACTGGCCACGGCCGAGATCGCCTGCAAGGCGGCCAAGGATCGCGGCCGCAACCGCGTGGAAATATTCCAGGATTCCGACCAAAGCATCATCCGCCGCCATACCGACATTCTGGTGATCGGCAAGCTGCGCGATGCGCTCGATACCGACAGCTTCCGGCTCGATGCTCAGCCGATTCTGCCGTTGCGCGGCAACTACGGCCGGCCACGCTTCGAGTTGCTGATCCGCATGTTGGGCGATCGCGGTGAAATCATTCCTCCAGGGAAGTTTCTCTCCTCGGCGGAGCGCTATCAACTCATGCCCACCGTCGATCGTTGGGTGGTCAAACGTGCCTGTGAATTGCTGAGCCAGCACAGCCATTCATTGGGCGAGGAGTTCGCGCGGTTCGCCATCAATCTTTCGGGACAATCGCTGCAGGATGAGTCCTTCCTGGCCTTCGTCATCGATCAGATCAAGACCACCGGCCTGTCGCCGGGTGTGCTGTGCTTCGAGCTGACCGAAACCGCGACCATCGGAAATCTGGAGAAAGCTCAGAACTTCATGCGCACGCTGCAGGATTTGGGTTGCCAGTTCGCGTTGGATGACTTCGGCACGGGCGTCAGCTCCTTGGCCTACCTGAAAGATCTGTCCGTGAACTACCTGAAAATTGACGGCAGTTTCGTGCGCGACGCGATCAGCAATGCGCGTTCCGAGTCGATGATCAAGGCCATCGCGCAATTGGCGAAAGTGATGTGCATGGAAACCATCGCCGAATACGTCGAGACCGATGCATTGCGCGTACGCATGGCTGACCTGGGCGTGGATTACGGTCAGGGCTTCGCCATGGGCAAGGCTCAGCCTCTGGAAGAATTGTTGGCGGAACTGGCCATCTACGAAGCCACGGTCAGCAATTGGGCCGTGACCGAAGCCGACGCGGCACGCCAAGTTCAAGGATAGTGAGGCGGCCCATGAGGGTCGGCGGAGTCCTACAGAAGTTGGGAGTAATCGCTCACGTGCAACGCGATCCCACCCGTGCGTTAATGATTCCCATGTTGATACTCACACGTCGGGCCGGCGAAACGTTACGAATTGGCGACGACGTCGAGGTCACCGTGATGGCCGTCAATGGCGCCCAAGTTCGCATCGGCATCAAAGCGCCCCGCGATGTAGTGGTCGACCGCGAGGAAATCGCGGAGCGCAAGCGTCGCGAGAAAGACACGGCCGCCTCTCATATTCCTCGATAACCTGTTTTAACCGCCCCTTTCGGTGGTAGTCGCTTCCAACGGACGCGATTTAAGGTTATCTTTAAAAAAAACCGACGAGGATCAGCGGGACTTCCAGTGCCAACTGGCGTTCGTCTCGCGCAATTCATGACGTTGCCCACAAACTATGCGCCAGAACTGCTGGTGCAAACTTGGTTCAATACCGATCGGCCGTTGCTGCTGGCCGGGTTGCGCGGTCGGGTGGTGGTGTTGAGTGCCTTCCAGGTGCTGTGCCCGGTTTCCATAGCGTCCGGCATTCCCCAAGCGCAAAGAATTTACGAGACCTTTGCGCCTAGCGACGTCACGGTCATCGGTCTGCATGCCACCTTTGAGCATCACGATGCCTTCAGTGCAGCAGTGCTCAAGGCATTCATCCACGAATATCGGTTGAAGTTTCCCATCGCTTTGGATCAGCCCAGTCCGAGCAGCCCCATCCCGCACACCATGGATCGATACAAGATGCGCGGCACGCCGAGTCTGATCTTGATCGATCGGCACGGCATGATTCGCAAACATGCTTTCGGGCCCGTGGATGATCTACGCATTGGCGCGGAAATCGGTGCGCTTACGCAGGAAACGGAAGCGGCGGTCGTAGCGCGCAGTTCCGCCGCTTAAGACGCTGCTGTACCGGCGCCGGCTTCTTCTCGCATCACGGGCTGGACGCGGCTTGCTTGCGCGCCGTGTCCAGCAAGCTCTCCACGCTCTCGATATTGGCGTCGGCCGCAATGCCTTTGGCGCCCTCGATCCATTGAGCTGCGCCGCTGAAATCGCGCTGCACGATGGCGGCGCGGGCTTCGGACAGCAAACGCAAGGCTAGGGCGCGCTTTGCGTCCAGGACATCGCTGTTATCGGGGTAGAGCCGCAGCGCTTGCAGGAGGTAGTCGCGGGCACT
>Ga0116227_10012458_pt1 | contig 13818 bp, 6 predicted proteins | sample S1TSphgellanicum_FD_89693 | JGI IMG/M metagenome (GOLD analysis project Ga0116227, IMG submission 89693) | Host-associated microbial communities from peat moss isolated from Minnesota, USA - S1T2_Fb - Sphagnum magellanicum MG | ecosystem: Host-associated > Plants > Peat moss > Unclassified...
TATTAATTAAAAGAAAAAAATAAATATGTGTGTTTTATTATAATTTTGTAAATGTGGGTTTTAGTTTTTTTTTTTTTTTTTTTTCATCAATTTTTTCTACTTTGAAAGTCAAACTATATTATGGGTTTATTTTTGGAAAAATATCTACTTGGAATTAATAAAAAATCAAGGCATGTTTTCATGGGAAGTGTTTTCCCCTTTCATAATTGATCAAATGGAATATATAAGAATGTGAGTATGAATACAAATGAACACATATTGTATGAGGGTTGCTTTTTCAGTCCAAATTTTTGAGGTAGGTGGACTCGCGATTCTCCAGAACAAGATTTAGCCAAATTTGGCTATGAATAATATAGCAAAGTAGAATTCATAGTCTCTTCATAGTCTCTTTACAGTGGTCCCTAAAACACATCACTGCTGGTGATTTCATTTGGAAAGCTCCAAATTTCTAAGGTGTTTATAGTGAACCCTGCTGGTAGAAATTAAATTAAATACATCTGTTGGGTGTATTGGCAAATAATTTTGATTTTTTCTAGCTTATTTCGTTTCACCAATAACTCAATTAGCTTCATACTCAATATGAAGAGAACGTGCACTTAGTTTCCATTTCCTCTTTCTCTTAGAGCATCTCCTCTGGTGCTCAGTATATGACCCTGCAGATATGTTTCTCACCTCCAAGTTTAGTTATTTACTTTTTCTCCAACCCCGCCCATAAAACTAAAACTGGGATTGCAAACAGGTAGGTGAGAGACTACTAATGACAAACTACCAGGACCAATCATTACAGTTCGCGAATCAGAAACAGGGACCAGCAGTCAGATCATATTTATTACACTCTTCTCAGTCAGATGTTAGGCTTTGCTTGTGCCTTTTACTAGCCTCAGCAAACCTGTGCAAAAATGCCATTTTGCTGAGCCAAACCGGCATGTTTCGACTTTTTTCCATCCAATTATAATTTGCAGGGTCACATACTGAGCACCCGTGGAGTTGGTCTCTATGATGCAAAGCTGACACAGCTCACAAACTGTGCAACAATGCTGGGCCAAAGCCATTTTGCTGAGCCAAACCGGCATGTTTTGGCTTTTCTTCGTCCAACTATAATTTGCAGGGTCACATACTAAGCACCCGTGGAGTTGCTCTCCCTCCTGATGTAAAGCTGACATAGCTCACAAACTGTGCAACAATGCTGGGCAAAAGCCATTTTGCTGAGCTAAACCGGCATGTTTTGACTTCTTTTCATCCAATTATAATTTGCAGGGTCACATACTGAGCACCCATGGAGTTGCTGTCCCTGATGCAAAGCTGACACAGCTCACAAACTGTGCAAAAATGCTGGGCCAAAGCCATTTTGCTGAGCCAAACCGGCATGTTTTGACTTTTTTTCATCCAATTATAATTTTTCAGGGTCACGTACTAAGCACAGGTGGAGTTGCTCTTACTGATGCAAAGCTCACAAAGCTCACAAAGCTTCAACCCAAAGCTTCAAAACTGAGACAAAGAACAAAGCAAAGGACATACATACATGTCAATGAAGCTTTCTGCACAATGATGTGCACCGAAGGTTTGCATAACTTCCAGGTTCCACCATTGTCTCCTGTCCATTGAGCCACCACATTGACATATGATCCAGAACCAAATAAAACGTGGTACACAAATGGTTGTTTTCCTGTGTTGAACCCTGTTGCATAGAAATGGAGCTTGATGTCAGACGAGTCTCCTTGAATCCTTTCTTGTACCTGTTTCTCAAGATCTCCAGAAATGAGAGCTTTCACAGGTCTTATTATTGTTCTACCCATTTGGGGAGCTTTTTTCCAATCACAATTTCTGTCATTCAATTGCTCAGACTTGTAGAATCTTGGATTTCACCTTGAGCATTGATGAGACATTCCAAAAACTTGTGATGAAACCTCCTCTCAGCACCAGCACTAGCTCACGCACACCTTGGGAGTGAACATTGCAAAATCATGGATCCACTACAGAATGCTTCTCAAGTAGATGTATGTATATCACTTTCAATGGGAACACCACCAGTAGGCCCCTACTCCCTGAGCTAGTATGAATTATTATAATTCATTACTAACATGCTGGTCTGTGAAAGCATGACTAACACATCGGTTGCACATTGCAGGAGAATTGTCACATGAACTTGTGTATCTTCAAGAGGAAGGGGACTTCCTAAATTGGAAGAGAAACAATCACAAGGCCAAGTGGTAAACAGTAGTACCTCTGTGAGTGTCCAGTATGCTGTATAAGACGTTCACTCTGTAATAGAAGAACTCTCATGAGAATTTTGCTATAGCCACAGATGTCGATTCCACAGAAACTTGAGGTTTGTCCATGTCCATAGACATGATTGTTTGTTTGTTTGTTGCCGTGCATCGTGAGCCAAATTCCTCCTCCTCTGTCAAGCTAATTATCCGCAAATCTCCGATCCGTCTCTTTGTCGGGCTTTTTGTTTTGTTTTGTTTCCGCGACAGCCGCTTCGTTCTGAAGCCTCTCACAGACAGACTCTCGCACAGGAACAACGAAAGGACAAAAAACGACAAGTCGTCATGATCGTGGTCCACGGCTGAAAGACGACGATAATTGCACCCCGCAAGTCCGCCGCGGCGTCGGCTTACCGAATTCGGTGAGAATCAGGAGAAGCAGGTACTATTCGCAATGCGCTTCCAACGAACATGTGAGGAATCCGTCGAAATTGTCGATTGAGAGAGAGAGATTCCATCGCTGAAAAGCATATTATTACATGTGTTGTGAAGAATGGTGAGAAGAAGAGGAGCACGTGTTTGCGGGGTGATGACGATCGCTGCGGCGTATGTTATGAGAGGACGCAAGAGGAGGGAGAGATTGATCATGTGCTGTGTGTTTTTCGAATTCTGCTTTCATCGTCATCGAGATTGTTATAGACTAGAAAGAAGAAATTGTTGGAGATTTAGCGGAGGATTTTCACGCATGATCACACAACAATAACAAACTTGTTCTTGAGGAGGAGGAGGAGGAAGTTGCAGTGCAGCATTCGCTTCAAGGCTTCAGATGATGATAACACACTGCTGCTGCTGACGATGATGCTGTTGATCTGATGATGACGATGGTGATGCCGAGTACTAAAGTGGCGCTGGCTGGGAGTTGTACATTCGCTGCAAGCCTGATATCTGTTTCTCACATCTACATGCATCTCCGCAACTACACAGAGCCCATGTACCAACGCTACACAGTTCGCATCATCTTCATGGTTCATGTAAGAAGAAGATGCAAAACTATGATGTGCTCTTCTTTCTTTGCCTTGATGAAGAAGCTCTTGCAAAAGGTTGCCTTGTGGTTGGAGAAAAAATCCTAATATTCTCCTCCTCCTATGCATCATGCATGGCATGCTATCTCCCAAGGAAATAGAGAGAGACAGAGAGACAGAGAGACAGAGATGACTCATGTGCATTGATTGTAGATGATGATGATGTCTGGAAAAACTATAGTTTTTCACAATTGATTCATGCAAAATTTATTTGCATCACAATTGTGAAGGATTTTCACAGACGACACTGCTGCTTGTCCACAAAGTCGGTAGGTTTTTACATGGCCTGCAGGTGTATGCAATGATGTCCTTCTTGTCTTTGGTGATGCCATTGAAAGCGATCATTTTCAGTTCCATACTTGGCATGTAAGTCCATCCGCCATTGAGAATAAATTGCCTGCCACACTTTGTGAAAGTGAAGAAGATTAATGAAGTAGCAACTGAATCCTAATTAGCAAATATGTCAGATTTCTTAATCAGCAAACTTTCTTCTTCTTTCTCTTCATCTGTTATCTTCTGTGACAGTTATAATTGAAAATCTTTTCTTTTGGCTTCATATGTTGTGTTCTGAAATGGCATCTCGCTGTTTCAATTCAATAAGAAAATGCATATTTGCTGATTCAGTTCAATAAAAAAAAATGCATCTTGCTGTTTCAATACAATGGAAGATGACAGGTCTTGATGTTGCAATTTGCAATGGAAAAATGGTGCTGCAGGTATGAAGCATGGGTGATATACAACTTTTTGTCATTATGTTTGGCTTGGGTTGGAGGACCAGGAGCAGTGGCAACAAACTTACATGGCCGCTTTCTCAAGCCTGCTTGGCACCTTCTCACTTGCTGTTGTGATCCCATTCCTCTTGATGGGTGAGCATCTTTTTCACTCCCACCAGCTAAATTTACTTCATCTCAGAAAAGCTTCTGTAAGAAGAAACAGTTTCAGAAGAAACACATGTCTATTTATATTAACTCTGTTTTGATCTCACATGGATGGAAGATGTATCACTGCATTTGTGGACTTGCAAAAATCAAAGTTCATGCCACCACCTGCTTTTCTCATAAGGAGAAACATGAACTTTTCAGCCATAGCTAAGGTTGACTAAGGTTGATATAGTGGTGTGAGTGTAGGATTTTCATACGTCGCTGTAAGCAAGGAGTTCTGCAATTTGTGATTGTGAAGCCATTGTTGATATTGGCGGCATTCTTTCTGTATTGGATTGGCTTGTATAAAGATGGGAGCTTTTCAGCTAGTGGTGGGTATTTGTATATCACAATGCTATATACACTATCATACACTGTGGCGCTTTGCTCATTGGTGCTCTTCTATGTTGCTTGCAAAGAGCTTCTGCAGCCCTTTAGGCCTTTGGCCAAATTTGCCATCATCAAATCTGTTGTATTCTTAACATACTGGCAGGTAAGGTTCCACCCCATCCTGAATTGATTGTGTGGTCATGGAGATTTTCACTCTTGTCAACATACAGTAGATGCCACTAGGGAGGATCAGTGCCCTTTCTTGTAAGAACCAACTACATGGACTACACTTTGAGCATAATGATGGTTATAATTTCTTCTATGCTTTTCAGGGGGTCGCAGTGATCTTGCATGATTTGTGAAAGTTGGTAGGGGGATGACATTTGTGGTGTGACTGCAGGGAGTTGTAATTGCTCTGCTTGCTGAAGGGGGTTATGTAAACACAATAAAGGAAGCTTCTGATTCTCAGAATACTTTGGTATGTGTTGAGATGATGATGGCAGCAGTGGCACACCTGTATGCATTCCCATATGACACTTATGCACAAGCCAATGTGGGGTTACAAGGTGGTCTAGGGGACAGTATTATGCATGCCCTCAATTTCTCGGATGTTATCCATGATGCTATGCATCAGGTTCATCTTTGAGCTCTTTTGACATATGGGGGTTATTTGTTTTATTCAGTTTTCTTTCTATGTTTGCAGTGCTTGATGCATTACTCCAATGTTTTGGGATTCTCAGAAGACTGGTTAAAAATTTTCATGCAAGCTTCATTGTTTTTCAGTTAAATCTATCATGTCCAAAGATTTATTTTTTTTGTTTTGTGTTCTGTGTGATGATTGCTTCAAGGATCAATGCATTCAAAATAGAGGTCTCCACCTGTGTTTTGGAAATTTTCAGTTCAATTGTAATGATTTATTTTGATTTTCTTCTTATGAAGTTTGAAACATTGAGTTTTCAAGTCTTTTTACAATGCTGTGTTAAGATCTGATTCTTGAAGGAAAGTATGGAGTCGTTTGTGCTTGCTTACTGTTAGTTTGTCTGTATTGTGTGCAGTTTGCGCCAATGTATCATGACTATGTTCTATACAGTGATGGAAGCCAGGAAGCACCCCAGCTATACCGAGTGAGAACATTCGTTCCACTAGGACAAGAAATGGAGAGCTTGCGGAAATTGAGAAATCCATCCACCCTGAGTACCAAGCTGGAGACTAATTCCTGGTCAAATCCTGGAAGCTCATTGACGACCACCCCTTACAAAGAAACAGGCATGAGAATGTATGTTGAGGATTCCAGGAACTTGACGAGACAAAGTACAGAACCCATTTCTGTTGAACACCTTCCACCTGCCTATGACTTGTCTCCATTAGATTCACCGAACGTGCAAAAGAGTGATTCACCCAAATTTGTCACCCAGCATCATCCCTCATTTGCTGCAAATGCAAGTTTCGACTCTGATTTTGACCCCAGAAGAAGGTACTATACAGCAGGATCAAGTTCTAAGATGCAACAAGCTCGAGCACCTTTTTTTGAGAACCAAAACACTGTTTGGAGATTTGGGCAAGGGGCAGTGGGAAGCAGCCACCAGCTTGCAGAGCCGAAAGTGCGAGAAACCAACCACAAAAGTCGTTTGATTGATGATGCTGCTGCTGACGAGCTCATAAAGCTTACACATCGCAGGCCATCATCAGAGGAGGGATCATTGCTGGAAGGCATAGACATAAGGGGAGAGAATGATGAATACACTGAAGGATTCATTCGACGGTGATGTGAACAATCTTTCTCAGCTCCCATTCCTCAGAATGCAAACCATATATTGCATGCAGACTTGATAGAACATTGATTGAGAAGATGACTTGTAATCTTTTATCTGAAGCTTCTCTAGAGTTTTATAGAACCAAAAGAACATGCTGTCCTTGCTTGCATTGGTAAACCTGTGAATTCAAACCTGGAGAGAGGATGATGTTAGGCTGTTGCAATTGGAAGGTAATCCTGGTTTTCCAGATTTATTCTCTCGCAACAACATATTGCACAATACAGATCTGTGGACATTCCACAACTGCTGCAATTATGTTGTGTTTCTCTTGATCATCAATCAAGCACTGGATTGCCATTCTAATCAGCCTACGCATTGTGCTCAGTTTTGTTTCAGTCTGACAGTTCCTCCTGTAAGTGGGATCAGCAACAACAAACAGTCTCTGAGGATTTCCAACCAGGTTTGCTCAGATTTATAACACCCAGGGTTCAGATCCCTGGCTTTGTCCTTTTGCTTGTTTGCTTTTCATTCAACTCCTTGCACATTGTCCTGCTTGCAGACTGCCTGTTCTTCCTTTCAACCCCCACCTTTCATTCCTGCCTGAGGGTTCCCCATTGCTACTAGATTTCAACTGTTTTTCTACTTGCAAAGCTTACAAGAAACAGTCCAAATTGCATAACAATGAAGGAAAATGGTTCTCCTGTGTTTCACACACCAAAACCACAGGCCAGATATAGGTGAAGTGTCCATGCATGTCCAGTGCAAGGCAAAATCACAGACTGGAAAATCTGTCAGCCTGTTGGTCACTTTAATGTTATTGCCCCAGTGATTGCAGAAGAGAAGCTCTGCTGGATAAGGTGGAGTGGAGCTGAATTGCAAGGTCCTTTTGAATCTGCCATGGTCTTTTCACAAACTGATCCACTTCAGATGGTGTTGCACAGATTGACATGATGCAGCTTTGTATTCAACATCTGGGCATTGAGTCTCTAGTAGGCCTGTGAATGCAATTGCAAATCTGAACTATCTTGCTCTCTGTATCCTGGCTATTACCAACTGTAGAATGTCAGGTTTTTCTCTCACAACCAAGACCTGCACAAAAAGATCTTGCTGGAGAGAAGCAGCAATTTTATCACTCCTACTCTAACATGTGCATGGAGATGGGGTTGGGTGGCAGTGATTTCAGAGTTTGGTAATGGAGTACAGATCCTCAAATACTGCTCTGGGATGACAGCTGCTGGGCCCCTATCTTGTGTAAGAGTTCAACAATCTTCCCTGTCATTCCAACATCCACTGTAATAACAATTAGATCTACTTACAATTGAGATGCTACTTTGTGTTGAGAGCATAAGTTAGCTACCAATAATATCACCATCTGTTGAGTGAATACCAGTGCAAGGTTATGATCCCACACTCATTTCATCCTTGTTGTGTTGTGTTTTGTTTTGGTTTGGTTTGGTTTAGTGGAAACTAACATGACATTTGTTTGGTTCACCTTGCATGTTTTTGTCGGGTTTTTCTTTACAATCTGCAATTACATTAATAAATTTGTTTTTCTTTTCTTGCAGCTGTTTTTCATTGTTTTATAGGTTTAGGGTTTCTGAATCTTTCGAATGTTCTTATCTTAGAAGGTCCATATCCTAAAGACTAGAACTCAACTTTAGATGTTAAATAATTTGAAAATTATGTTGGATTTAATGTGTCCAACCTAAAGTTAGCTAAGTCCTGAGCGCAACTCACATTATATAATAGACAAACCCAGATGGACAAAATCAAAACCATGTTTGTCCATTTGTCTATGTTAATGCCATGTATGTCATCACATTACATTTGTAGTAAACTTTTACAATCTATCATTTGAAATAGGAGAACAAAAAACCCAACATTAAACCCTAAACATAATCAACCGATTAAATGGTATGGAAGTTCAAATAATATGATCCTTCGAGAATAATACAATCATGGATGATTTGCACTTAGACCTGAATCCTGATCTATAATTCCTATTCCTTTTTGTACAATAACTATGTAAGACAAATGAATGAGAGAGATGATCAAGACTTTGGTTTGGTGGATCAAGCATTTTTGGTGAATGACAGACAATGAAGCTTTTAACAACACCACATTGAACATATGCTACCTTTGTAAGTTGTCAAAACAAGTAGCGCATAAATGTGATCAACACAAGCATCGAACTTTGAAGTTCTAAGAATTGATCATGAAGTGAAGAATTCAGGTTTGTTGAGATTTCAGGTACAAAAGAAAACGATTGGCTTGGTATTGCAAAATGAGCTTTGTGATCATCGGGTGGGTGACTAATCTCTCTACCTTGATATGCTCTTGAGGATCTTCATCTGATCCATTGGAGATGCATCAATGCATATGTGTACATTTTTATTTTTTCTCATCTTTTTTCCCATTTTTGAGTTTGATTGTTGGAGATCATCATCTATTAAATCAGTTCAATTTCTGCAAGTATCAATTTCTGGATCTATAAGACTACTCTGCATGCAATAAAAAACAAAGATTTCAAGTCCACGCACAATGTAAGAAAGAAATGCAAAGTGCCAAACATGTACAATGTTGATGAATCCTGAAAGGGCTTCCAAACTGACTTGAAGTGGAAGTGCTTTCAGGATGATGATGATGACGATGATGATTATAAGGAGATCAAGAGTTGCACAGAATTTCATGAAAATTTGATTCAATCATGCTGTATTTCTTGCCTGCCTGATTGATCTAAACTTTTTCTCACAGAATTTCATGAAAAACTGATTCAATGGTGGCGTTTCTTGCCTGATTGCTTCTAAACTTTTCTCACGGAATTTCATCAAGGACTGATTCAATGATGGTCATGTTATTCTTGCCTGATTGATCATAAACTTTCTTGCAGAGCTTCATGAACATTCTGATTCAATGATGAAATTGCTTGCTTTTTTTCAGTTTTCGAGGAGTCACCTGCCATGTCATGTTGACATGGTGGGTAGTAGAAGTAGTAGTCATAGTAGTACTCTTGAACACTTGATGCTGTGAGTGACTCCTTGACAGAAAGAATTTTCACATGTTGCAATTATAATAACCTGGCAACAGCAGCACTTTCAAGTCACATTGTATCTCTGCTGCAACACAGAGGGAGACACCCATTGCCCATCACCACCGAGCTCGAGGTCAGGTTTGGAACACAAAGTTTGAAAACAACATCCCAGATGCACAAGAAATGAGAGTAAAAATATAACAGAACTGCAAATTTACCCAAAGCTTCTTCATCATCTCTCGGCCTGGTCTCTAGAGTTGAAAAGAGGGAGCAAGAAATATATATTCATACCTTGCAGGCTGCAGCCACAGCAGGAGCAGCAGCTGATAGTAGTCTCTTGCTTTTACTCCAGAAAACTTGCAACAAAGTTCTGCAAAAATCTTTGAGCTTGGCAGATCACTTGAAGGAAGAATTTTGCAAGAAAAATCATGCAATCTTGGAGGAATCCTGAGGCCTGCTTGGAAGAATTTCCTTGCCATTTTCCTTGCTTCTTTCCTTTGCTTCAACAAAACCAGGAAGATTTTGCAGCTGCCTCAAAGAGACATCCAATCCTCTACAGAGATCCTTGCACTTTCTTCAAGTCCAAGTGCAAGACTTGCAAGATTGCAGTGATCATCAGGGCAGTGGATCAGCTGGTAGGTGTCAGTAATATATTCCAAGCTCCTCCTCCTCAGCTGCAGTCACAAATGATCTTCACAAGCTGCTTGCTTCTCTTGGAGAATTCTGGGATGGTGAAGAACCAGCTTCTTCTTCTTCAACAAGCGTTGCAAGCTCATCAATGGAGATACCCATTCTCTGAAGGATAAATTTTACGTGGGTGCAGTCTTGGAAGATCTTTGTGATTCCCTGTGCTATGGCGCCGCTGGTAATTGCAGTGCTGCTGGCGTAGAGAGGAGCAAGCTTTTGTTCATCACCTTCTTGCCAGAAGAAGTCTTCTTCTTCCCATGAACCTGGCTGCTCCGGTTTCATGACTACTGTTGCTCCTTCCTGCTGCAGCTTCTTCCCTGCACCACAATCTTGGATGATTTTGTTTCGTTTTGTTGTTGTTGTAGTAGTTGTTGTGTCTGCAGCTCCTGGGAGCTGCAGTAGCAGAGCTTGATCAGAATGGTATTTTGCAGCTTCCGAGTTTTCTTCTCCATCCTCACTCTTGTTCCCGACTTTGCAGTACCACTCCTCCTTCTCCTCCTCCTTGCTGTTGTTCAAGAACTGTTCCAGTTCTCGTTCAAACGCTTCCAAGAGGCCGTCAGACTCATGGATTGTGCATTCCAGCTCCTCCGTCCAGAAGTGATCTTCACGAGTAGCTGAGCTCTGACGATTTGTCTCCAGCTCTTTGCCAATGGAAGAAGATTCTGAAGCTTTTGCAGCAGCTGTAGTAGAGTCAGACTCGGCTGGAACCAGCTTTGGTGGTTGCAGCTTTACTGGGTATCGAGGAGGTTTACTCAAGCCCGGCCGAACACTTGCAGCTGCTGCCTTTGATGCAGCAGCTTGTCGAGCATCAGCTCCAGGCGACGTAGAAGCTGGAGATGGTTTGAGCTTGGTAGAACCTCCTCCTGCTGCTGGTGCTGGTGCTGCTGTCAATGGGTTCGTCCCTTGATCATGTCGATGATCAGATGGTTTCTTCTCTTCACACTCCACCACCATTTGCAGAAGTGCTTCCTCCGCCGGAGAAGATTCAACCGGAGGAGAAATTCCAAGGTCCTGATCTGAAAAATCAGCAGCAGCAGCAGACCACTCTGACATATCTTCTTCTTCTTCTCCTCCTCCTTCTTCGAGCCCATCCATAAGCTCCGACAAATTGATACTTTCAGCAGGCATCTCCACTTCTTCGTCGACTTCAGACGCAAGAAGAAGCTTTGGGTTCTTCTTCTTCTTCTTCTTCTTCTTCATCGTCATCTTCACCAAATCTACCGCGGGTACTATGTCAAAATTCTTGACCAAGTAGTTCTCATCAGCAGATGACATTCTTTCATCAGTAACAAGGTCTGTGGCACTTGCTTGACATGAAGCTGTTGACGGAACCTGAAGAATCCCCCCACCATTCTCCACTTGCTTTTCTGCCAGACGTTGATGATGTAGTAGAGATTGTTGTTGTTGATGTTGTTGCAGAGATTGTTGTTGTTGATGATGATCCATTGTGAGGAGGCCATAAGAGCTGGATGTGAGGACGACCACATGATAGCTGCTGCTGCAACTACTAGTATTGTCTACAACGCCGGGGCTCTTGACGTTGCTGTTCTTGTTGTTGCTGTTGTTGTTATCACCACGGCGATGGTGATGATGCCGCAACGAAAGCGATGTGGTACTCGCGCTACGACCCAATTTTGCATACACCGAGGATCCACCTGCAATCTTGCTGCTCAAGTACTGCACGTGATGATGCGGCTGCGTCTGATCTAACACATTCTTTGATGGTGAGCACCCCATCGCAGACTCCAATACTCAAAACCCTTGACAAAGTTGTAGATCCTTCTTCAAAACACACAGAAATCAAAATCCCCCACCAAGCTCTAGTCCTTTCCCTCCTCTACTAACTCTCTCTCTCTCTCTCTCTCTCTCTCTCTCTCTCTCAAATCTCAATTGCAAAAAAATTCCTCTCTCTCTCTCTCTCCCTCAAATCTCAATTCAAAAAAACTTTCCTCTCTCGCTCTCTCTCAAATCTCAACTCCAAAAAACTTTCCTCTCTCTTTCTCTCTCTCTCAAATCTCAACTCTAAAAAACTCTCCTCTCTCTCTCTCTCTCTCAAATCTCAACTCCAAAAAACTCTCCTCTCTTTCTCTTCCAAATCTCAATTCCAATAGACTTTCCTCTCTCTCTCTCTCTCTTAAGTCTCTCTCCTCCCTTGTGTGTTGTGTGTTATAGTAGCGTTTTTTTTGGTTGCCATGAAGTTTGACAAAATTTTACATTGATTTTCACAGAAGTCTTGTGCCTCCTTGGGTGAAGTCTTATGTCAAATACCGAGTTTTTCTTTCACAGAAGCCTCGTGCCTTTGGTGAAGGCTGATGTTGAATGCCGAGTTTTTTTTTTTTTTCCTTCTTTGGGGGTTACCGAGTCACTCCTCCACTTTGTGGAAGATCCTAAATACCCCTTAACATGCTTTGTCGAAGGGACAGTGTGTCTTGCATAAGATAATTTCCTTGCAACTTCAAATTGTCGGATACGTGATCAGCAACCAGCACCTATCAGGGTGAAATATAAAACAGAAAAAAAAATGTTAAAAGTTAGCGACTTTTTAGGGTTTCTATTGTCACATATTTAACCCATAAAAGGCTAAATCTGGGGGTACGTAATCATTACCAAAAAAGTCCTAAATATATTATATTTTTTCATAGATCTATGCATGTATTAATATCAAATGTGTTGTTGAATTTTAAGAATATAGTGTAAAGAATACAAGCTATAAAAATTTCAAAAAATTTCATAAAATCTATGAGCAAAATTGGGCATTTGGAATCCATCAATCTAAAAAGGGATAACCATTGCTCAAAGCTATGGTAAAACTTTGAACATTAAAAAAAAGAAAAAAAGAAAAAAAACATTGAGTCATTATCCATATAACTAAGCATAATATCAAGGGGTGTCTCACAATATGGCCTTGCCATTTACATTAAAAATCTTAAGGCAAAAGAAGAATTATGGATACTCAAATATTTCACCATGCAAAAACATAATCTTCAAGAAAAATCCTCTAAAAGAAACCAAAATCCTTCAAGATACTATGACTTTATAAGTAATCCCAAGTTTCAACACAAGCCAAAATATCATCTTTCAAAAAATCCTCATATTAAAAAAAGTTAAGACCTATTATTATTATTACCTAGGGACCAAAATCCCTTAAGCTACTATACTCTATAATGAATCTAAACACTAACAATATCCTTGCCTTGGTATATAGGCACGGCCAACAAAGGATTCAATCTTGACTACTATATCTCATGCTTAAAATTCATGCTTATGGGTGTGGAATGAGTTTGATTCAATGTGTTCAATGAATGAATGAGAATAGCATAATTTAGTAGTCCATGAAATTTTCTGTAGTTAACAAAACCGCCCTCCTTAAATCTATGTGGATGTGCTCCATCCGCACACCATTTGAAAATATTTTCTTTTCAAAAAAGGCAGATCTGGCCTTATAGACATTTTTAAGGGTTAAAAATTTTATTAAAATTATTTTTATTAGAAGTCGTGACATGAGGTGCAAGCCTATATATATATATATATATACCAGGCCAACACAAATTCGGGAAACCGTGTGCACAATGTGATTTTTTGTACATTGGTTCACATGCCTACAACAAAGTGGAACAAGTAGTGTGAGAACAAGTGGAACAATAGCCTACCTACACTTGTACTCACTCTACGGTTACACTTTTATGTTGTAGGTATCTCAATCTTGAGACCCACTTTGGTGCGAGGCAGTTTTGGGTTGCCCTTTTTCCTTTTATTTCACTGGCAAAATGTCAAAAAAAAAAAAAAAAAAAAAAAAAAAAAAAAAAA
>Ga0116227_10012459_pt1 | contig 13818 bp, 7 predicted proteins | sample S1TSphgellanicum_FD_89693 | JGI IMG/M metagenome (GOLD analysis project Ga0116227, IMG submission 89693) | Host-associated microbial communities from peat moss isolated from Minnesota, USA - S1T2_Fb - Sphagnum magellanicum MG | ecosystem: Host-associated > Plants > Peat moss > Unclassified...
AAAGAAGGTCTAAAAAAAAACATTTTATTGTGTTTTAAAAGTTCAAATTGAAAGTTAATATTAAAAAAAAAAAAAAAAAAATCACTTTTTTTTTTTATAATGTTTTTTATAAAAAAAAAAAAAAAAATAAAATTTAAAAAAAATTCAAAAATAAGTTTTTTTTTTTTTTTTTTTTTTTCCCCTCACAATTTTGTAATATTGAAAATATGGTGAAAATTTCCAACAAAATAGAAAATTAGTCAAATTTGTGATAGAAAGAAATTTCAAAATTTTCCCAATTTTCTTGGTTGAAATTTTTTTTTAAAAATAAAAAATAAAAAAATATATATATATATAAACACAAAGCATGATCATTATGCCATTACCTTAGATTGAATAAAATAACAAAATTGGCCTATAAGAATAGAATGTACAAATAAGTCCTTTGGTTTACATAAAATTCATAGTGAATTCGTAGTGTTTTGACCATTTATTGGCCTTGCCTACCAAGGCAAGGATATTGTGTTTAGATTCATTATAGAGTATAGTAGCTTAAGGGATTTTGGCCCCTAGGTAATAATAATAATAGGTCTATTTTTATATGAGGACTTTTGAAAGATGATATCTTAGCTTGTGTTGAAACTTGAGATGAGTTATAGAGTTATAATATCTTGAAGAATTTTGGTTTCTTTTTAGAGGATTTTTTGGAGATTATATTTTTGCATGGTGAAATATTTGAGTTTTCATCATTCTTCTTTTGCATTAAGATACTTTTTTCATGTAAATGGCAAGGCCACAGTGTCACACACCCCTTGTTATAAATAACCTAGATTTATTAGAGATATCCACAAAGTAACTTTGCCTTTGGGCCCTCCTTTCACCCCTAAATCTTAGGTTTCAGCCTCAAATTTTTATCAAATTTGATTGTAAAATGCTAGAACTCAATATTTAATGCACAAGATTTGAGAATAATTATAGCAGCTGTGAAGGGCGCCAAAAGGAAATTTCAAATAAAATAAAATGTGAAACTCAACTACCATTGAATTTGATGATAATTTGAGTTTCACTCCCCCATTAATAACAATGTATCATTTTATTGTTTTCAAAAGTCTCATGGCGTTTTATGACCAAACTCTGGCTACGGATTGCTGGTTTCCTTAACTTTGCAGATGTCTCTATTATATCTATCACTTGTTTGTTTGTCATTAACATTCATCCCTCGTGCAACATAAGCATGCAATGAAAAATTGCTGGTTAATATTCAACATAGTAAAGCATTTTCATGAGATGCATTGGTACAAGGTCTGGGGTGGCAGATTATGGCATTTTTCTTGACTACATTTTGTGATGTAATTTTCCAGTGATGATCGATACACTTGTAAGAGTGACTAAAATATTGTCTGATGAACATGATGATTTAAGAAAAAATAAATTGTTGAATCTGCCATCACCCCACACCTTAATGCCATGGAATGGTCTTGCCCTTGCCCATTATGTTGGGTATCACCTAGCTTTGCCCTAATGGGCTAGCTCGGCACCTTACCCAACATAATTGGCAGTGGCTCAACAATTCCATAGCTAATAATGGTGTGTGTGTTTCACCAACATGTAAACACCATCACCACCAGGAAGAAGAAAACAAGCTTTCCAACATCATTCTGGTGTCCAATTGAGATCATTTTCACAATCTTAGCCACAAGTCAAGCCAAGACTTGACAGACCAAAAATTGGATATGCCAGATGATTCTTAGGATTCATAACTGTGATTCTATAAACATCAAAGAACTAGTTCTGGTATATAACCAAGGTTCTCAAAAAAAATGGAAAAAAAAAAAAAAAACTGGACAAAACCCATGGTTCTTTCACTGGTTCTTTCATAAAGTCACAGGTTCTTTAAGGTTTTGTGAAATAACCGAGATTTTGATTTTGATTTTGATTTGTTTTCAACTAAATGGAATCAGTGATTCTCTTTATTTTGGAATATTTAAAAAAAAAATCGAAACCCATGATTCTTTAAAAATTCAAATAACCACACAACACTGATGTACACGTGTAAAAGTGTAAAGCAAAATTCAAATTGGAATATGCTAACAATGGTAGGAGTCGGGTACATAGGTGGGGGTACACCCTGAGCCACCCTCTGAATTCAAGGGTGACCCTGAGGGTCATGCCAAAGCCACCCTCTGAGGTCACCTTCTGAGTTGAAGGAGTACACACTTATGGGCATGCCAAGAACCTAAAACTTCATACCCCTCTTCTATTGTTGGATCAACAAAGTAGGTGGAAAGGAATTTTTGCTGTTGCTCCTCCAGTTCCTTAATAAAAGAAGAGGGATAGGAGCAAGAAGTGGGGGTATGAATCCTAGATTCTTGGCATGACCCTGGCTGGGGTCACCCCTGAATTCACCGGGTTGGCGAAAATGTACCTCATCTACCTGACTGCTGCCCCAAAAATTATTTCAAACCCATTTGCAAAAGAAAGAAAAGAAAAGAACGTTTGAAAAACCATTTGCAACTGAAAGAAAGAAAGAAAAACAATGTTTGAAAACCCATTTGCAACTGAAAGAAAGAAAGAAAGAAAAAATTTGAAAACCCATTTGCAACTGTAAGAAAGAAAGAAAGAAAGAAAAAATAAAATTTTGAAAACCCATTTGCAACTGAAAGAAGGAAAGAAAAAAACAATATTTGAAAACCCATTTGCAACTGAAAGAAGGAAAGAAAAAAACAATATTTGAAAACCCATTTGCAACTGAAAGAAAGAAAGAAAGAAAAAACAATATTTGAAAACCCATTTGCAACTAAAAGAAAGAAAGAAAGAAAAAACAATATTTGAAAACCCATTTGCAACTGAAAGAAATAAAGAAAGAAAGAAAGAAAAAACAATGTGAATCCAAAACCATTTGCAACAGAAAGAAAGGAAGCAAGAAAAACCAATGTGAATTCAAAACCCATTGCCAACAGAAATGAAGAAAACCCATGTTTGAAAACCATTTGCAACTTTGAGAGCAAGCAAGAAAACAAGAAAAGAGGGGTTGTGGAAAAAGCCTTGGGACACAAAAGCCATATCATCACACACACAAGAGAGAACAACTCTATCACAACACACAAGAGAACAAAGAACTCATTTTGATGGAATTGCAATCTGCTGCTGCAGCAATTGTTTTTATTCACTATCCATGGCACAACATTACAATGAAGGTGGCCTTGAGTAGTTGTTAGCCTCAAGTGATTGTAAGCAGAAAACCATTGCAAATATTTCTCTAAACTATTTGGAAATAATCTTCTCAATTGCCCCTTCCACCACCGCCACCGCTTCTTCTGGTGAACCTCCCCTTGAGCATGAAAAGCTTTGTTGAAACTACTAGCTCTCTGAGTTGCATCCATTGACAAGGAGAAGAAGAAGAAATTATTTCCACTGCAATCTTCTGTGGAATCCCCAATATTACTAGAAAGCAAATCAGCTTCAGAAACAATCTTCTTCTGCATCATCATCATCATCTGCTGCTGCTGCATCAGAAGATTTGAATGCCAAATCTTCTTGTGAAAAATGTCACAAGTAGCTGCAGAAGATGGTGGAGCTTCTTCGAGCGGTGGTGGGTGTTTTTCTGGCATTGCAGAATTGGGTGGTGATCTTCTTGGAGAGCAAGAAATGGAAGAAGAAGAAGAAGAAATTGAACATGGTTTTGATGATGGAGGTTTGTATTGCTCCTGAGGGATTGGGAACTCCTCCATCATCATGATTGTGGTGGTGGTTGAGAGTTGTCGAGCAGTTGAGGAGATGGATGAGCCCATGAGCTTCTCCTTCTTCAGCACCTCCTCCTCATCAGGTGTTGAAGCGGAAGAAGAGTAGTACAAGATGATACTGGCTTCTTGTTGTTGTCGTTGAGATTGCTGCATCATCAGCGGCCTTGGTTTTTGCAGAATTGATGTAGCCATCATCTCTGAATCTGTGGGCTCCTCCTCCTCATTGTAATATGACTCGAATTTCGACTCAAATTTCTTGTGAGGTACAACAGGACAATTGGTGGCAGCCTTTGGAGATCGCACCACAATCCATTCTCCTTCAGCAGGAGGGGAAGTGCTTCTCCACCAATCCTTACTGCTGCTGTTGCCTGTTTCTTCACCAGCAACTGCTTCTTCCTCAGAGCGTTTCCCAGCAGCAGCCCTTCTTGTTGGAGATTGGAAAGCTGCTGAAATCCTCCATAAGCGAGGCGGGGATAGAGGCGGAATCGAGTTCTGGAGCAACGAGGAGGAGAGCACCACAGAGCTGCTGCTGCTGCTGGATCTATCCCCAAGCTCCAAAACACTGGTGGGAGACAAAGGAGTGGATGGGTTCTTGGACAACACAACATCCGAGCAAGTCCTCCGAACTCCTGTGAGAAAGGGATGCTGCAGGAGCTGAGCACTGGTCCAGCGCGTGCGAGGGTTGCGCTCAAAGCAGCGGGCAAGGAAATCATGCGCTTCCGGCGACAACGAAGCCGGCACACTGGGCATCTCGTTGGTGCACCCAATCCGGTAGAGCGCCACAAAGGGATCCGCAATATGTGCCCATGGAGCTCGGCCCGTGGCCATCTCTACCACAGTACATCCCAGCGACCAGATATCCGAAGGCAATCCCTGTTCCTTTTGTAGCACGACTTCGGGCGCCATCCAAAACGGCGTCCCTTTCACGTTCCGCACACCACAATCCTCCTCCAACTCCATTGTCACCTGGTCTTGTCTCAGTCCATCGCCACCAGTTCTTCCTCTTCTTCTCTCAGAAGCAGCAGCAGCATCTTCTCCCGTAGTCCTCCGACAATCTGCAACTTCTTCTTCTTCCTCGACGTGTTTGGCGGATCCGAAATCCGCGAGCTTCACAGATCCCGCATTACCAACCAGCACATTCTTGCCCTTGATGTCGCAGTGCACAATTCCGCGGCGATGGAGGTAATCGATTCCTTGCAAGATACTGCGAGTGTAAGAGCGGATGAGCTGCTCATCCAGAGGCTGCTGCTGCTGTTGTGCTCCTCCTGCAAACTGCTTCAACACGTCCGACAGACTACCGCCCGGCATATACTCTAGGAACACGTTGCGCATCCGCTTGCCGCCTTCTTCACTCCAATCGCTTCCTAGGCATCGCACCACGAACTCCGAGTCCAATTCCTGCAATATCCGGATCTCGTTTTCCATTGCTGCCAAAGCGGAATTGGGCTGCACCGCTGCCCCAACGTCTTCCACATCCCCCTGCTGATAGCTACTGCTACATGACACTACGGTCGATTTCACTGCGAAGAAGGCGCCTGTGACTCTATCCATCGCCAGGTTCACTTGCCCGAACGCCCCTGCTCCCAACAAACTTCCGCGAATCCATGAACTCCCCATGATCACAACAAAGTCCTCTTTCCCACCCAAAACAAAAAAATAAAACTCACAGAAGCCGGAAACACAAACTACACACGACACCAAAAACTGAATTTATTACTCTCTCTCTCTCTCTCTCTCTCAACTCTTCCAGCTGACAGAAAAGTAAACAAACAACGCCAAGAACGAACGAACAAACAACACAGGAGCCCAAGCCAACAGCTGAAAAATCTGCTCAGAAGAGAGAGACAAAAGAACAACTGCTATCAGAAATACAAAATCCGGAGCTCCTAGTTATAATCTTTCTCTCAGAAACTAATCAGCAGAAGACGACGCCAATTATGAAGATCAGAAACAGAAGAAGAGGAATCTATAGCGAAGAAGAGCGAGCACAGCAGTTACCGAGCGAGCGAGGAAGCGAGGGGGGAAACTGGCGAGGGAGGAGGAAACGAGCGAGAGAGAGCGCGCGCGAGAGGGGGGGAAGAGGGAGGCTTTTTTCCTTTTTCTTTTTCTTTTTTTCTTTTGCGTTGGGTTGGTGGGCCAATCGAGAAGCCACTTGCGTCTTGGCCACTCGCTTGAGACGCCACGTCATGCTTGGCCTTTTTAGGACTTGGCCGTTACACTTAACCCACTTGGAGTTAAGTAAGGAGGGAGGGTTGGTTGGAGTGAGTGAGTGAGTGAGTGAATAGGCACGCCTAGCCTAGTCTAACCTAGCCTTATAGGCGATTACGTATGAGACCTAGTAGTACCGACCCAATCCCCCTCCTCCTTCGCTTGCGCTTTCTCACTGCTTTCTCACCTGGTTTCCTAGAGGGTAAACCAAATTTGGGCAGGGTGGTAAAAAAAAGGAAAAACTGAGAACTGGAAAAGAAAAAAGAAAAAAAAGCCCTTCAATTTAAAGAAATTTGATCTTTCAAAATTTTCTTTTTGGCATTGACACTTGGAGTTAGTTAAAGTAAGGAAACCTGGAGTGAGTAGGCTAGGCGGCTACCCTTGTGGGCTATTTACCTAGGAGACCGACCTACCGACCCAACCCCACCCCATCTTCGCTTGCGCTTTCTCACCTGGTTTCACAAAGGGCAAGCAAAAAATGGGCAGGGTGGTTAAAAAAATAATTTAAAAAAAAAAAAAGCGCAAAAACCCGTCAATGTGAGAAGTTTGACCTTATAAAGTTTTCTTTTCTTGCCCGCCAACAAAAAAAGAAAGGCCAATTTCTCTTTTGGGTGAAATGTGAATGAAAAAAAGAATCTGTGAACTGAAAGGTGATGAAAGACATACCACTTTCGTCAAGCTCTGTGGATGAAGAAGGAAAAAAAAACCAGGGGAAAGTTTAAACAGTAATTGTAATTTGCCATTTGAAAGAGGTGAAATCTTTTTTACCACTAATTATTTACCTATGTGTCTCTGCATTGGAGTAAGTTACTCTCTCATCGGCTCAGATCCGCCGCATGAATACTTAAAGGACAGGCGCCGGTTGTGAACGAGCCGGGGAGTTCTCGTGGACATTGTGATATTCTGACACGTGTCGATCGGATCTGTTCAGGACGACGCTCCATCTGAGTGCCCACGTCATCATGTATGGACAAGCTCCTGGACTCGAATTTTCTCTTTTAGATTTGAAATTCTTAATTTAAATAAAAAAAAGACCCCAGGACCAACAGATTTTTTTAAAAAACTTTTTTGGGTTTTTTTCCCATTTTTCTTACATAAAAAATTAGTTCAATTCAAAAATTAAATTTTTTTCCCATTTTTGGGGGTTCAAAAAAAGAGAAACTCTGTTTGTTTTCTGAAACAATGGGGGCCGAGAAGACCCATGTTTTCCTATTGAAAACTGGTCTGGTGATTTACCTGGATTGGAGTTTTCTCTTTTTAAGAAAAACATCTGAAATTAAAACTGCAGGTTTCAGGACCTGGAGTAAAATTCGCCAATTTTTTAAAATATAATAATAAATTGCAATTTTAAAAAGTTAAAATAACCCCTGAGCAGTGTTTCTATTTCCAACCAAATTTTGTGACTTTTTATTTTAAAATTTTGGGAAATTTTAAGATTTTCCTTTTTCTTTTCTGGTGTGAATTTGACTAATTTGGCTATTTTTGGGGGAAATTTTGCCAAATTTCCAACATACCAAAAAATTGAAAAAAAGGTCCTGGACTGGAGTTTTCTCTTTTAAGATTAATTTCTTAATTTAAAAAATGGTCCCAGGTGGCAGACCTGTACTTTTCCACAGAAAACCGGTCTGGTAATTTACCTGGGCATGAAAGCGGTGCCCAAAGGGCATATTCCAGCTTGGAATGTAGTACGTGAACGGTGTTCTGTCTACTGGGGCCTGTTCCAACGTGTAACCAGTGTCTCCACTTTAATGTAAGGCACTCATTAAAAAACCGAGCTCTCCCAAGGTGCCCTTATCTTACACTAGACCAAATTGATGGAATCGTCCAAGGTGCCCTTATCTTACACTAGAACCGAATCGACAGAATCCTCCAAAGTGCCCTTATCTTACACTAGAATCGAGTCAACGGAATCCTCCAAAGTGCTCTTATCTCACACTAGACCAAATCGACGGAATCCTCCAAGGTGCCCTTATCTTACACTAGATGGAATCAACAGAATCCTCCAAGCTGCCCTTATCTTACACTAGATTGAATCAATGGAATCCTCCAAGCTGCCCTTATCTTAACACTAGACTGAATCAATGGAGGTGGCCTTTATCTTAGACTAGATCAAATTGATGGAATCCTAAGCAAGACAAGTATTGATGGTGGAGAAGAAGAATTATGCAATGTCATGGAGTAATCTACAAATAGGTTTCAAAACAAAGCTCATTAAGGAGTGTTTAGTGTCTTGTGCTCTCTAATGGAACCGCACATAGGTCTTAGAAAATGGGGCTCTTGGAGAGCATTTGAGTAGTGAGTTTGATGGTGGTTGTTCAATTCTTTTTGCCAATATGTTCTTTGTGCACTACAACCACCTGACTGCATAATAATCTACTCGTATGATTTTAAAAGGTCAAGAAATTGTGCCCCCCCCAAGATGAAAGAAAATGCATGCATGTTTTGACAATTTTTTTGCATGTCAATTTCCAAAGTCGTAATTCCATCTATGGAAACCTTTGAGTAGTGCCATGATAATAATAACATACAAAATAATATACTTCCTAGAAGGTCAACTTGGACCCAAGATGACATAAAAGGATGCACTCTCAAGGGGTAATGAAAAGCAAGGATACTCTCTCTTTTGGCCCCCCCCAATGAGTGCCTTGATACACACCACCAACTACTCAACTAAGGGTGCAATGTTTTTGCTCTTGCTAGTTGGAAATCCTCCACACCCCTTGCAAGTACCTTGTAGGTAGTTTAGCAAGGCAAAAAGTTCCTTTTTCATGTAAAGTATTCCAAATTCCATACACTAGTAAGTAGTACTACTACAATTATACACAAATCTTTAACATTAATTCAACCAAGTTGACTCCCTCCTTCTTCACACCCACCAGTAGTCCTATTGTTGGGATTTCTACCTATTTGTTGAAATTTACATCACAATTTGTTGGGTGTATTTTATTTTATTTTTTCTCCCATCACAAAAGTGAGGATCATGCATAAGAAGATTTAGCCAAATTTGGCTACAAGATAGATACAAAAGTAGAAAAATATATAAAGCCATCCTTTTATAATCTGGCTACCTACTGGAACCTATTGTAGAAATCTAGTATTTTTGTTTTTATTTTTCAAAATCTAGCCAATTTGGGTCATTTTAAAGTTTAAAATGTTCTGTAGAGGTCAAAATCAGATTTTTCAAGTTTTTAAAATGGGGAAATGGTGCATCTGGCCATCTCAAGATTAGGGTACATAATTGATACATTTTTGTTACTTTGTGGAGCACTTACACATAATTTTCAAGTGCAAAACGAAGGCACATCCACTTGGTGTAACTTAATTTACCTCCGGAATAGGGAGCATAAATTTCATTTCACAGAGGGTTTTGGCAACTGTACTAAAACACCCACAAGAGGATTTGTTAAAAGATAGCAAGAAAAATCAACTGAGCTAATCACCATGGTTAGCCAGGGAACTGAACCATGGTTAGTTTGAAGGCTCTGGTTTCATGCCCGACTTACCATCCATCCTTCACGGTGCACTGGTGAGAGTGCTGGTTCATTCTGGCCTCTCGGTCGCGCATATTGGTTGCTCTTTGGACAATCGAAAAACCACGAAGACTTTGTCAGGGCTTGATTCTAAGGGTGCTACATAACCTTGTACGACAAGTGATCCCCTTGCTCATTCTGATCCAAAAGCCTTATTCCGATACAGAAGCCCTTGTTCGTGGGTGCATGACATTTAACCGACCACCTTGGATGATTGAAAAGGAAAGAAAGACTGCAGGGGCAGTGGTGGCCATTCAGGTTAAGTGTGGAAATGAAATCTGACCCAAAAGAAAAGGGGGAAAAAAGGGGGGCAGGGGGGGCGGCATGGGGAGGACTACTGAATTTGACAATTGATAATTCACAGAACTTTGAGTGAAATATTTCTGGCAGAGACTAGAGACGGCCCAATTTGATCATTTCGTTTATGATTACAATTCAAGCACTTGGCCGACAACACCACCAACAACAACAAGCAAACAACAACTACTACTACCGTACGTCAAATACTGAATCAAATACTGACGGGCAACAAATGCTACTGTCCAGGGTTGGCAGCAGTTCCGGGACTGGGTAACGGAAGCAGGTGCGACACTTATGGGGGTGGTGCTGACAACAATAATAATATTCTTGCTCTTAATCAAAGGCTTTTGCGGTAACAACAAAAATGATAGCGGATGTCAGCTGCTGTTTGGATGTCCCCAACAAAAATAAATAAATAAAAATGCTGTCTGTCTGCCATATTCAGCAACCAAACATTCAAATACAATGTACACAAGTATAAATGTTTTTTTAATATATAATAATAATAATAATAATAATAATACTAAACAAATAGGTGTGGTCTAAGGTCTTATATTCTGTTTAGGGTTTTTTTTGTTAATTTTTTTTCCGAAAAAAATTGTTCAATATTCAATAACTCTTCGACCATAGGTCTGAACACTACCAAATTACTTCAATGCAACCCCTATACCTATTGAGGGCTTTTCAATGGTACCAAAAGCCAGACAAGGGGCACCGTGGTTTGGGAAATCTCATTGTGACATACAAAGCAAGGGGGTGTGTCACATTGTGGCCTTGCCATTTACATTAAAAAGGATCTTAAGGCAAAAGAAGAATTATGGAAACTAAAAAATTTCACCATTGCAAAAATATAATCTTCAAAAAAATCCTCTCAAAGAAGCCAAAATCCTTCAAGATATTATAATTCTATAACTAATCTCAAGTTTTGACAAAAGCCAAATTATCATCTTTCAAAAATCCTCATATAAAAATTGACCCATTACTCGGCGCCAAAATCCTTAAGCTAATAATCTATAATGAATCTAAGCACAATATCCTTGCCTTCGTAAGTAAGGCCAACAAACAAACAACCTTTGTTCATAGATGTTTTAATGTAATATGTGTCATTGGAAGTGTGGACTAGTTAGCCAACTAATTTTTTCTTTCAAAACCATTTTTAGTAATATAATTGATTTTCAATTTATAAAAAAATTACTCAAAACTCAATATCTTCTACACTTTAGATCTAATTTTTTTCCAAATTTCCTTCATTAATCCTACTTACTAAGGCCTTTTCAATAATACCAGGATTGTGCCCAAATTCCCTTATAATTTTTAGTTTTGGTTTAAATGAATTATCATTGAAAAAATTGTTCAATAATCAACCCAATCAAAATTTGTACTCCCCAACCTTTGTACATAGAGATAAAGTCTCTTGGGCAGAACCCCCAAAAAAAAAAAAAAATCAGCCCCGCTAATTAGAAATTACAAATAAATAGATAAATAAATAACCCTAGGTTTAAAAGCCAAGATAAGCTGTAGAGAGGATAACCTGACAGGTGGCAGGTCCACATTGGGTGATTAGGTGTTTTTTTGGACCCCAAAAGGTCTGGGTATGTGTCTCTCCTACCGCAAGATTTGTGTGTCTTTGGATTGGATTAGATTTCTTGGTTCCGGATTGGTCCTTAGTTCTGTCCACTCTTTGGGCCCCCAAACCAAACCCCCCCCGCCCCCGCACCCCCACCAAGTCCTCACAAGCACTAAAATTACCAAAATTCTGAATCCTCATTGGATGCCTGACTTAGGAAGTGAGAAAAAAAAAAAAAAGTAAACATAGCCACATTTCTAAACTTGGTTTTCAGTGTGTAACGAAAAATATAAAAGGATGATTAAATATTTTTATTTCATATTTACCTAGTTTATAGCCAAATTTGGCTAAATCTTCCTATAGATTGTCATCACTTTTTCTGCGTCTTCCTATGGATGATAGCCACTTTGGCTACAAACAAAAATTCTTTCAAAAAAATTTTGAACCAATTATTGTGTAGGATAAAGCCTGAGGGTGAGGGTGGTACTGAAATAATAAGGGTACGCGAGGTGTGAGCCAAGTGCAAGCCTGATTTTGATAATGTAATCAATTTGCTTGGAGGGTTTCCATGGCATAAAAATTGATGCAACCTTTAGAGAGTCCATTACATTTTTTTTAAAGCTCGCTGTGAAAAACAGAATGCCCACTCACTCAACGGATGGGGTAATAATGTGCCCTCTAATTATATTACAAAAATTCTAATTTTTTTCTTTTTTCCACCAAAAAAATTGCAAAAAATATTTTGAATTTTTTTTCCTAGTGTAAATTTGGTTATTTTTAATTTTAAAAATTAGTTCTATATATATATATATATATATATAATTGTTTTTAAAAGCCCTGGCTCCAGACCCCTCCCCTGACTTCCAACACATTTTTATCAATGTCTGCAGCTGCTGGCAGCCACCCCCCAACCAAATGACCAACAGACTCGTTCTTCTGAACTAAAAACATTAGTCTGTGCACAACCAACTGTCACTCGGTGAAGGAGGTGGACACTCGCTCGTGCACAGAGGTCCCCAGGACTGCCCAACAATTTGTGGATTGGGTTACCAAATTCAAATATACCTTTTGTTTTGGATCAAAGGTCGGGCAACCACCAACCAACATTATATCCGTAATTAGAGAGCATCTCCACTGGCAGCCGTAAAATGGCCTGGCCTGCAACAACATACATGCTTTGAACCTTTGCAGTATCGTGAAATTGGGTTTCGGCTTGTAAATGTGCCTGACAATATATGATTCTAAAAGACCCTGTAAAATTTTTAAAATTTAAATGATTGTGTTTTGGTTGGTTAGCCATAAATGAGTGACCCAATTGGTGGCATTCAATGTTGTTGTTTTTTCTTAAAAATTGGTTGCAAATTTTCGTCATTTTTTTGAAAAATGAATATGTTATCACCACAAATTCCCTGTTTTTTGAAGAAAAAAAAGTCATCAAGAATCTTTTATATAAAAAAATCACCACAATTGCCTAAAATATGAAAGGGTGCTTAAGATTTTCTACTTTCATAATTTGAATATCATCAAATTTGGCTAAATATACTAATGTATAATTGCCACATGAGCAGAATCACAATTCATTTATAAAATTAAAATTATTATGAAAAATTAAATTTTAAAAAATTAAAAAAAACACTTCAATAATCTCTCAATTTATATTGTCCAATTTTTCATGCTTATAAGTTATGGGTGGGTGGGTGGCGATGGGGAAACAATTAAGGCTCTATGTTGGATGCAATAAGCATTGTTAGAAGCCCAAATAAGTAAAGAGGTAAGGCGGAAACATGCTCTCACATAGGTATTATGTACTGCCGAAACAATTTTTACAAAACCCATCTTATCATCTAACGGAGGGATCTCTGTTCCAATACACATAATTTTCAAGACTCTTCTTGGCCCGTCGAATATTTTTCTGTTCAGGAAGCAAACATGCGATAACATATGTTGGGATATAGTACTCTCTGAAAAAATGGTCGGTCGGTCGAGGTGCATACGAGTACGCAGAGACTCGCACGTTCCAATCTTTGGACCATTTTGTATCTGATTTCTGGATTATGATTCCAAATTGGACGGTGGGTCAGATCCTGTTCTCCATGGTCTTTAGTCATCGGCGCAAGGTCGGTCTTATCATTGGCGTATCGTGCATTTGAGTGGTAGCCATCTGATCGGACAAGAAGCATTCCTAGTTTGGTTTCGGTATTGTTGACGAACAATTTTCAGGTCAATATTTTCCGTGTTGGAATGATCAAGCCACCCTTGCAGTCCATGGCTTCTTTTATAATGTAAAGCACTCTCAGAAAATTCCTAGTATAATTTGTGTTTATAGGATACCAATTCCGTGGACGGAATTGTTACTTTATTGATTTAGTTCATGGTGTGGGGGGGGGGGGGGGGGGGGGCGACGGGTGCGCAGCCGACCCACGAAAGCTGCGACTGGGGGTGGGGGGGGGGGATTTTTTTGTTTTTTTTTGGTTCTCCACCGTCTTACCCT
>Ga0116227_10012460_pt1 | contig 13817 bp, 8 predicted proteins | sample S1TSphgellanicum_FD_89693 | JGI IMG/M metagenome (GOLD analysis project Ga0116227, IMG submission 89693) | Host-associated microbial communities from peat moss isolated from Minnesota, USA - S1T2_Fb - Sphagnum magellanicum MG | ecosystem: Host-associated > Plants > Peat moss > Unclassified...
AGGCCGTGGCTGACCCAACCTACACCGATATCGTACGCACCGTACACGGTGATGCCATGCCAGGTCAGTGGGCACGCGGTCGCGACGAAGTCATGAAAGCTCGCGCAGGCCTCGGGAGCCCGTGGCGCAGCGGGCGCTGAATCAGCGCTGCTCACTTCGGCGGCGGGGTCCGCGTGCGCGACGCAGGCGATCACACTCATGACGGCCAGGGTCAGGACTGAGTTCTTCACGATGGTTTTCTTCCCTGCTGACGGCTGATGCCGTTTTATTAAGCGCTATATTCCATCATATATAACCCACATCGTAAAGCATTCAGCGGGATGCCATCTTTTCCCGATTGTCTTCCCACCCTCCTCCCAGAGAGCGTATGAGATCGACGCTGGCGCTCAATTGCAGTGTGTCGAGAGCGAGCGCCTGCAAGCGAGCCTGCAACAGAGCGGTCTGTGAGGTCACGACATTCAAGTAATCGGTCGCTCCCTGCTTGTAGAGGATCTGTGACAAATCGAGGGTGCGCTGCGCCGCATCCACGGCCGCGTCTTCTTCCTGTGCTGCATCATGGTAGTAATGCAGATTGCCAAGGGCGTCCTCCACCTGCTGAAACGCAGCGACCGCGACCTCGCGGTAATTCGCGGCGGAAGCATCGAACTGAGCGCGCGCTTGTGCAACCTGCGCGCGCCGCAATCCGCCATCGAGAACGCTGACGACCGTGTTGGGGCCAATGGCCCAAAAAGTGCTCGGCACCGTCAACCACTTGGAGAACGAAGTGCTTTGCACCCCACCCTGCCCGCCCAGTGTGAAGGAAGGGAAATATGCGGCGCGGGCCACCCCGATATTGGCATTGGCGGCAATCATGCGCCGCTGGGCCGCTGCGACGTCCGGGCGCCGTTCCACCAGTGTGGCGGGCACGCCAACCGGTATCTGCGGCAGCTTGATATCGACCAGCGCCGGCGCAATCGTGAAACCCGAGGCGGGAACACCCAGTATCGCGGCGATGGCATGTTCCATCACCGCGCGCTGTGCGCCCACTTGCTTCTGCTGCGAGCGAGCACCACGCAGTTGCGTTTCCGCCTGGCTCACATCGAGTCCCGGCGCAATCCCGGCGTCGTGCCGCTGCTGCGTGATCGTCAGTGCGTGATCGTAGGCCTTGACGGTGTCGTCCAGAATCGCGATCTCACGATCAAAGCTTCGTAATTGCACGTAGTCCTCTACCAATTGCGCCAGCAGCGACAATCGCGCATTTTCCAGATCCGCCTCGGAGGCCTGCGCGCTGGCGCGGCCCGCGGCCACCTGATTGCGAATCTGGCCCCACAAATCCAGCTCATAGCTGACCGAGCCCCCGAGAACATTGTCATCGTAGTAACGCGGGGTCGTGGGACTGATGAGCGGCGCATTCGCGGACTCCCGCGCGCGAGAGACACCGGCGTTCAGTGCGATGGTCGGAAACAATCCAGCGCGTGCCTGATCGCTCAATGCTTTCGCCTGTGCGTAATTTGCGAGCGCGGCAGCCAAGCTCGGATTACCGGCGATCAGCTGCTTCTCCAGATCGTTGATCTGCGGCGTTTCGTACAGCGTCCACCAGCTGTCGCGGGGCAGGCGATCCGCGGGATGCGCCTGCGTCCACGACTCCCCTTCCTTGTAGGCGTCAGGAACCGGAACGTCGGGCGTGCTCATGTGTGGCGCGAGCGAACAACCGCCGAGCAGCGCCAACATCATGCCTGCCCAACGCAGCATCCTAACCACGTGTGCCCTGCGCAATCGGTGCGGTGGCTGCAGCCACGGGCGCCGGTTTGCTGATCACGTGCACCACATCGCCACTGGCAATTCCGTCGGGGGGATTTTCAATGACCTGATCGCTGGCTGCGAGGCCGGTGGCGATTTCCACGATTGCACCCAGGTCGCGATTCAAGGTGACCGGCTTCACCTGCACATGATTGTCGCCATCGACGACGGCGATCGACAGACCTTTGGAGTCGAATATCAGAGCGCTCGAAGGCACGCTGAGCGAATTCGCCACCGGCGCCGCGTCCAGACGAATACTGGCGTAGCCGCCGGGCAGCAGTTCACCCGCCTTATTGTCCACGATGATTTGCATCAAGGTGGTGCCACTGCTCGGGGTCACGGATTGCGCGGACGCCTCGACCGTACCCACGTAGGTTTTTCCCGGATGCTCGGGTACCCGAATGGTCGCCTTGGTGCCCGCCGGAACTCTGGGCACATAGCTTTGCGGAACGTTGACGTAGACGCGAAGCTTCTGGGTCTCGGATACCACGAACAGCTCGACCCCGCCGGTGGATCCCACGTTGATGAGTTGTCCGATATCGGTATCGCGCGCAGTGACGACGCCGTCGAAAGGCGCCACCAAGCGCTTGAATCCCTCCTCCGCCGCGAGCCGGTCCAAGTTGGCTTGCGCCGCCTTGACCTGCGCGACATCGGCGTCGGAAGTGAACTTACGCTGATCGACATCTTGTTTGGATACCGCATCGGTATCGGCCAGCGACTGCCAACGCTTGGCAGTCACTTCGGACAGTCTGGCGGTAGCCTGGGCGGCGGACAGCGCGGCGCGCGCTTGCATCAGTTGCTGGTCAATATCCGGGGTATCGATTTCAGCGAGTAAATCGCCGGCCTTGACCTTACTGCCGATGTCATGTTTCCAGCTCTTCAAGTAGCCCGGCACCCGAGCGTAAATCGGTGCCTGGATGAACGCCTCGAGTCGACCCGGCAGTTCAATGCCGGTCTGATTCTCCGCCCGGCCAGGGGCCACCACCGCCACGTTCGGCACAGCCTGGGCCTCGGTAAGTTCCCGCAGTCGAGAATTCTGCGTCGATCGAGCAATCGCGCCATAAATGACGATGCCGATGACCAGGACTAAAAATATGACGCCGGGAAGTCGAAGCCTGCGCACAGTGAGCCGCTCCTGGTTGTGATCAGGTGGTGGCATGGAAATCTCCTAAGGATGCGTCAAGTGCCGACAGCGGCTTGTAATTACGATGAACGATGCTAAAGACGACGGGGACGAAGAACAGGGTCGATACCGTCGCAAAGATCAGGCCACCGATGACGGCGCGCCCGAGCGGCGCATTTTGCTCGCCACCCTCGCCGAGACCCAATGCCATGGGCAGCATGCCGATCACCATGGCAAGGGCCGTCATCAGTACGGGACGCAGCCGCACGAATCCGGCTTCGAGCGCGGCTTGCGTGGCGTCGCCCAATTCCGTGAGCTTCTCGCGCGCGAAGCTGATCACGAGCACGCTGTTGGCAGTTGCCACGCCCATGCACATGATGGCGCCGGTCAGCGCCGGAACCGATAGCGTGGTCTCGGTGGCGAATAACATCCAGACGATTCCGGCAAGAGCCGCCGGCAGTGCGGTGATGATCACGAAGGGATCCGACCAGGATTGAAAATTGATCACGATGAGCAGATAAATGAGGACGACGGCGCCCAGCAGGCCGAACAGCAGTCCCGAATAGGCACTGTGCATGGTGGCCGTCTGACCGACCAATTCGATGGTAGAGCCCTTCGGTTTGTCCTTGTCATTGCGCGTCATGATGTCGCGGATCTTGCCGGACACCGCGCCGAGATCGCTGCCTTGCACCGTGGCGAATATATCGACCATGGAGGAGATGTCGTATTGCGACACCACGGCATTGACGTGGGAACGATGAATGTCCGCGATGCCACCCAGAACCGTCGTGGGAGCGCCGCGCGCATTGACCGGCAAGTTCTGCAACGCGGGCAGGCTGTCGATCTGGTACTGCGGCGTCTGCAAAGCGATGGGATAGGTGACCCCGTTCTTGGGATTCAGCCAGTAAGTCGGAGCTACTTGCAATGAACTGGCGAGGTTTACGACCATGCTGTTGGTGATATCGGCCGCCGTCACGCCGGTGTACTGCGCCCGGGTCCGGTCGATGTCCACGTCAAATGCGGGGGCACGGGCGGATTGCTGGATGCGCGCATCCGCTACGCCCGGCACGTGACGGATTTCGGTGAGCAGCTTGTTGGCATACGCGAAATCTGCGTCCAGATTGTTACCGCGGACCTGCAGATCGATCGGGGCCGGCGCGCCGAAATTCAAAATCTGACTCACGATGTCTGCCGGCAGAAAGGAGAACGTCGTGCCGGGGAACAGCTTTGGCAACTCGCTGCGCAAGCGACTCACGTACTCGGCGGTGGGCGCATGTCTTTCCGTCAAGGAAATTTGAATGTCTCCATCCGACTCGTTGATGGTGCCCGTATTGTTGTAGATCGTATTGATGGAGGACAGGTAGGTGCCCACGTTGTCGACGATCGCCTCGGTTTCGGCGGCGGGAATGATACGCCGTATCGCCTTTTCCACATTGGTGAAACGCGCAGCTGTCTCCTCGATACGCATGCCCACAGGCGCGCGAACGTGCATCATGATCTGACCGCCATCCACCTGCGGAAAGAAGTTGCGGCCGAGAAATGGCGTGAGCGCGAAGGAAATGAGTACGAAGCCCAGAAAGCCCGCGATGAACAGCCCGCGATGCAGAATGGCGAGCCCGAGCATGTCGTGGTACCCGGCACGCAGTCGGGTGAACGTGGCCTCGAACTTGCGCTGAAACCGAACCAAGGGGTTGCGCGACGGCTTCGAATCGTGGGATGCGACGTGCGGTTTCAGTAGGTACTTCGCCATGGTGGGCACCAAGGTGCGTGACAGCAGGAAGGAAAATACCATCGCCAGCATCACGCTCTCGGCAAGGGGCACGAACAGGAAACGGGCCACGCCGCTCAGAAAGAACATGGGAACGAACACAATGCAGATGCACAGCAGGGAGACGAATGCGGGTATGACGATCTGTGAGGCGCCGTCCAGGATGGCGCGTTCCGGCGCTTTGCCCATCTCCAGGTGATAATTGATGCTCTCGATCGTGACGGTGGCTTCGTCGACGAGGATGCCCACCGCCAGCGCCAGACCGCCCAACGTCATGATGTTGAGCGTTTCCCCGAGCGCCCAGAGGCCCGCGATCGCGCCTAAGATCGACAGGGGAATCGAAGTGGTCACGATCAGTGTCGAACGCCAGCTCCCCAGAAACAATAGGATCATGAGACTGGTGAGCACGGCGGCTATGACGCCTTCGCGCACCACGCCTTGAATCGAGGCGCGCACGAAGATCGACTGATCGCCGATGGGCTTTATTTCCAAGGCATCGGGCAGCGAAGGTTTGATGACCTGGAGCATTTTCTTGATGCCGCTCACGATATCGAGCGTCGAGGTCGAACCGCTCTTGAACACGCTCAAGAGCACCGAGCGGCTGCCATCGACGTGGACGACATTGGTTTGTACGGCGTTGCCGTTGTGCACGTTCGCCACATCGTGCATGTACACCATGGCGCCATTGACATTCTTGATCGGCAGATCAGCAAGGTCCGAAATCTTCGAGGGCGCGTTGTTGAGATTGATGGTGTATTCGAAGTCGCCGATTTTCTCGGTGCCCGCCGGCGTCAACAGGTTCTGCGCCGCGAGCGCACTGGCCACATCCTGGCCGGTCAGTCCGAGCGACTGCAAGGCGCTGGTGTTGAGGTCGTACATGACCTGCGGTGTCTTGCCGCCGAACGGATAAGGAATGCCGGCGCCTTGAACCGTGACCAAGCGCGTACGTACGAAGTTGAGCCCCAGATCCGCGAGGCTTTGCTCGGTAAGGCCCTTGCCCGACAATGCCAGCTGGATGATGGGCACCGTCGAGGCACTGTAGTTCAAGATCAAGGGCGGCGTTTCACCGGGCGGCAGTTGCTTGAGCAGCGTCTGGGCGATCGCAGTCACCTGCGCATTGGCTGTGGCAATGTTGACGGAGGGATGGAAAAAAATCTTGATGATGCCGAAGGTCGTGTACGAGTTGGCTTCGATGTGTTCGATGTCATTGACCGTGGTCGTCAGGGAACGCTCGAAGGGTGTGACCACACGGCCGGCCATCTGGTCCGCCGGCAGTCCCTGATATTGAAACGCGACGCCGATGATGGGTATGTTGATGTTCGGAAATATATCGACCGGCATGCGCAGCGCGGCGAGTACTCCCATCAGGAGAATGAGCAGTGCAACAACGACGAACGTATAGGGGCGGTCGAGGGCAATGCGGACTATTGCAAGCATGTAAAACTCTCTCTACGGCGCATAGCGATTCTGCAATGCAACGCGTGAATGGCGTATCGCAAAGCATGAAAGCGCGTGAGGGCAGAAGGGTCCAAAGCGCCGGAAGAGCGGCGGATAACACATCATGAACCCGTTACACTGAGTTCTTGGGGGTTAATGTCGCGTGGACCCATCGTTAAGATAAGTTAATGCCTTCGCCTTCACCGTTCGCTTTGGTAACTTTTTCAATTATTGCACCAACGGTGCAGATTTCGGCTTGTCAGTGGAATGAAATGTCATCCTCTGTATACACTTCCGCACTTGTCAAGCTCACATTTATTATGAACGCCGCCGCGGACGACGATCCGCCCCGCCCCGATGATCCGAATCGCCTCAGTTTGGCACTGCAGGCATCCGGCGTCGTGGGCATCTGGGATGGCGATCTGGTTAACGATCGGATCTTTGCGGACGAAAGCTTCGCGCGCATGTATGGAATCGATGCCGGCGAGGCCAAGCGCGGCAAGCCGCTAGGATTCTACTTTCAATATATTCATCCCGACGATCTCGCCTCATCGACTGCCGCCATCGAGCGTATGCAGGCAGGCTTGGACGAATACGCGAACGAGCATCGCATCATTCGACCGGACGGAACGCTGCGCTGGGTCTTGGCGCGGGGCCGACTGGTGCGGGACTCATCGCGCAAACCGGTCAGGTTTCATGGCGTCTCGATCGATCTCACCGAACGCAAGTTAGCCGAAAACCGCCAGGCCTTCATGCTGCAGTTGAGTGATGAACTGCGCAATGTCAGCGATCCGGAGCGCGTGTTGGCGATCGCCACGGCACGCTTGGGAATTCATCTCGGCGCAGCTCGAGTCGGCTACGGAGAGGTGCAGTCCGACCATGCGACCGTGCTCGTGACCTGCGGCTATGCAAACGGCGCCGAGGCCATCAACGGCAGCTTTCGCCTCGACGATTTCGGTCCCCGCCTCGCCTCGCGCGCGCAGCTCGGTTTGACCCTGGTCGAGGATGACGTGCTGGCCGAGCCCGACTTGCAATGCCCGGGCTGGTCTGCATTCGGCACCCGGGCGCATGTGTCGGTGCCTCTCGTTCGCGAGGGGCAGTATCGCGCGCTACTGTATGTCACGCACACCCGGGCCCATGCCTGGACGGGCGACGAGGTGCAGCTCATCGAGGAAGTGGCGCAGCGTATATGGGATGCGCTGGAGCGAGCGCGTGCGGAGCGTGCCTTGCAGCTTGCCAACGAGGAACTCAAGGGCTTGGTGGCCGCGCGCACGGCTGACCGCAACCGCATTTGGCAGCTTGCAGATGAAGTCATGATCATCTGCGACTTGTCCGGCTGGTTCATCGAAGTAAATCCGGCGGCGGTCCGCCTGCTGGGCTTGTCTGAGCAGGAACTGCGTGGAAGGCCGCTAACCGACTTTCTCCATCCGGACGATCTGCAGCGGACGGAAGCGGAAATGCGAAAATTGGTAGCCGGGCGCTCCTGCACGGCGTTCGAAAATCGCTACCGCAGCCGATCGGGTGCTTATCGCCAACTCAGTTGGATGGCGATATCCGACGGTGGGCTGCTGCACGGGGCCGGCCGAGACATTACCGAAGAATATGCGGTGCGTCGCGAACGCGATCGAACCTGGGCGCTGTCGCCGATTATCAAGGCGGTCGCCACCTTGCAAGGCGATCTGGTGTCGGTCAATCCTGCCTGGATAAAGGTCCTGGGTTGGAGCGAAGCGGAGTCACTCGGCCGCAACGTGCTGTCTTTCGTGGCTTCGGACGATCTCAAGATAGCCGCACCGGCGCTGGCCCGAGTTGCCTCAGGCGCCACCTTGACCGAGTTTCGCCTGCATTTGCTGACCAAGAGCGGCGAGGTGCGTTGCCTCTCTTGGACCACGGTAACCGACGGCGAGCAACTCTATGGCTTTGCGCGCGATGTCACCGCGGAGGTGATCACGACGGCGGCACTTGAGGCCGCCAGTGCCGAACGTGAGCGGCTCTGGAGCGCCACCAACGATCTGATGGGCACCGCAAGCTTTGACGGGTACCTGGTCTCGGTCAATGCGGCATGGACGCGCATGTTGGGATTCAGCGAATCGGAACTGATGTCCCGGCCCTATATGGACTTTATCGACTCGGAAGACCATGAAAAAAGTGTCGCCATCGTTCGCCAAATGCACAACGGCGAACGCATGCATAATTTCGAGAGCCGGTTGGTGCACAAGGATGGGCAGCGCTTCGTCATCCTCTGGACCGGGCAGCGAAATGGCGACCTGATGTACCTGGTGGGCCGCGACATCACCGAGCAACGTTCGGTCGAAGAGAAGTTGCGCCAGTCGCAAAAAATGGAAGCGGTGGGACAGCTCACGGGCGGCATCGCACACGACTTTAATAATATGCTGCAAAGCATTCGCGGGGCTGTGGAGGTCATGAGCCGTCGCATCACCCAAGGACGTCTCGACGAGGCACATCAATATACGTCGATTGCACGGCAAAGCATCGATCGCGCCGCGCAATTGACCCACCGCTTGCTGGCTTTTTCCCGGCGTCAGGCGCTCGCGCCACAGCCGGTCGAACTCGGCGGACTGCTGCATGGGATCGGCAAACTGATCCAGCAAACCGTAGGACCGATGATCGAATTGCGCCTTCATCTCCTCGAGGGATGCTGGCCGGTACGCTGCGATCCGAACCAACTCGAAAACGCGGTGTTGAACCTGGCGATCAATGCTCGCGATGCCATGCTGCCTCAGGGTGGCAGCCTGGTCATCGAGACGGCTCATACCGTGTTAGAAGTGGCCGATGTCGTCGGATGGCAGGGTGCAATGCCGGGCGACTTCGTCTGCCTGTGCGTGCAAGACTCCGGCCGCGGGATGACACCGCAAGTGGTACAACGCGCCTTTGAGCCCTTCTTCACCACCAAGCCCGACGGTCAGGGTACGGGGCTTGGCCTCAGTCAAGTGTACGGATTCGTCAGCCAATCGGGCGGTTTCATGAAGCTCGACAGCCAAGTCGGCGTCGGCACGGCGGTGAAGATTTACCTGCCGCGCCATGTGGGCGATCTGCCGGCGCGCCTCGCGCATGCCGATTCCAACCACCCTCACACCGATGCTGCGCAGGCGGCAACCGTGCTGCTGGTGGAGGATGAGGTCGACATTCGCAACCTCGCAGCGCAAATGTTGCGCGACCGTCATCACACCGTGATCGAAGCCTGCGATGGCCGCACTGCCCTCGCCGCCTTGCGGCAGCGCCTCAGCCTGGGTCAACGCATCGATATTCTGATCGCCGACATCGGCCTGCCGGGCGGCATGAACGGACGACAACTGGCCACCGCCGTGCGCCTTCACTTGCCCGATGTCCCGGTGCTCTTGATCACCGGCTATGCAGGTCAGGCGCTGGGACCGGGCCTGGAAATATCCGAGGGTATCTCCCTGTTGAGCAAACCCTTCAGCTTCGAGTCCTTCGACGAACGTGTCGAGGCGCTGCTGACATCGGTCACCGAGTCGACGATCGGTTGAGGATGGGGCCGCGGCTCACTTCCTTCGCTCAATCCAATTCAATACGAATATCAAGGAGGCAACGCCAATCAGCAGTAGCAATACCGCCAAGAAATGCGAATTCCATGGTGGTGGCATCACGCCGGCTTGAGACTTGTTGAGTTCTGAACCCGCCACTGAGCGACGGCCTTCGATATCTCGATCAAAGACGCTATACGCTTAAGGTCCGGCACAGGTTGCGGATCCAGGAGAGCCACGCTGCCCCCCACCCATAACTCGACATTCCGATCGAGCTTGCTGCGAAGTGATCCTAGTTGCGCCTGTGGGATTCGCGACGCATTTGCCGTGCAGGTCAGCCCGACGATGTCGATACGGTGGGCTTTAGCAGCTTTGAGTATGTCCGCGATCGGCGTTTGAGTCCCGAGTGAAAGACAGTGTGCGCCCTCCATGGCAAAGAACGCGTGCGCCATCAACATTCCCAGATGATGTTCCTCGCCCGGTAATGTCGTGAGCAATACCCGCGGCGCGCCCCGAGGTGTATGCATCGCACCCAGCGCGTGTTGCAGCAAGGCCTGAACTTGATTGGTGTAGAGATGTTCCTCAAAAATCTCGAGCATGCCTGTCAACCAGGCATCCCCCACCAATCTGTTCAAAGGGACCACCAGGTCAAGGATGAATCGACGCAGTCCCAATTGCATCAGCAAATGCATCAAGTGATCGCGCAGGTCCTCGGCTCGATGCGCTAGGATCAATTGCAACGCTACTTGAGTCGACTCTTGAGTTTCGTCCTTGCAGCGCTTGGCTTTGCTCTTCGGGGCGACAACCGCCGACAATTCACCGAGCGACAAACCGACAATTTTTCCGGGACGAAGGCCGCTGTCGAGCAAGCGTCGAAGCACATGCAGCCGCTGCACCTGCTCGTCGGAATAGACTCGCTCATCACGGCTATTTCGCGCCGGCTTCGGAAATCCGTAACGCCGCTCCCAGGCTCGCAGCGTGTCCTTGGAGAGCCCCGTTTCGCGCTCAACATCACTGATTGAAACCGTAGGCACAACCTTCACCAGAACCTTTTGTCTTGGTCAATATTGACCTTTTGGCCGAGAAGCAGTACTTTACGTCGTCGAGTCACGGTTTGTCTAGGACAAACGCCCCATGACTCCAGCGCCTTCCGGAGAACTCACCTATGCTTGCTGATCCGAGTGTTTGGTTGCCTGACGTCCAAGCTTTCGCCGACTCGCGCGCTATCGCCATCGACAGTGTGGGCATCAAAGGAATCAAATTTCCCATCACGGTTCGAGCGCTGGACGGGCGTACGCAACCGAGCATTGCTGAATTCGACATGTACGTGGGTCTCGCGTCCGATGTGAAGGGCACCCACATGTCAAGATTCATCGAGTTGCTCGAGTCGCGCACCGACGCAATCGACTATTCCATGGTGCGTCGTTTGCTCATCGACATGGTCGATCGGCTCGGCGCTCAAACGGGCGAGGTTGAGATTCGTTTCCCCTACTTCATCCGCAAGCTGGCCCCGGTATCGAGAGTCGAGAGTTCCTTGGACCATCTGGTCAAGATCCATGCACGAATCGATCCGGTCGACGGGTTCCGAATGAATCTGCAAGTCACTGCCGCTGTCACGAGTCTGTGTCCCTGCTCCAAGCAAATATCGAAGTATGGGGCTCACAATCAACGTTCACACATCACCATCGGCGCCGATCTGCTCGAACCGATTTCAATCGAGGAAATCGTGTCCATTGCCGAGCGTGCCGCGTCCTGTGAAATCTTTGGACTGCTCAAGCGCGCCGACGAGAAGTTCGTGACCGAACGGGCTTATGAAAACCCGAAGTTTGTGGAGGACTTGGTACGCGATGTGGCCGCGACCTTGAATGCGGATTCGCGGTTGCACGGATTCACGGTGCAGGCAGAGAACTTCGAATCCATTCACAATCATTCCGCGTATGCGCGTATCACGCGCGACAAGAGCAAGAATTGACGTCTCATTAACGGCTGCAGCGGCGCTTCACCTCGAACTGGGTCATAAGCGACACCGGCGGTCACTGCGCGGTCCAGGCCCCATCGATCGGAATCGCCGTGCCGGTGATGTTGTGGGCTTCGATCGCGCAGAGCCACACCGCCAATCGCGCAATTTCCGCCGGCGATGATAGACGTCGGGATGGCTGCTTCTCGCCCAGCATGTCCTCGATGGCTTCCTCCGATGAGACGCCAATCTGCTTGCGGCGTTCGGCGATTTGCGGCGTCAACAAGGCGGTGTCAACCCACCCCGGACATAGGCAATTGACTGTAATGCCACCACTCGAGGCGGTTCCTGCGGAAGCATATTCGAGGGCCGCCACCTTGGAGAGCCCGACCAATCCGAACTTGGCCGACACGTAAGGTGCTTTGTTTACCGAAGCCACCAGACCGTGCACCGAGGCAATGTTGATGACGCGTCCATAACTTGCGTTTCCCATCGGCGGCAGCGCGTGCCGCATCGTATGAAACGCCGCCGACAGATTCACCGCAAGAATATCGTTCCAAGTGTCGGTGGTTTGCTGCGAGATGGGCGCAGTGTGTTGAATGCCGGCATTGTTGACTAGGATGTCCAGGTGATCCCAGGCGAACACCTGCTGCATCAACGCATCGATTTGATCCACATGGCGCAGATCGCCGCCGAAAAATCGTACCTCGTTGCTTCCCGCGCTCCTCAGTTCTGCGGTCAGCGCAGCGGCCTCTTTGGGCGATGCCAGACCATGCGCTGCGACTCGGGCACCGACTCTCGCGAAGGCCAATGCAATGCTTTTCCCGATACCGCGATCCGCACCGGTCACCAGAACCAGGCGATCCTGGATGTCTGTGCTCACGTGAGGCCGCCTAAGAATCTATCGATGGCGGCGAGTGCCTCAGGTTCGTTCAGCATCGGCGCATGACCTCGGTTGGCAATGTTTACGGCCGTAAAATGCGGGTGGCGCAATGCCATGCGTTGCAGTGTTTCCGCCGGCAAAATATCCGACAATGAGCCGCGGATGGTCAAGATCGGGATATGCGCGAGCTGAGCCCACAGCGACCATAGATTCGCGGGCACCGCGGAGAGGTCTGCGTTCCTGAGTCCATCAAGAATCGACGGATCGAAAGCTGCCACGGGCTTGCCCGAACTGTCCTCGATGTACGTACGGCGCGCAAAAGCGTCCCAATCCCGCTCGGTGTAATCGGGAAAGGCGAGCCCATTGACGCGTCGGGCCTGACGCGCGGCATCTTGCCAATTGCTGATGTGGGCCGGGGTACTCAGAGAATCGCGCAGTCGCGCAAGCCCGGTGTTGGGAACCTCTGGGCCGATGTCGTTCAAAACGATGCCCTGTATTCGTGTCGGTTGTTCGGCTGCCATGAGTATCGACATGATGCCGCCCATCGAAGTGCCCACGAGCGCCACGCGTCCGATCTTCAGCTGATCGAGAAGTTTGAACATGTCGCGCGCGTAGACCGCGGGTTGGTAGTTCACCGGATTGGGATCGCGTTGCGATCTGCCGCGACCGCGCTGGTCGGCACTGATCACGCGGTAGCGAGTCCCAAGATGTGCCGCAAGATCGGTGAAATCCAAGCTGTTGCGCGTGAGACCGTGCAGGCACAGGACGGTTAGGCGTGCGTCCGCAGGCCCCCGTTCCTCCGCATGCAGACGCAGGGAACCGTCATCGCTGAAGTTTTCGATCGCGGTAATCATCAGGTCGCGTCAGCCCAATACACTCGCCGCCATCGGCATGTCGAGCCAAACCTTGCGAAGCGCTGAATGGGGATCGTTCTGTACCCTGTTCAACCGGTCGAAAACCAGCGTGGACCGGTTTGTCAAATCGAAGCGCGGCCAGTGCGGCAAATGAGGACCATTCGGATCTCCGGTGTTGGCAAATGCGAGGAAGGCATAGGCCATGGCACTGCAGGCGCTGCGTGCATCGGACGAGCCGCCGCCGAGTATGGCGTCGCGTTCGTTGTGCATCGACGCCGACACGTCCATGGCATGAACCGCGCCAAATTTTCCGTCAAACGCGGGACATTGCCACTCCCATAAATACGCATACACCGCTGCACCAGGTCGGGCGCACTCCTGCTCGGCTTGGCAGTGCGCGAAGCGTCGAAAACCGGCGTCGGTGATGATCTGCGCGTGCAGCAGATAAGCGGACTTGTTGGGAAAGTGCTGGCGGTACAGCCCATGCAAGTGGGTGGCCTTGGCGCCGTACTG
>Ga0116227_10012461_pt1 | contig 13816 bp, 14 predicted proteins | sample S1TSphgellanicum_FD_89693 | JGI IMG/M metagenome (GOLD analysis project Ga0116227, IMG submission 89693) | Host-associated microbial communities from peat moss isolated from Minnesota, USA - S1T2_Fb - Sphagnum magellanicum MG | ecosystem: Host-associated > Plants > Peat moss > Unclassified...
CGACGGCGGTTTTCATTGGACCGCCAATCCCGACCACTGCCCGCAATCGCCCCAGCCCGCGTCCGCCGCAGAACGCAAATGGGGCGGCAGCGTGCAAATCCGCGCCACCGGCGCCGACGCCATGGTGATCGAGGAAGACTACGCCTGGTTGCCCTCACGCAAAGGCGAGGTGGCCGGCTGCCCCCGTTTCTACCGAACCGTGCATCACCGCACACGCATCGCCAAGGGCGGCGTGCTGTACGACACCAAACAGACGGACGACGAAACGCCACAGAGCACGCAGCGGCCGCTGCGCGACAACGAGATCATCGCCGTCTCCAATATTCAAAAAGTGCCGAAGGCCGAGGACGCCTTCGTCGAAACGCTCGGCAGCAACACCATACTGGGTCAATCCTGCACGCGCCTCCAGCCGAAGCAAGGCTCACCGGCTGCGGGCCTGTGGACCATGTGCGTTTTCGTCGCGCCGCCCAACTGCAAGGCCGCACGCTATCTGCAACCGATTGACCTGGTGGTGAAGGGTCCCGACGGTCAGACCGTGTGGCATGGCCAAACGACCGAACTGCAAGTCGGCGCACGCGGCACGTTGGTTTCGCCCGATTCCATCCGAGCACCCTGAGGTAACCATGGCGCGCCACCCACGTCGTATACGCCCGCGCACCGCGCAGAACGGCCAGGCCATCATCGAATTTCTGGTCGCGGCGCTGGTGCTCATTCCGCTGTTCTTGCTCACGCCGCTGATCGGCAAATACTTGGACATCAAGCAATCGACCATCGCCGCGTCGCGCAAGTTGGCGTTCGAATGCACCGTGCGCTATGCCGACTGCAGCAACATGGCCGGCGACCCCTCGTTTGCCAGCGAGATCCGTCTGCAGTTCTTCTCCGGAGACACCGACCCCGATCTCACGAATGATCGCCCAGCGCAGGATGCCATTGCGCAGGGGCAAGGCGATCCGCTCTGGGTCGACAATCAAGGTAAGCCCCTGCTCGAAAAATACAGCGATGTCGGTATCGAGGCAGATGCCAGCAACATCACGCCCTTCGGCACATTGCTGACCGACCTCGCCAACGCCGGACCCAGCACTTTCGGTTTGAATCTTTCGCAAGGCTTGTTCAATGCGCGGGTGCAAACCCAGTTGTCGACCACAACCGGCGGTGCGAACTTCCTTACCCAGTTGAATTCGATGGCTTTGAAAATGCAGTTCCACACCGCCATCATGACCAATGCCTGGACGGCGAACGGACCCGGCGCCCAAGGCGACAAATGCGATCCCGGCAAAAACACCGTGATCGGGCGCGTTTCGCAACCGGCACTCTGCCTTGCGCCTTACAAGGTCGCGGATGCGGCATACCTCCCCGCGACAGCCCTCGTCAAGGTGATCGGCAACACGCCCGGGATGACGGAATCGAACGTCAACAATTTCAATTTTCATGACTTCATGACGCCTGCCTGGGTCGACCTCGTGCCGACCACCGATGCGGTCGGCTATTCGAGGCTGCAGTGAAGATTCTCGGTGTACTGGTGGTCGGCGCAGCCTGCATGGCAGGCATAAGTCATGCAGAAAGCGTCCTTGCTTGGCCCGACCCCTACATTGCCGCGGATGCACGCGTCAGCAGCGTGGGCGATCACATCAACATCAACGGCGTGCCCACGCGCATCTATCGCTTCACCAGCGAATCGAAGCCCGCCGAGGTGGTGCAGTACTTCCGCGAGCATGTAGAGCGAAATTTTATACATCCGAAACCGAACGCAGCGCTGCCCGATCAAGACGCGTTTGCCGGGCGCGTAGGGAATTTCTGGGTCACCCTGCAATTGAAGCAGCAGGGCCGCCAAACCGTGGGCACGTGGTCGGCGATTCCGCAGTTCATTCGCGACGTGCGGCAGCGAGTGGAACGACCGCCGGGTTTTCCGCAATCGGCGAAGCTCATTCAACAAGTCGATTCCTTCGATGATGGCAAGCGCAGCCAGCTGGCGGTGGGCACGGACTTGAGTCCGGTCGACGGCGTCGCCGCGCGGCTCGAGGATGAACTGCAGCAGCAGGGATTTGTGAAACAGAAAACGCCCATGGCGAACTGGCCTTCGCCGAGCGACTACGTGGCGACCTTTCGCAAGGGCCGCGAGGAAGTACTGGCAACGTTGAGTCAAACGCCTGGCGGCACGTCGGTCATGATCAATCGGATATCTGCACTGGAGGAATTGAAATGAAACACCCCATGAACTTGCGCGCGCGCGACCGCGGGCAAAGCAGCGTCGAGTATTTGATCGTTTTGGCATTGGTGGTCATGGTGCTGGTCAACGGCAATCCGAGTCCGTTGCAGCAATTCTTCGATGCCATCAAAGGCGCTTACCAACGTTTCAGCTACGCGATGTCGGCGGTTTAACGTGGCTATCAAATTCAAGATTCCTGCGAGCGGACTCCTGCTGGTCGGAGCGGTGGTGTTTGGCGGCTTGGCGGTCTTCGCCGCCAGCCAATACATTTCGCAAACCGTGGCGCGCGAGAAGGAACGCCTCAATCCCAAAGTGGAAAACATGACCGTGGTGGTCGCGAAGGAAAATATGAAGCGCGGCGACATCGTCACCACCGACAACATGGCGGTCCGTCAGATTCCAAAGGACTATGTTCCGGGGACGGCGGTGGACCCCGATAGCTTCGATAACGTCGAAGGTGCACGCTTGGCGGTCGACATGCGACGCGGAGAAGTGTTGCTACGCGGCACGCTCGAGGGCGCGGACATCTCAACCTTTTCCACCCGAGTTCCAAACGGCGAGCGTGCCATCACCCTCACAGTCGACGAAGTGAACTCAGTGGCCGGGATGCTGCAGCCCAATGATCACGTCGATCTCTTCTTTACCGCGAAGCCTGTCAGGTCATCGGCAGCCGGTGCCGCGCAAGCCACGGATCAGACGCGGCTGTTGATGCAAAACGTGGATATCCTCGCGACCGGTCATCAGGTGCGACCTTCGGCGGCCGGCGCCGGCAATTCGCCCGGCGCGGCGCGGGCTTTCACGAATATCACCATCGAGGCCTCACCCACCGATGTGCAACGCCTGATTCTCGCGCAAAAAGCCGGCACCATCACGGCGGTACTGCGCGGCAACGCGGACGTTCAGTCGGTGGCGGCGAATACCTTGGATGTCCGCGAGCTGTTCGGCACCATGGCCGTCAATAAATCCGGTGTCCGGCAAATCGGACCAATGACTGAGGTGATCATCGGGGGCAAAGGCGATCACGCAGAGCGGGACCTACTGCAAATGTTGAGCATGGAACGGCAGGCGCCGCAACGGATCGCCGGCTTGGCCCCGGCAGCATCGGCGCCTCCTGCCCCGAGCACCGAGGAAGTCATGCGGGACTTCATCAAGGCCAGCGCCGTTCCCATGCAAGCGGGGACGATGGCTCGATGAAGTGCCTACATGCAGCAATGGCCGGCGGCTTCTTTGCGCTGGCGATGGCGCCCCGCCTCGCCCCGGCGGAATCGACCAACTTGATGCTGTATGTCGGCGAGGCCCGCGTGCTCAACGAGTCCAACATCAGACGTATGGCCGTCGGCAACGGAAAAATTCTGACCACCAATATCATCAGCGCGACGCAACTACTGTTGTTGGCGGAGACTCAAGGTGAAAGCACCATCCACTTGTGGCATCGCGACGGCACTGAGAATGACTACTCGGTGACGGTGGTATCGGCCGATACCAGCCGGATGCTGACCGAGATCCGCTCGCTGCTCGGCAGCAATCCGAAGGTCGCCGCCCGGGTGGTGGGCGACAAAGTGGTGCTCGAAGGAACCGATCTTGGCAACGAGCAGACCAGCCGGTTGAACGACATCGTTCATCTGTATCCCCAGGTCCTCAACCTGGTCAGCCACGTCACCATGGATCGCATGGTGGAGATCGACGTGCGAATCATGGAGTTCCGCAAGACCAAGCTCACGCAACTCGGCATCAATTGGTCGACCGTCGGGGTCACCGGGCCCACCTTCGGTCTAGTCGGCGACGCCGCCAAAGGCAGTGCCTTCGTCAATGGCGTTGCACCGCCGCTCGCGGGAATCACCAATGGCCCGAAGATCGACCCCGTGTCGACTTTCTTAGGTATTGCAACCTCCATTACCTCGTCCATCGACGCGTCGGTGCAACTGGGCGACGCCACCTATCTGTCGGAACCCAAGCTCACCTGCAAAAGCGGCGGTTCGTGCAAATTTCTCTCGGGGGGCCAGGTGCCCATCCCGACGACCAGCATATTCGGGCAGACCAACGTGCAATTCAAGGATTATGGCATCAAGCTGGAAGTCGACCCGGTCGTCAGCGACTCGGGGCTCGTTCATATGAAAGCCTTCACCGAATTATCCGCCATCGATCCTACGGTGACGGTGGCCGGCATTCCCGGGTTCGTCACCCGACGTACTGAAACGGAAGTCAACTTGCTGGCGGAACAGACGCTGGTCATTTCGGGGTTATTCGATGGCAGCGATATTCGAACCATCACCAAAGTGCCCGGCCTCGCCGACATTCCGCTGCTCGGCGAATTGTTCAAGAGCCGCGACTTCCAGAAGAAAAAATCCGACCTCGTCATCTTTTTGACGCCGCACCTCGTCACCCCCGATATGCAGGCCAATCTCGACGCAGTGAAAGCGGGCGAAGAGACACGGCGCGATGCGTTGAAGAAAACCAAACTTGCGGAGTAGTGCGTGGAATCCAATGCAGCACTGAAAGTGACGGTGATCGAGGACGGCAAGCAGCCGCGCATGCAATCCTTCACCAAGTTTCCCGTGGTAGTTGGCCGCGGCGCGAACAACGGCATAGCACTTCAAGGGTGGAAAGTTGCCCGAGTGCACGCTGAGATCCATCAACTCGGCAACGGCTTCAAGCTGGTTGACCGCGGCAGCCTCTCGGGCACCTGGGTCAATAGCCAGCGCATCGTCGAGTATGGCCCGCTGACGGATACCGACGAAGTGGTGATCTGCGGCTTCAAATTGAAAGTCCAGGTGCCGTTGCCGCAATTCATACAGCCCACGCCGACACATGCTCCGGGCTCCCCCCGTGCGCCGGAGTCGCAGTCTGCGCCACCGGGCAAGGCTGCGGCCTCTGGCCAGCCGGCTCCGGCCGCAGTTCCCCCCCCCGCGGTGGCGTCATCGCCGACCGCCGCCGTCGGCGATATCACCGACAAGGATATGGAGCTGTATCTCAAGGGATTCGAATGGCGGCGCGCGGTACACCGATACCTGCTGGAGATTTTCGACTTGCGGCGCAAGGACGTGCGCCAACTCACCGATCACCATCTACGCGCAGAGGCGGAAACCCTGATTCGCGAAATTCTGCAGACGCGGCTGCAATTGCCAGATGATATCGACGCCGAACAATTGATCAGCGATGTGCTGGACGAAGTCGTTGGCCTAGGACCGCTGGAGCGTCTGCTCGCCGACCCCACCATCTCGGAAGTCATGGTGAACAAGGCGGATGAGATCTTCGTCGAGCGCAACGGCCGATTGGAGCGTTGCAAGGCCGCTTTCACCAGCGATGAGGCCATTCGCGCGGCGATCGACCGCATCGTGTCACCCCTCGGCAGGCGCGTGGATGAAGCTTCACCGATGGTGGATGCACGCCTCAAAGACGGCTCGCGCGTGAACGCCATCATTCCGCCGTTGGCCTTGAAGGGTCCCACCATCACCATCCGCAAGTTCAACAAGCGGGTATTCGGCCCCGAAGATCTGATTCGCTTGGGTTCGGCGAACCAGGCCATGGTCGATTTCCTCAAGGTGTGCGTCGAGAATCGCAAGAATATCGTCGTCGCGGGGGGTACCGGGTCGGGCAAGACCACTTTGCTCAACGTGCTCTCCAATCTCATTCCCAAAGGCGAACGCATCGTCACCATCGAGGACGCCGCGGAGCTGAAGCTCAATCACGGTCATCTGGTCTCCTTGGAGGCACGGCCTTCGAATCTCGAAGGCAAGGGCACCATCGCGATCCGCGACCTGGTGCGCAATTCGCTGCGAATGCGTCCCGACCGCATCATCGTCGGCGAATGCCGCGGCGGCGAGACGCTCGACATGCTGCAAGCCATGAACACCGGTCACGACGGCTCACTGACCACCGTGCACGCCAACAGTCCACGGGACGTGGTCAGTCGCCTGGAAGTGTTGACCTTGCTCGCCGGCATCGACATACCCATCTCGGCCATCCGCGAGCAAGTCGCGGCCGCGGTCGACGTCATCGTGCAACAAATGCGCTTGGCCGACGGCTCACGGCGGATCACCCACATCGTGGAGGTCACCGGCATGGAAAACGGAATCATTCAGCTTCAGGACCTGTTTCGCTACGAGCGCATCGGCTTCGACGAAAACGGCAAGGTCATCGGTTACTTTACCGGATGCGACGCAACTCCCACCTTCTATGAGGATTTGCGTGCGGTTGGCGTGAATATCGACCTGAACGTGTTCTCACCGGTGATTCGACAGGAGACGGCCGATGCTCGACGCACATAGTCTGATCGCGGTGTTTTGGGTGGCGGCGTTCGGCTGCGGCATGCTGCTGTTTTGGTTCGGCGTGCGCACCGCGACGACGGGCGTGCAGAAGTACCAGGACCAATTTTCGAATCGGGCGCGCACCACGCTGGAACAGATGTTCCTGTTCATCGACGCCAAGCAATTGTGGACGCTGAATGCGGTCTTGATCGGCGGGATGGGCATCGTGGGATGGCTGATGAGCAACAGCCTGTTTGTGGTCGGCGGACTATGTGTCGTCGGCTATTTCCTTCCGCGGCTCTTGTTCGCCTTTTTTCAGATGCGCAGACTGCGAGCGCTTCGCAACCAAATGCCGGACTCCATCATGCTGATCGCCGGCGGCCTGCGGGCCGGTGCAAGTCTGCCCGGCGCCTTGACTCAAATGGTGTCGGAAATGCCGCCGCCCATATCCCAAGAGTTCGATCTCTTCCTGCGAGAACAGCGCATCGGCGTGAGTTTCGACGACGCGCTCGATTCATTCGAAAAGCGCGTGCCGGTGGAAGAATTGGCCCTGCTCTCCTCCGCGCTGCGGGTGTCGCGTGAAACCGGCGGCAACCTGGCGGAAACGCTGGAACGGCTCGCGGCCACGCTGCGCGAGAAACTCACCATCGAAGGCAAGATTCGTGCATTGACCGCGCAGGGAAAACTGCAGGGCATCGTGGTCGGGATGCTGCCCCTCGCGCTGATGGCCGTGTTGTTTCACATGGAACCCGAGGCCATGTGGCCGCTATTTCATGAATGGTACGGCTGGGCAACCTTGGGGTTCATCTTCGTCATGGAATTCATTGGCGCAATCATCATTCGCAAGATCGTCAGCATCGATGTGTAAGTTCCGCGGAGAGACAGCATGAAGTGGCTTTTTATCGTCGCATTGATCGGCGCAGCTTTGGCCGCCTGCCTGGCTTTACTGGGAATCCGTAAGGCCTTCGCCGAAGTTCCGGGTGAGGATCGGCAATTTCTCGACCGACCGCCGGGGCTGTTCAAATTGGGATGGCCCTTGATCCAATTGATCAGCTTTCGCTTGGCGCCTTTCTTGAGCGTTTCCTATCGACAAAAGACGCAGTTGTTGCTGCGCTACGCGGGACTCGATTTCGCGTTGAGCCCGGAGCAATTTTTCGCCAGCAAGATCCTTTGCGGCGCCGTGGCCGTGGGAGTCCTGACGTTCTTGTTGTTGCCGCACGGCGGCGCGTCGCTCACGTGGATGGCGCTGGTTTTCTTCGGCGGTTACGTGTACCCCGATCTGTGGCTGCGCGACAAGCGCCTGGCGCGGCACCAGCAGATCCTGAAAGCGCTACCGCTGTATCTGGACATCATCACCTTGTGCGTCGAAGCGGGACTGAATCTCACCAGCGCGCTGATGCAGGCGGTGCAAAAAGGGCCCGCGAACCCCTTCAAGCAGGAACTCAACCGGGTGTTGAGAGATGTCCGAACAGGACGATCGCGCGCCGATGCATTTCGCAGCCTGGCCGAAAGAATTCAAATGCCGGCCGTCTCGAGCGTGGTATCGGCATTGATCACCGCGGAGCGTCAGGGCAGCGCACTCGGGCCCATCTTGCGCGCTCAGGCCGAGCAACGCCGCAACGAGCGGTTTCAGCGCGCGGAAAAACTGGCCATGGAGGCGCCCGTGAAAATGCTGTTTCCGCTCATTGCCTTCATTTTCCCTTGTACGTTTGCCGTCATCGGCTTTCCGATCGCGATGAAATTCCTACAGGCAGGTATCTAGCTCAAGGAGTTGAAATGGGGTTTCGACGACTTCCCGCGAAAGTGCTGAAGGTAGACGGCCGCGAAACGTCGCTGCGAGTTTACGAGGCGAACACCTTTGTGGCCCGCGCGTGCGGCCTCCTCGGAAGCGATCGTCTGCAAGCGCATGAGGCGCTCTGGATCCGGCCATGCGGTTCGGTTCATACCATCGGGATGCGTTACCCGATCGATGTGTTGTTCTTGGATCGTCAGCAACGCGTCGTGGGCGTCAGTGAACACCTCCGCCCATTGCGATTCGCCGCCAACGGACGCGCACACAGCACCCTCGAGCTCCTCGCAGGCACGGCCGCCACGGCCGGCATTCGGCGCGGCTCACAGCTCGAACAAGTGTCCGCATCAAGCGTGTCCGCATGAGGCGTGAGATCGTGGCCGCTTGCGTGTTGACATTACTCGGGTGTCCGTGGATCGCCATCGCAGGAGAAGCTGCAGCGTCTACCGCTGCGTCACCAACAGCCGCCTCTCCGGCTGCTGCCGCGTTGCCGATCTCGCGACAGTACCTTCTGGCCGAGCAGGCATATGTGGCAGGCGACTATGCCCAATCCGAGAAGCTGTATTCAAAAATCATAGAGGCGCACGGCGATGAGCCCACCGCGTGGTTCAGGATTGGGCTGATACAGCAGCGCCGCGAATCTTTCAAAGCGGCGCTCACCGCATACGACAATGCCTTGGCCTGCGGCGTCGACCCGCACTCAGAACAGCAGCAGCAGGTGCTCGCCAAGGCTCGTTACAACCGCGCCCTGTTGTTGTTGCAAGGGGCTGCTCGCGATCTGAACAACATCTCGCCCGGCATTCTGGATCCAGAATTGGATCAGGTGCGGGAGTCACTTTCGAGGCAAGTGAATGGCGTGCTGGAAATCGCCGATGCCGCCGTCATCCAGTCCCCGAGATCTGCCATCACGCGCAAGTCCTCCGCCAAGGGCTACGTCTACGAGGAAAAGAGAGTCACCGTCACGGTCGAACCCATCGAGGAAGCCACTCCATGAGAAAGGGAATCTCCAAAAGACACAGTGCCGGCGTCAGCATGATCGAGTTCGCATTGATTGCGCCCATTCTGCTGATGGTGGGTCTTGGGCTGGTGCAAGTAGGCATGGTGTTCCACGGCAAGAACGCGCTGCATTTTGCGCTCCAGGAAGCCGCCCGCTCCGGCGCCGATGGCAACGCATCGCCGACCAATATTCAGGAGGGCCTGTTGCGTGGCATGGTGCCCTTCATGGGTGGAGGAACGAGTGCGGCAGACTTGGCAACCACGTTAGCCAGCGCCGGCACGGAATTCGGGCGCGGAATCGCTGAAGGATGGATCAAGGTGCAGCAACTTTCGCCCTCCCCGCAATCCTTCCAGGATTGGCAGGTCAGCACCACGGATGAAAACGGCAATCCGGTGACTGAGATTCCGAATGCCAACCTCCCGATTCTACGCTGCACCCAAACGCCGAACGGCGGCGCCTCAGGCTACCGGGCATCGACGGCGTGCGGCGGTGCGGGCGAGCCGGTGGGCTCGAGTTCCGAACAGACACTGGCCGATGCCAACCTCTTGAAGCTGAAAATGACCTACGGCGTCCAGCTGGGAGTGCCGTTTGTAAACCGGATCGTGGTCAAAGCCTTGTCCATGATGAAAGGATGCTCGGCACTCACCGATCAGCGGCTCGGTGTCATCGATCTCGGCAAACCCACGGTGACCGGCGCCGACCCGACGGCCTGCGCCGCTTACAATGCCGTGGATGCCTCCGGCAACCCGGATCCTCGCATTCCCGTCAGTATCGCGATCACGGTGCGCATGCAAACACCGGCACGCTCCGCGAACAACTCCGGTTGGTACGATGTCGTCGCGCGCAGTCGCAATGCCAATACGTCGGGCGCGCAGCTAGGCAATGGCACGGTCGATCCCGCGAGTGATTTTGCCCCGCTGCCGGTTTCGCAGATCAATCCCAACGGTGTGACGCTGGCGAACGATACGCAGAATAAAACGGGCGTCGGTTCCACGGAGATTGGCGATCCCGATTCCGGCGACACCTTGGGAGATCCAGGCCCCCCGATTACCTGCACTGGGAATTGAGCATGCTCAAAGCTCTATTGCGGGGGCTGCAAGTCGTCGCGTTCGGCACCTTGCTGTCCTTCGGCGCCTCATCCGCTCCCGTTACGCCACTCAATGCACCGGTCGCAGCTTGCGCCGGCGGCATTTGCTTCCTGACCCCGGCCGCCAAGGCGGCTTATGAAAAAGCCAATAACTGCACTTTCCCCAACTGTCCAAACTTGAACGCCCAAACTCAGTGCTGCGTGATCGACCCCTCGAGCGGCAAATCCACGCCGGTGGATAAGCAGATCACTTCGACACCCAAATCGTTCAACTGGGCCAATTACGTCAAGCAATGCCCGAACATGCATCAAAGCGAGAGCAAGCCCGATTCGCTGTGGCAGTCCTGCACCGTCGGCAAGAAGCAGAGTCCGTCGGATGACTATCCCATCCTTCAGGTGAAGCAGAATCCCAGTGATCCCAACGCCCGTCCCTATTGCATCGACGGCTGCAGCACGCCGCCGGGGGTCGTGAGGACCTTGTACCTGGCCGGCATATTTCTCAAAGAGGATCAAAATGATCCGAGCGGTGTGCCCAGCGCGAGCTTTCTGCCGGCATGTTCCAATCATGACATCTGCTACCAGACCTGCAGCGCCAGCATGGACCAGTCCGCGTGTGACCAACAGTTGCTGAACCAAAGCGACGCGGCATGCCAAACCATCCCGCCTAATCAGACGGCTAAGAACGCTTACGGATTCACGGTGAATGTCAGGAGCAAATGCCTCAGTGCAGCCAGCACGATGAACACGGGCCTCAAGGATTTCGGTTCCAAAGCCTTCAACATGCGTCGAGAGCAGATGTGTCAATGTTGTTAAGGAGTGCGGCTTGCATCGCATTCGCGGTGCTTTCGCTTCCCTGTTCGGCGGCGATCGCACTGATTGCACAATCGTCGAAGTCCGCTCAGGCATTTCACATCTCCGGCGCTGCGCTTAGCTCGGGCGCCGATTTATGGGTGGCCATCGAGGGTGCCGAACCACCAGGAGCCATGCTGTTGAAGGTCTCCGGCGGACGCTTCAAAGAGCAAACTCCGCTCGCCAAGCCCGAGGGTTTTTTGTATTTGTCCGCGACCGCCGCGCGCATCCCAGACGGACTCCTATTCTCCGGCATCGATTATCGCGGCGGCGCCATGGTGTTCAGCACCGACCTCGCCGGCGCTCGAGTGATCCGGGTTGGTAAGCCCCCCGGCATCAGCCTGGTCTCGGTATACAACGTCGCAGGCGAACTTTGGATCGCAGGTCAATCCGAGCAGCGCTCTCCCGTGGTCGCCCGTCTCAACCGGCCGCTCGAAGTTGAGCATCCGGTAGCACTGCCGCAAAGCGGTGACTCATTCGCGCTCAAAATTGCGAAGCACGGTGATGCCTACTACGCGCTGACGCAATCGGTTGGTCCTCCCAATCAAAGCGTCGTTTGGAAACTATCGCCGACTTATGCGATCCAGGCGAAGCAAGTTTTGGCCGGCAATGGGGCGACGTTGGCGTTGGGCGATGACGGTATCGCAGTGGTCTACAACAAAGTGTTGGGGGACGACAATCGAGCGCCGACCGTCGACTCTCTGAGTTTTGATTTGAAGCTGCAGTGGTCAACTCGATTGTTCAACCCACGCGGCACCGGTGACGCGCCGAACATACTCGCCGTCAAGGATCAATGGATCGTGGTGGGAGGGGACAACGATCGGACTTACCTGGCCCGACTATCGACTCGCGGCGAGTTGTTGGCGTTGACCTACGATCAAAATGCCCCGCCCCGCTTGTCGATGAGCGGCTATGTGCTCGATGTCAGCAATGGCGTGTTGTCGATCGTTGGCTCGAACCTCGACCCCAATATCGAGGGTCCCCGTAATTACACAATTTTCTCCTACTCCGTTGGGCTGCAGCCGCCGTGAGCAGCCGTCGCGCGGTGATGCTCGCCCTGGCGACGTCCTGTTTAGAAATCATGTTGACGGGGCGCGGCGCGCAGGCTGCGCCGTCGATGCGCGAGGGTCAGACCCCGCTCGAAGCAGGGCGTTTCAAAACTCTGCTGGAGCTCGCGCCCATTCGCATCGGCGCGCCGAACGAGATCGTGCATTTGATCGCGTTCTTCGATCCGAACTGTCCCTGGTGCGCCAAGCTATGGGCCCGCATCGACCGCGAATCCAAATCCCTCGCAAGCGCTTGGATTCCAGTCCCCTATATGAGCAACAGCAGCGCCGGCCGCGTCGCTGCAATTCTGCGCGCCCCTGTGCCGGCGAGCGCTTTGGCGGCCAATTTCACGAACTATGACGCAACGACCAAGGCCGGAGGAATCGAGCCCGTGCCCGATGTGTCCGCGGCCGAGCGTTCGCGATTCAGCCGTTATGTCGCCGCTTGGGCCGCGATGACGCCGGCTACACCCTTGATGGTTTACGTGAGCCGGGACGGTCTGGCGTACCGGCAAGTCGGCTTGCCGCCCCAGGACGCGTTCGACGCGCTGCTGCGAGATCTGCCGAGCGGAAAACTGGATGCATATGCCGGACCTGGTGCGACCGGACTTCGTGATACCAATTGAGAAGCGCCGTGAGCGGGCGACGCACATATAGGGAGCGATGATGAATACGATCAAACGACAGGGATTGAAAAAACTTCTCTCAGGCATGGCGGCGCTGTGCGCTTTGTTGAGCGCTGCGCATGCGCAAGCGTGCGCGCTGCCGCCCGGCGGTAATCCGACCTGCGGCAGTACGTCGACTTCCCAATCGAGCCCGAACCCCTCGACGGGCGTCGGCAATCCCATTGATTTGACCTCCGGCAACAAGTATCAACAGGAAGTCGATATCGATATGCCGGGCGAGTTGTCGATTGACTTCCGGCGTCACTACAACAGCATGCAGGGATGGTCCGGCGTGCTCGGCAGGGGCTGGTCGCACACCTACGAGACGCGCTTGTCGCGCAGCGAAAAGCGTGCGGACGCCGCGGGACATGGGGCTGTGCCACCCAGTATCACGATCATCCAGGGCGACGGTCGCGAGATCAATTTCGAACCCTTCGAAACCGCTGACAGCGTCCGGCGATACCGCTCCATCCCCGCCGGCTTCGGGGTCATCGAAGAAGACATTCACTCCATTGAGCGACTGCGCACCGCCAAGCGCGCCAGCGAATTGGCGATGGAGCCGGTAGCGGTCTGGAAATGGCGCTGGGCCGATGGCCGGACGCTGAGCTTCAACGGGCGCGGGCTGCTGAAGACGATCGAGGAGCCGGACGGACGCGCGCTGCACGCGCAGTTCGATGCACAGCGTCGATTCGCGCGCGTCACCGACAGCGCGGGCAATTGGCTCGCCGCCTCGTACTGGGAGGATGCGGTCAAACCCCTCCAGCCATTTGCGTCCGGCGGCGTTGCCGCACGCGGGGTCGGTTTTCCCGGACGCTTGAAGTCCCTCACGTTGTCGACGGGAGAAACCATCGCTTACGAATATGACTCGCGCGGCAATCTTCTCGACGTCGTCTACGCCGATGGCACGATCAAACGTTACCAATACGATCG
>Ga0116227_10012462_pt1 | contig 13816 bp, 13 predicted proteins | sample S1TSphgellanicum_FD_89693 | JGI IMG/M metagenome (GOLD analysis project Ga0116227, IMG submission 89693) | Host-associated microbial communities from peat moss isolated from Minnesota, USA - S1T2_Fb - Sphagnum magellanicum MG | ecosystem: Host-associated > Plants > Peat moss > Unclassified...
AAAGAACCCCGCCTCCGCCATCCCCAGCAGAAACCGCAGCGCATAGAAGGTCGCCGGCGACCGCACGAAGACCATCGCCGCCGCCAGCACGCCCCACGTCAGCATGATGCGGGCAATCCACCGCCGCGCCCCGAACTTCAGCAGCAGCATGTTCGACGGCAGCTCGCACATCGCATAGCTGACGAAGAACACCCCCGCCCCGAACCCATAGACCCCGGCATCGAAGCCGAGATCGCGGTTCATCCGCAGCGCCGCGAAGCTGATGTTCGCCCGGTCCATATACGCGACCATGTAGCAGACCGCGAGCAGCGGAATCAGCCGCCACGTCGCCTTGCGCATCGCCCGCCGGCCAACCGCCGCCTCATCCAGCATCGACACCGCCGCCGGACCGTCCAAGCCAGATGCCGCCACGCTCGCGCCTCAGGAAAAGAATTTGGTAGTGTCTGAAAAGTGCGTTGGCAGACACTACCAGAATTTTGCAAAGGGTGTTTGAACTTATCCTACCCTCGCGCTATCCTTCCCGGTAGCAAATTCGCACTACCAACTACCAACTACCAACTACCAACTACCAACTACCCACTGCCTCATGCTCTCCGCCACTCCCATCATCGGCTTTGTCCCCACCCTCGACGCCGGCCGCTCGCGCGCCTTCTACGAAGGCACTCTCGGTCTTACCTTCGTCGAAGACGTCGGCTTCGCCATGGTCTTCAGCTCCGGCGGCAACATGGTCCGCGTCGTCCGCGTTCAGGAGCTGACGCCCCCGCCCTACACCATCCTCGGCTGGGAGGTCCCCGACATCGTCGCCGAAGTCACCGCTCTCGCCGCCAAGGGCCTCGTCTTCGCCCGCTACCCGTTCCTGCCGCCCGATCAGGTGGACGAGCACGCCATCTGGAGCGCCCCCGGCGGCGCCAAAGTCGCCTGGTTCCAGGACCCCGACGGCAATACGCTGTCGCTCTCCCAGCACTAGGGGACTGCGTCACAGATTGCGGCGTCCTTGCAGGCTGGAGCGAGTGGCCTTTGTCTTTGCTTCCAGGTAGGCCAAGGCTTTAGCCTTGCCAATCAAACCCGCCACAAACGCGGCTTTATAGACTGCGGAAAAACTCGTCTTGCTTAAGGGCACGGTCTTTTGCTTAAGGGCACGGCTTCAGCCGTGCCGTAACCGCCGTGGAAGGAACGCGGGCTTCAGCCCCTGAGGTACGCTTTGTCGCCCACTTCGCCCAAAACCCGCCTTTTTCCGCAATCTGTTTAGCCCTGGGGTCTGCATTCCCAACGCCCACGCACGATCTGGAAGATAACTGCGCTTCTGTGTGACGCACTACACTCGGGCGCGCACCTTCACGCGCCTAGTGGTACCCCTCGACGCTGCGCGTGTCGTAGGTGCGATTCTGGTCGAACAGGACGCGCGCGAGCCCGTCGCGGTAGTCGATGTCGAGATAGTAGCTGTGGAGAACACCGAATCCGAGCAGCCCGGACACTTCCACTCCCGCCTGATGGCTGGTTGCGGATAAGTCGAACGAGATGCTGGAGTTATCGGGATACTCGTTATTGGTGAAGTGCAGAACCGGTATCTTGAATGGCGTAGTGACCGGAAGCAGCCGCCCGCCTGCGTCGGCAACACTGGTCTTGTTCACATCGGCGCCGCCTTCACGCCGCAAGACCTTCACGATGGAACCCGAGGTTCCCTGCAGGTTCAGGGTTGCGTCGTTCTGCGGGTGCAGCAGACTTGACGTCACCACTGGCGAGATCACGGAACGGTAGATTCCCGTATCCATCAGAAACAGATAGGGCCCCGCCTTATTGATGAAGGTAGGCAGCAGGACCGCCGGACCGGCGATATAGACCGAAGACCATTCCTTCTGTTCCGGCGCAATCACGCGGTCGGACACCGCGGACGGAGCCAGGCCGGGCCTGGCGGGGAGCTCCTTCAACGTCAGTTTGGAGTTCACATAGTCGATGTGGATCAGCCGGTCGCGGAAGAAGTCCGTGCCGATCAAGCTGTTTCCGCCCGCCAGGGCCGCGTCCGTGACGACGCGAACGGGACAATCGCGATAGTTCAAGTTCCCTATCTGCACTCGATCGAGGAATCCCGTGTACGGCGCGACAGGCGGTGTGGACAGGGCAAGCAGGGGCTTTACTCCTGACTTCTGGGCATCGGACTCATTGAGCACAATGCCGGCCACGCTCGTGTCCAGCTCCAGCAGCGGTGTGGTGGTGTCGTTCAAACGCGTCCTGAGGCCCCAGCTCCGGGCGCGCTTGCCGTTGATGAGCACCGGCATCAATTCGAGCTGCTTGGTGTCCGGCCCAGCTTCTACCGCCACGCAGGATTTGTGCTGGCTCAGAATCGCAACCTGCGTCTCGATCTGTTCGCGTGCCCCCGGGGTCAGACTTGCCTTATCCGTGAGCAGGCCCTGCAAGCCGGCAAGCCGCGGCTGCTCCTGCAGGGAGTTGAAAAACGCCGCGGCGATCTCAGCGTCGCCCGGATTCAGCTTATGTGCAAAGTTGAACTCACGCGCGGCCGTTGCATGGGCTGAGTTGAGTTCGGCGACCCTGCCTAAACCGAAGTGTCCGCGGCCAGAACACTGGTCGAGCTCCAGGGCCTTCTTGTACGCCTCAAGCGCCTCCGGAATTCGGCCGGCGCGCAAGTCTACGTCGCCCAGCAGACTCTGCGCTTCCGCGGGCTGTCCGGGCAGCGCCGTCTGTGCCTTTTCCGCCGACGAAAGCGCCTCCGCCAGCTTGTCTTGCTCAAGCTGGCTCCTGATCAGGCCGGCATAGTTGGCGGCGTTCGCGGAGGTCGCCAGCAGCACCGTATATGCCTTCTCCGCACCCGCGAAGTCTCCGGAATAGAACAGCGTGTCCGCCGCACTAGCCGGAGACGGCTTCTGCACCGAACAGTGGATCGGCTTCGAGGCCGGGGCTTGAGCGGCGCAGTCAGAGGCACAGGAAAAACCGAAAACAGAAGCCAGAACCGGGGCGAGGACCGGAGCAAGGAGCCAGACTGTTCGCATTTGAGTAACTCTCCAATTTTGAAACGCAGGATATGGATGCGACTATACATCGGACTTAATCGACGGTATAGAACGTCGACGGTATGGAACGTCGGCGTATAGAACAAGGGCCTGTAAGGAGAGTGCCCCCTCCATCCAGCTGGAAGGCGCGGGTACACACTGTCTCCCCTCCCAGACCCGAGATCTTACTCTCTTTTTCACCTGATGAGGAGAGAACGTACGAAGCCGGCCTAAGAGCCTGTTGAAATAACCTGTTTTGCTTAAGGGCACGGCTTCAGCCGTGCCGTAACCGCCGTTGAAGGAACGCGGGCTTCAGCCCCTGAGGTACGCTTTGTCGCCCACTTCGCCCAAAACCCGCCTTTTTCCGCACCCTGTTTAGCGCAGAGGCGCGCCTTCCGGCCCCGTCGACCTTCTTTCAACAAGCTCCTAAGCGTCCAACTGGGCCAGGGCCGCGCGCATCTCGCCCGCATCGCTCCATGCCATCTTCAGCCCGCGCGAGACCGGGCGCGAACCCATCGTCCGCACGATCCGCATGGCGATCGTCACCACATCCGGCACCTTGTCGTCCTTCCACAGCGTCGAGAGCGGCCGTATATGGCCATTCGAGTCCGGGTGATACACCCGCTCGTCCCACGTCCGCGAACCCTCCGGAAAGTGCGGATAGTCGCGGATCGCGTCCAGCGTTCCCTGCAGGATGCGGTGCTTCCACGGCTCGCGATACTGCGGCATGAAGAGCGTATGGCTCTTGCGCTCGCGGCGGACCTCCTGCACGAACTCCGTGAAGGTCGTCGCGTGGGTCAGGTTCACGTTCGCGTTCGGCTCGATGCCGTGGCGGTCGCCGCCCGAGATGACGATCTGGTTCCACTTTCCGGCGAGAACGTTGACCGCGCTGTTCTCCTTCCACGTCCTCAGGCCGTTCAGCTCCAGCGCGTGAATGTACTGTCCGTTCACGGCGAGGAACTCGTTCACCGAGACGCCATGCCGGTCGGCGCCGACGCGGTAGAGGTCCCACAGCGGGTGGTTGAAGATCAGCAGCACGCCCGGAATCTCGTCCAGTTCGGCGAGCACCTGCGTCAGCAGCTTCGGATCGCGGCCCGCCACCGGCAGCGCGGTGAACTCTTCCAGCCGCCTCTGCCACGCCACACCCGTCGCGCTCGGCAGGTTGTGCACGCCCAGGTGAAATGCGGTCGGCCCGAACGGCACCGTCCACTCCAGCGACACCGGGATGTGCCGCGCCGAAGGCAGCGAGCGCAGCAGCATCGGCGCGTTGATGTCGTCGTGGTCGGAGATGGAGACCATGCCGGGGAGCTGCAGCGAGTTCTCGATCTGCTTCTCTTCGAGGTCGAAGGCCAGCGCGGGGGTCAGCGGCGGGGTCCAGTAGCTCTTCGCGTACTGCGGGCGGATGCCGGTCTTTCTGTAGGACTTGTCCTCGGCCCAGCGCATAATGGGCTGCAGCATGGGGAAGTCCTGGCTCATTTCGGCGATGAAGTCCAGCGTCTCCTTCGACTGGTTGGTGTGGCTGTGCAGCGACACAGCCGCCTTGAAGCCCTCGGCCGCCTTCGGTTCCCGCCACAGGTACGAGATGCTGGTATCGCTCATGCGCTGCCCCCAAAAGTGAAACCCGTATGGAAACTACGCATCCAGTATCCCGGCCCCATGTGACACCCAAGTGACTGCACCGAGAACGGTGCTTCAATTTCCCGTAAAGGGAACCATTTTGGGTACTTGGGAGAGTGACGGGCGGCATCAGGCCCACCACAAAGCGGGTGAGCAGCTCCGGAACGACAAAGTAGGCGGTTGCAAGGACCGTGACCAGCAGCGTCAGCATCGCTCAGGCGGCGGCAAGGTCGGCCCGCGTCAGGCGGAAACTGCCAGACGATGTCTCGATGACCGCCTCGCCTCTCCGCTCAAGTTCCATCGCGACGTGCACCATGTGGCCCGCCAGGTAGTCGAGGACCTCGCGCCGCGCCTGCGCGGGATTGAAGGGAGAGTTCGATTCCATCAGATTAAGCAGGTTCCCGATCTGTACTCCGCCCATCACTGCCTCTCCCACTCGGCCCGATAGCGACCGGGCAATACGCGATTTGACGTCCGGCGATGCTGCAACGGTTCGATAGAGACACCACTCGCCTGAACCAGAATGCTACGCCGTTCGCTTGGTTGCCGCAAGAAAAACAACCTCGGCCATACCTCGACCATACCTCGACCAGGATCGTTACACGCCGCGCCCTGTCGCTGCAGCGTCTTGTCCCTACAGCGTCTTCGCGATGTCCGGGCCCAGCATCTCCTGCGCGGAGAGCTCTGGCGTCTCCGGCACCTCTTCCCCGCGCCCAGGCACAAGATGGTTCTCCGTCAGCCCGGCCTTGAGCGCCTCGAACGCCTCCTCCGGCGTGTCGACGTACTGGAAGAGGTCGCGGTCCTTCATCGCGATCGCCCCCTTCTCCGCCAGCAGGTTCAGGTTGATGACGTTCTTCCAGTAGTCCGGGCCGTAGATCAGAATGATCATCTTCTTCGCCAGCTTGTGCGTCTGCGAGAGCGTCAGCAGCTCGAACATCTCGTCCAGCGTTCCAAACCCGCCGGGAAAGACCACCAGCGCCTTCGCCAGGTACGCAAACCAGTACTTGCGCATGAAGAAGTAGTGGAACTCGAAGTTCAGCTCCGGCGTGATGTACGGGTTGGGACACTGCTCGAAGGGCAGCTTGATGTTCAGGCCGATGCTCTTGCCGCCCGCCTCGTAGGCCCCGCGGTTGGCCGCCTCCATGATGCCCGGCCCGCCGCCGCTGGTCACCACGAAGCGGTGCCGGCGGCCGGGCAGCGTCTTCGACCACGTGGTCAGCATCCCGGCGAGTTTGCGGGCGTCCTCGTAGTAGCGCGCCATCTCGACCGCCGCCGCGGCCAGCCGCAGCTTCACGTCGCTGGCGTCGCCGCGCTCCACCTCGTCCGGGCTGGCCGGCTGCTCGGAGTCGGGTGCCGGCGCCGCCGAGCCGGTATTCTCCAGCAGCTGCAGCGCGTGGCTGGCCTCATCGAGCGCCCGGAACCGCACCGACCCGAAGAACACCACCGTGTCCTCGATGCGCTGCCGGCGGAAACGCGCCATCGGCTCCGAGTACTCCGCCATCATGCGGAAGAGCCGCCCGTCGGGCGACTTCAGAAACTCGCTGTTCTCATACGCCAGCGGAGCGCTTTCCAGCCGCTCAGGCTTCGGTCGCGGCATCGCTCACCCCCGTGTCTCGCGGTAGTGCACCGCCTCGGAGACGCCGATCCAGATGTCCAGCGCGCCCAGCCCGGAGATCACTCCCCGCACCGCGCCGATGTGCAGAAACGCCGCGAGCTGCGGCCTCGCCTCAAGAAACATGTTCTGGTCCCACATCCTCGGCCACCACGGCAGCACCATCACCAGCACGCCGAGATAGACGCAGAAGAGGACCAGAACGAAGAGGCTCATCCGTTGCAGCCAGACCGGAGCGCCAGCCGCCTGGTCCACCTTGCCTGACGGCGCAGGCATGGCGGGCGGAGCGGCTTGCGGCTCCTGTTCGGGGAAGAGTTGTGGCTGTACCGGCATCTATCTCCCACAATTGACTCTAGCAGAGCGGTGGCGCCCTTAGCGCCCCAGACTCCGCCCGCCAGTCCGGGAAGCGGAACCGCTCGGAGGCCGGCCGGGTGTTACCCTCTCTCTGATCCCCATCCCTTGCAGCCTTGCAGCCGCGCAACTTAGGAGACGCCCCCATGAAGATGCACCTGAAGATGCAACTGACCGCCCTCGTCCTGACCCTCTGCTGCGGCACCGCGCTGGCCCAGCAGCAGATCGTCAAGCCGCCCGACGAGCCCGACAACCTCGGCGCAATCAAACAGCGCCTGATCGAATATCAATCCTGCACCGGACCCGCCTGCTACGGCCCCCAGATGGAGCGCCAGATCGATGCCGCCAGCGCCTTCCTCAAGCAGAGCGTCGCGGCAGCAAGGCCAGAAGAGAAGCTGGCGCTGGTCCTCGACATCGACGAGACCTCGCTCTCCAACTGGGCCGTCGAGCTGCATGACGACTTCGGCTACATCCACGCCGACTCCGACATGTGCGTCGCGGTCTGGTGCGGACGCGCGATCCCGGGAACGCTGCGCCTCTATAAGGAGGCGCTCGCCGCCAAGGTCGCCGTCTTCTTCATCACCGGCCGCCCCGAGACCCAGCGCGCTGACACCGCCGCCAACTTCAAGGCCGAGGGCTACACCCAATGGCAGCACCTCTACCTCCGCCCCGTCGATCATCCCAGGAGCGAGACCACCGCCGCGTACAAGTCCGGCGACCGGGCCGACATCGTGAAGCAGGGCTACCGCATCGTGCTGAACGTCGGCGACCAGATGAGCGACCTCGAGGGATCTCCCATGGCGGACCACTCGGTGAAGCTCCCCAACCCCTTCTACCTTATCCCCTGAGCCGTCATCCCCTGAGCCGTCCTCGGTCGCGTAGACTATTGCTTCGCGCATTCCATCCGGGAGGGAACTCTTGAACAACCGTGCCTTGCTCCGCGTCACCTTAACCTCCGTCACATGCATCTGTTGTCTTGCCGGAGCCTCCGCCCGCGCCCAGAAGCCGCTCGCCGAGACCTATAAGCCGCAGGCGGAAAAGCTGATCGCCGCCGGGCTCGCGGACACCGAGGGATATGCGAACCTCACCTACCTCTGCGACCACATCGGCAAGCGCATCAGCGGCAGCGAGCCGCTCGACCGCGCCGTCGCCTGGAGCGCGGACCTCATGCGCAAGGAGGGCCTCGCCAACGTGACCACGCAGAAGGTAATGGTCCCGCACTGGGTGCGCGGCAAGGAGTCCGGCGCGATCGTCGCTCCGGTGACCAAGCAGCTGCACATGCTCGGCCTCGGCATGAGCGTCGCGACGCCCCCCGGCGGGATCACGGCGGAGGTCGTGGTCGTCTCGAGCTTCGACGAGCTGAAGGCTCTCCCGCCCGCGGCAGTCAAGGGCAGGATCGTCGTCTACAACGCGCCCTATGAGGGCTACGGCAGGACGGTGATGTATCGCGTCAACGGGCCCTCGGTCGCCGCCGGCATGGGAGCGGCCGCCGTGCTGGTCCGCTCGATCACGCCGCTGGCCGTGCAGCTTCCCCACACCGGAACCCTGGTTTACGACGCCAGGCAGCCGAAGATTCCCGCGGCCGCCATCTCGCCCGAAGACGCGATGATGCTCGCGCGCCTCGCGACCGAAGGCGTCCCCGTCAAGGTCCATCTCGAAATGGAAGCCCACATGGAGGCCGATGCGCCCAGCGCCAACGTCATGGGCGAGATCGTCGGCACCGAAAAGCCGGACGAAGTCGTCGTCCTCGGCGGCCACATCGACTCCTGGGACGTGGGCCAGGGCGCGCAGGACGACGGCTCGGGCATCATGGCGACGCTCGAAGCCGTGAACCTCATCAAGCAGTCCGGCCTCGCGCCCAAACGCACCATCCGCATCGTCTTCTGGGTGAACGAAGAGAACGGCGACGCCGGCGGCATCGCCTACCGCAAGGCGCTCGGGGACAAAGTCCTCAACCAGGTCGCGGCGATCGAGATGGATGGTGGCGCCGAGACGCCCGTTGGCTATGGCTATGGCTCCGGTGGAAGGCGCCGGTCCGCGCCGGCAGCACAGCCCACATCGCCGCTCATTCCGGGAGAACCCGCTGGCCCGCCTGAGCTGTCTCCCGAAGAGCAGCACTCGCTCGATCTGCTGCGCGATATCGCCACGCTGCTGAAGCCGGTCGGCGCGGACACCATTCGTCCCGGCGGCGGCGGATCGGACATCGAGCCGCTCATGCGTGCAGGCGTTCCCGGACTCGGCGAGATGACCACGGGCGCGCACTACTTCGACTGGCACCACACCGAGGCCGACACCGTCGACAAGGTAGATCCGGTCGAGTTCCGCAAGAACATCGCCTCGCTCGCCGTAATGACCTTCGTCCTCGCCGACATGCCGGAGAAGCTCGCCGGGCACAAAGGCACCGGAACGGAGGAGTAGAGTGTTCGCCCCGTGATGAAAGCCTGTTGAAACTCGTTGCAATAAACCTGTTTTGCTTAAGGGCACGGCTTCAGAGCCTGCCCAAATAACCTGTCTTGCTTAAGGGCACGGCTTTAGCCGTGCCCTTAAGGTACCGCACCTGCAACGCGGCTTTAGCCGCTGAGGTACGCTCTTCCGCCCCTTTGCAACAAGCTCTAAGCGTTCGCGCCAACCGGCTCCGGCACGGCCGCAACAACCCCGCCCTTGCCGTCCGCCGTGCCCGGCTTGCGGATGTCGATCCCGCCCTTGAAGAACGCGCCGTCCTCGATCGAGATCCTCGCCGCGATCACGTCGCCCGTCAGCGAGCCCTCGCTGCGGATGTCGATCCGGTCGCTCGCATGGACGTTGCCGCGCACCTTGCCCAGGACCACCACCTCGCGCGCCATGATGTTCGCCGCCACCTGGCCGTTTCGCCCCACGGTGACCCGGTTGCCGGGCAGGTTGATCGCGCCTTCGATCTTGCCGTCGATGTAGAGCGACTCCGAGCCCGAGACCTCGCCCTTAATCACCAGCGATTTGCCGATTGTCGCCTGATCTCCCACGGCGGCCGCGGTGTTCATCGCGGGTGCCGCCGGAACGGGACGGACGGGGGTAGCGTCGAGTGTCGGTGCGGGAGCTCCGCCGCGCACCGGCTCCGGTGCTGCGGGGACGCCCGTTCCAGGCTGATTCGGTTTCCACATAAATTTGTATCCTTTCGTCTCTGCTGCGCGCCGCGGTTCAGGTGCCCGCGGCGGTTTCGGTTTCAGCGGCCCTAGGAAGAAGAAGACGCCCGAAGCACGGCTCTCGGACACGTCGCCCGCTCTCTCACCACGATACTACTCGCCGAAGCCCCCATGCCTTTCTTCCGCGCCGCCGGTGCAAGAAAGCGGGTACCTGCGGCGGTTCCTCTGTGGAAAGCGGGAAAAGGCCCTCGATCGCCCGGCGCATCCAATTCCCGCTTGCAATCCGCCCCGCCGGGAGGTACGCTGCCCGCCATGCAGACCTTCCGCTCCGCTCCCGTGCCTCTGCTTGCGCCGCTGCTTGTCTTTCTGTGCCCTGCCAGCCTGCCCGCGGCCTCCGCCGCCGCGCCCAAGGTCCATATTGTGACGCTCGGCCCGGCGCGCAAGGTCCCCTACACCCCGCCCGACACCGCCCGCGCCGCGCCCGCCCCCGACTCCCTCCAACTCAAGATCCGTCCGCTGTTCGTCGATGGCCGCCAGCGCGAGTGGACCACCGGCGACACCCACGACGTCACCGACCGCAGCTTCACCGTGCGCCGCGCCCTGCACATCAACGACTCGCTGCCCGCCGACTCCTCCGACCACTGGGTCTGGCAGCCCGGGCCCTGGCTGCTCGTCGACCGCTCCACCGGCCACATCGCCGCGCTGCACCTGCCCGACTTCGACCCCCTCGTCTCGGACGCCGTCTGGTTCCGCGACTACGCCGCCTACTGCGGCGTCGCCCAGACCGCCAAGGGCGGTCTCTTCGCCGTCGTCGCCCAGATCGGCGCGCGCAAGGCAGTCATGCAGAAACAAATCGCGCCCTGGCCCCAGCCGGCGCGGACCGCACCGCCGTGCCAGCCCGCAACCTGGCAGCGCCAGCCCATCCGTGTCACCCTGCAACTCGCCGGCGGCGATCCCGTCACCTTCGATATCGTCGGCGGCTCCTCCCTCGTCGAAGAGGGCGACGGCGAAGACCCATAGTCCTTCGCAAGAGGCATATCATCGTGCCATGCGCTCCTTCGACGAACTCCTCCGCGAAGCCGAGATCGCCCACGGCCACCTCTGCGCCGGCCAGATACTCGGCGTGCGCATGGCGATGCTCGGCTGCAAGCGTCTCGGTATCGACGACCCCAGGGGCGCAGACCGCAAGCGCCTCGTCACCTTCGTCGAGATCGACCGCTGCGCCACCGACGCCATCGCCGTCGTCACCGGCTGCCGGCTGGGCAAGCGGGCCCTCAAGTTCCGCGACTGGGGCAAGATGGCCGCCACGTTCATCGACCTCAAGCCTGCCAGCGGCGAAGCCCAGCGCGCCATCCGGATCGCCGCGCTCGAGTCCTCCAAGCAGCGCGCCCGCGAGCTCTACCCGCACATCGAAGACAAGAACCAGCAGCAGATGTTCGCCTACCGCGAGATGCCGGACGCCGATCTCTTCTCCGAACAATGGGTGCGCGTGCCGCTCCACCCGCGCGAGATGCCCGGCTATAAGTCGCAGCGCATCGCCTGCTCGGTCTGCGGCGAAGGCATCAACTACGACCGCGAGGTTCTGGTGGAAGCCGACATCCTCTGCCGCGGCTGCGCCTCGCCCGAGACCCGCTACTACCAGCCGCTTTAGCCGGGCCGCCTGTTATCCTCGTCAAGAAGCCGATGCCCGATAAAAACACCCTCTACTACGGCGACAATCTGGAAGTTCTGCGCGGCAAGATGGACGATGGCCGCCCCTATATCGCCGACCAGTCGGTCGACCTGATCTACCTCGATCCGCCCTTCAACTCCCGCCAGGACTACAACGTTCTTTACAAGGAGAAAGACGGCAGCAGCTCCGCATCGCAAGTGACCGCCTTCAAGGACACCTGGGAGTGGAACGAGGAGTCGTCCCTGGCTTACCACGAGGTCGTGGAAGGAGGCGGCAGGGTCTCCGAGGTCCTGCAAGCCTTCCGCAAGCTCCTGGGCGGCTCCGACATGCTTGCCTATCTTGCCATGATGTCGCAACGTCTTGTAGAACTGCGCCGCGTTCTAAAGACTACCGGCTCGATCTATCTGCACTGCGACCCCACCGCCAGCCACTACCTGAAATTACTGATGGATGGCGTCTTTGGCCCGGATTCGTTTCGCAGCGAGATCACATGGAAGAGAAGCCATGCTCACAGCGATTCCAAGCAGGGCCGGAAGGGCTACGGAAATGTGGCGGACATCCTTCTGTACTACACAAAAAGCGAAAACTATACGTTCAATACCCAGTTCATTCCGTACGAGCAGGAATATATCGACAAGTACTACCGCTATCGCGACAGTGACGGCAGAAGGTACTGGCTCGACAATTTGACCGGACCCGGCGGAGCAGCCAAAGGCAATCCTCTTTACGAGGTAATGGGCGTATCGCGGCACTGGCGGTATAGCCGCGAAAAGATGGCCAAGCTGATCGCCGAGGGCCGGGTCGTTCAAAGCAAGCCCGGCAACGTGCCGCAATACAAACGGTACCTCGACGAGATGCGTGGCGTGCCGGTACAGAATATCTGGACGGACATCAGTCCCATCAACATGATGGCCAAGGAGCGTCTGGGCTACCCTACGCAGAAGCCGGAAGAACTCCTCAACCGCATCCTGTCCGTCTCCAGTAACGAGGGCGACCTGATTCTGGATCCCTTCTGTGGCTGCGGCACGGCCGTTCAGGTCTCGCAGAAACTCAACCGGCGCTGGATCGGCATCGACATTACACATCTGGCTATCGGGCTGATCAAGAACCGGCTCGACAGCACCTTCGGTGTCGGCATACGCGAGACCTATCAGGTTGTCGGCGAACCGAAAGACCTGGCCGGCGCGATTCAGCTCGCGGAAGAAAACAAGCACCAATTTCAAAATTGGGCGCTTGGTCTCTGTGGCGCACTCCGCTATGGGGAAGCCAGGAAAGGTGCCGACCGAGGCATCGACGGTCGTCTCTACTTTCTGGAGTCAAAGGGCGGCGATGCGAAACAGATCATCTTCTCGGTCAAAGGCGGCCGCAACATCGGCGTGTCCGAGGTGCGCGATCTTATCGGCGTCCTGCAGCGTGAAGGGGCCGACATTGGCGTCTATATCTCGCTGGCGGAGCCAACCAAGCCGATGGTCCGCGAGGCCGCGGAGGCCGGTTATTACACGTCGGTCGATGGCAGCAAGTACCCGCGCGTCCAACTGCTTGGGATTGAAGGTCTCATGAACGGGACACAACGTCTGGAACGTCCGCTCCACGTTCTAGATGTCACATTCAAGGCGGCCCCTCGGCACCGCCCCAAACCCGCCACGAACCTCTCACTGGATCTGACCTGAAGGGGGTTGGCGCTCCATCGCACACCCTTTCGCGATGGATGCGGTGAAGCGCCGATACCTCTACCGATACCCGCGATAGAAGCCATCGCGATGGAACCGCCTGAACTCCTCGCGCCGCAGGAACTCCTGCCTGCGCTCGAACGCCTCATGCCGGCGAAACGCCTCGATCCGCTCGCGCTCATAGAAGTCATGCCGCGCGTAGTATCCGTTGCCGGCGAAGACCTCCTGCGCCTGCGCCTTTTCGGGAGCGAAGACCACCACCGCTCCAGCCAGAAACCCAACCGTGAGAACCTTTGCGACCATCCCTCTTACATTTGCGAATCTCATGACGCCCTCCTTGCTGCACTCGAAGAAACACGCATTCCTCCCCGCGTGTTACGCGCAACTTTCGCGGGCGGCGGTGTTCGTGGTCGCTTTTGGCAGAGGAAGACTTTGCTACCGCTCCGTGGTTTGAGCGGTCATCCAGGTGAGGGTCTGGGCAAGGTAGGACTTCAGCTCCTTGCGCGGCACGATGGCGTCCAGAAAGCCATGCTCCAGCAGGAACTCAGACCGCTGGAAGCCCTCAGGCAGCTTCTGCCGGATCGTCTGCTCGATCACGCGCGGTCCGGCGAACCCGATCAACGCGCCCGGTTCGGCGATATTCAGGTCGCCCAGCATGGCAAAGCTCGCGGTCACACCGCCGGTGGTAGGGTCGGTCATCAGCGAGATGTAGGGAATCTTCGCGTCGTCCAGTTTTGCCAGCCCGGCGGAGATCTTGGCCAGCTGCATCA
>Ga0116227_10012463_pt1 | contig 13815 bp, 9 predicted proteins | sample S1TSphgellanicum_FD_89693 | JGI IMG/M metagenome (GOLD analysis project Ga0116227, IMG submission 89693) | Host-associated microbial communities from peat moss isolated from Minnesota, USA - S1T2_Fb - Sphagnum magellanicum MG | ecosystem: Host-associated > Plants > Peat moss > Unclassified...
CATGATTTTATATCAAGCTTTGTGATGTAAAGGTAAGTCTTCATGTTTATGGACTTGTTTGGAGGGGAAATGTGTGTTGGCACTCATACATCTGAATGGTGATGTATGTTTGCTCCTAAATGGTGATATTTTATTTGTGCAAGGTTATTCATGTAGTAAGGAGAATCTACATTTCAACCCTACGGATTGAACTATGGAGCCTAAAGTGTTTCAAAACATGCAAATTGCAGCCACATCAACTCCAACACGTTGTTGGTGCCATCATTGTGTTTATATGTGGATCATATAGTTATTCAAGTTAAGTATTGTTGATTACATTAAGGTAGGAACCCATGTTCAATACAAAACATTTTTCCATCTTTGCAAAACTTACGGTGAGTGTGCTCACTGAGTTTTTATTAACTCAATGGAAACCATTTTCCATGTTCATTTTGTGTGTGATTAGTGAGCCACGGTAACCCTAACCCTAGAACATTGTTAATTAAACCCTAAAATGCTAACCTCAATTCATAATGTTAAACTAGGGTCCATTATTCCTTTTCAATAAAAATATTTTACAAATTATTTAACATTGCCATGTGGCAAGTTTCTATTCTTCGATCTTTAAAAGATGTGGCAAATTTGAAATTTCCATTCAAATAATAATGCAACACGTGTCATGATCCTCATTCTTGACATTTGATGAATGGGATATATCTAGGGTGTTTTAATAAATATTCAAATGCCATGATGCTCATAATGAGACACGTGGCACATTTCGATTAGCCAAACACAAAAGACGTGGCCATTTCTTGGCCATAAGATTTAAAAAATTTTAAATCATCCAATATCACAATCCGGTTTCCCAAATATTAGAAACCATGCCATGTGGCAACAACCCATTAGTTAATCGAAAAAAAAACATGGCCACTCCTTATCCACAAGATCAGGAAAAATTTGAGCTTACATTGTCTTACCACATGTGACAATCCCAATGTGTTGAATCCAATGACCTAGATAAATCTAGAAGGATTTAAGGAAATATAATTGAAGTATTTTAGTAGTTAACATGTGTCTCCAATGGTTGGAGTTTGGATCCACCAAAATAGTTGCAATTTATAGTCGCAAAATGATGCCTTGTATACATTATGTATATATTGGCCCCATCAGATGAAACAATATATACTAAATGTAAGCTTCATCTACCATTTGATGACGTCATCCTGATGTAATGTTTTGCGACTATTTGTCGTCTACAACTTGTCTTAGGCGACTATTAAATAATTAGTTGTAAAATGTCTCTTTCGACTAAAAACTAGTCGTAGACATCAGTTGTAAATAAAGGTTTTTCTTCTAGTGTTGCCACATAAAAAAACCCAACTTTGACGACTATTATCTTTTTCATACTTTGTCCAAATGAAAAGAAATAAATTTCATTCTTAAAGATTTTTCCAATATCTACACATCTATAAAAGAAATTTATCAAAAAATCATGTAATTTGACTAAAAATGCATTTGTATTTTCATTTTTTCATACATTTGGACAATAATGATATCTTGAAGATTTTTATTTTTTTCATAAAACACCTTGTAAATAAACATATTAAAAATCAACATGGTTTTTTTGGTATGTATATATATGAGTCCTACCTACCTATTATCTACCTACTTACCCACCTACCTATAGATAAGTATGATAGGTAGGTAGCTAAGTAGATAGTAGGGTTATGAATAGGGTATATATATATAATGTTTTCCCAACTTTTAAAAAATAATGAATGTTGTAGTTATTACCATGTGTTACATTTATTTGTAATTATAAAAAAGATTCTTAAATAAAATATGTTATCTATGAAACATATGATATTGTTTTCAACATTTGAAAATTTTATACAAAGTATTAAACATATTTAAATGTCATAAATACTAATTTATACACATATATATATATATATATTTTTTAAATTCATAAATTTTTATCAAATTTTATTATGAGTAGTAAATTTTAGTTTAATTTTTTTTCAATTCATTAAATCTGATTATATATATAATATTAAAAAATTCAAGTTGTATGACCAAATATATTTATAAATTAGTAATTAAATCAAAATTTATATTATTTGTTACCCATCACATGGAAACATGAAAAACAATGCCATTTTGGGGCATGTGGATTTCTTTTGAAATTCATTGGGTATCAAAAATAAGAATATATTTCATTATTTAATGTCAAAAATCCCCAAAAAAATCATTTAAATAGACCTTTGAGCAAGAATCTCAACTTAAATGTTTTAATTATATTCTAAACATCAAATTTTTATTTAATTTTACTTTTCAAAAACTTTAACAATTTTTTTTCCATTTTTTGGCTTTTAATTTTTTTAAATGCCCTAAAATTTGTTTTAGCCACTATCTAGAAATTTACATTAAAAATTTAATGACTATAAAGCAAAAATTATAAAAATTATAAGCTGTTAGTTATTTACTTGTGCAATAATTAAGTGTGTGATCATCTACAAGTTTATAATATGTTTACTAGGTACATGGACACCTTCTAATTTTTTCCCCTTTTATTTTTTTAAATGTTTGAAATTGTATATTATTAAATAATTATATGGCGTTCGTGAGGAAGATTTTTAGTCACATATTATTCCTATCCATGAAGACTTTTAATCATGTAGTCATATCCATGGTTACAAAAAATACGACTAGGCACAAAAACATGGCATATATGAATGTATGACTAGAAATGGTCACTAGTCATATTTGCCACAGTCATAGACGTCAAGTTTTGGTGTAATGCCAACCTTGTTAACCATGGGCAAGATGGAGATTTTTAGTTTTACATGTTAAAATCTTTTTAACTTTTTCTTTGAATTCTTTTTCATTTATAAGTATAAAATCTTTAATTGTCTTTAAGTTATTGATTTTAACTTTGTTTACCTAAACAACAATAGTTCTGAATCCAATTACATGATGGATACCATCCTCTTGATGCTTCGTGATTGGTTTTGCAATCAACTTTCATCCTAGCTCTTTTCAATGGAGTGCATGTAGATTGTGGGCCTAATGCTACATTAAGCCCATGTGATGGAGTCTCGAAATTTGCATATATAAAAGGACTAGATGTAGGTGTAGATGTAAGATTGGATGGGGTTAATGGATTGTACTATCAATTTAGGATTGTCGTTGTTTCAAGACATTATGCATGGCATGGCCATCTATTGATTTTAAGCATGTAAACATTATTTAATTTTGTAATGCAACTCCTTCCAAACCTTCCTAATTTGATGTCCTTGTTTTCAATTCATGTAATGTTTTTTGCAACTTTTTATCAATGTTTCCTTTTCCAATTCAAAATTTGGATAATCGCTTTTGTATGTTGCACACATAGCCTTCCACACTATGGAAAAAATTAACTTAGATTCTTGTTAAGGTGTTGATATATTTGGGTTTAAATCGGATGAACAAGGATTACTAGACCAACATTTCAACTCATATGTGAAGTGATGGTGAGAAGTAACATATGATTTGGACCAAAATTGATCAACAAAATTCACATTTGTGAGCTTAATGAAACTTTGGTTAGGGTTTGGATGGGATGAACAAAAAATGAACCAAACCAATATGAAAACAATCAAGTGAATTACCAAAGAAAAGTGGATAGAGTTTTGGATCAAATTTGATCAAGAACATCCATGTCCAAGATCTAGCTTAGGGTGTTGATTTATTTGGGTTTAGATGGGACGAATAAAGACTATTAGACCAACACTTCAATTTAAATGTGAATTGATGGTGGGAATTTTTCATGTCCCATAACTATCAAAACCATAAACCCCCTAAACCTTTATTGTTCACTTCTTAAAACCTCATTTCCATTAGCCAAGAAGAATTGATCATTAAACATAGCCAAAAATCTCTTTAAACATTCCACTTCAAATTGTACACAATCTTTAAAAAAATATCTATAAAAACTTTCTTGGGATATCATTTTGTAGTAATTGAAATTGTTAGTTTTGATAATTTCAGGTGCATTCCATGTTGTTTTCCCCATAACAATAGACCATTCCTTACTTACTTGGTGAAGGCGCTAAAACATGGAGGGATTGGTTAATGGTAAACACAACAAAGTGTGTGTAATCATCACAAAATCTGGGAGAGGCAACAAAAGAACACTAGATGCATTTGGGATTTTAGTTTGGAGGCTATGATTTGAGAGTTGAAGGTGTGCATGTTTTCAAAAGATTGCGATTCTAGGCTTGGTTTTAGTTTAAGTCACTTTAGGGATTATGTTAGAAATTGACCAACCACCAATTGCATTAACTCACACACTTTGTGGAAAATAATGGAAAAAAACCAAATTAAAAGCAAGAAGGATTCTCACAATGTGAAGTCATGACATCGATAATCCCAAAAAACATCATGATGTTCCCACATTGATTGCATAAGCACCATCAATTTTCTGTTGTTTTGAAAAAAATAACCTTAACATTTGTAAACATTCACCTTCCTAAACTTCACCTTATTGCGATGGTGGTCCTATAAGCCTTTTTTGTTTCTTTTCGAAATATGAATTCGTTACCATTTCTTCCCCAAATGGAAATTCCAAGCTTTGGCACAAATGATGCAAATCTCCGAGTTTTAATGCAATTGTGATGGTTTTTCTATTCCCACCTCCTCTCCAAACACGAAGTGGACATTGTCTTTGTATCCTCAATTAATGCAAAGATGTGCTATTTTCATCTTTGTTTTCATTTCTTTTCCAAACTCGAAGCTTCCAAACTTGAAGTGAAATTTGTCTCCATCCAAAGCTTTTGCTATGGTCATTTCCTTTCCAAACCCAAAGCCTTCCGTTATGTTATTCTCCTCACTTAACACACACCTTGGGTGTTGTCTTCACTTTTGTTTTGTTTTCAAACACGAAGGCCAAGAATGCCTTGGTTGCTCTTCTCCACACTTTCTTGGTTCTTGACCTAAACCATATTTGTAATTATTTTGTGTCCTTTAGCTTTTGTCATTTAACTAGTTTTACAATAATGCAAGGAACCCAAGCTTCTTTTGTCAAATGCACACATCAAAACTCTCACAAGCTCACATGAATAGCCCAAAAAGAGAGCTTACACACTTTTCAATGCACGAGAAAACTCTTCATGCGATGAGTCTTCGCACAACGCAAAACACAAGATTTGGGATGAAATTAGATTTCATCTAGTGTTTCATCCTATATTAATTTTCTTTCTTTCGAGCTTGTCATGACTTTTTTGTTACTTCATCAATTTTGCCCAAACCCAACATTCTCATGTTGTGTCTTACCTACTTTATGGATAACTTTAATAAGTCAAAACTGAAATCCACCAATTGACAGGTTTTATTTGTTTTTATTTAAAAAATTAAACAATTTTGTAACGTAGCCAAATTGGAATTCATCCACAAGAGGAATTACCCAAATTTAGTTATAGGTCAGAGGGGAAAGTAGAAAAAAATGAAGAATTATGGAGTATGTTTCATCAACCTGTGGGGACCTATTGTCTAAATTTTGCGGTTTTTTTTCCACCCTCCTAATCTGACAATTTGGGCACATGTTTTTCACAAAAATCCTTTCTATGAGTTGCACTGGATTTTATTAGTTTTCGAGTGACAAATATTCACCTGAAACAAAACACAACTTAGCATTGAAGGTCATGATTTTGGACAAATAGAAGAAATATAAAATTGGCCTAAATCAAATCTTGGTCATCATGTTCACATTCCTCAAAAGGAATTGAAACTCTTTTGCAACAAAATTTAAAATTTTTATAAATAAATAAATAAATAATATTTTTAAAAATTCCCCTATACTGAAATTCATGTGCCCGTGCAGAGCTCTTAATGCCCATAAATGCCCCATGCTCACAAACTTTCCAGGAACAAGGTTACAAGAGGAGGTTCCAGACTCTACTACCACACTGGTCATCATCAGACTGTAAGACAGGTTCAGAGAGTCTCCTACAGTCTGAAATCTGAACCCTAATCCCTAAACCCTCAACCCACTTGACACCAAGCCAACACTGGTAGCCTAGTCTGAAGGAGTGTTGGTTGTTGAGGTGTTGAGCTTTGATGAACATACCAGCCTAGTCCCGGTATTGGATGTTTTTTGTCAATACTAGGCTGATATTTGATATCAGGCACTTCTTCTAAAACTTTCATACCGACATGGTCTTGGTAATGGGTCCAAGAGCTACTTCTAAAACATTCATACCCATATGGTCTTGGTATTAATGGGCCCAAGAGGTACTAAACCCCTAAACCCTAAAACTTTCATACCATATATGGTCTTGGTATTGGGGGCCCAAGAGGTACTAAACCCTAAACCCTAAAACTTTCATACCAATATGGTCTTGGTATTGGGCCAAGAGGTACTAAACCTTAAACCCTAAAACTTTTATACCCATATATGGTCTTGGTATTATTGGGACCAAGAGGTACTAAACCCTAAACCCTAAAACTTTCATACCATATATGGTCTTGGTATTATTGGGCCCAGGAGGTACTAAACCCTAAACCCTAAAACTTTCATACCCATATGGTCTTGGTATTATTGGGCCCAAGAGGTACTAAACCCTAAACCCTAAAACTTTCATACCATGTATGGTCTTGGTATTATTGGGCCCAAGAGGTACTAAACCCTAAACCCTAAAACTTTCATACCAATATGGTCTTGGTATTAGGGTTTAGGGTTTAGGGGTGAAAGACTGATTTTTAGCTGGTATGAATGAAGCAAGTATACATATGTACCTGATATTGAGGCTGGTGTTAAGATTGGTTACAAGGTTGGTATTACCTCAAGTCCCTACCTACCTACCAGGCTGGTATATAGATAGATAGGTGTACTACTAAAGGAGGCTGGTGTTGGCCTCAGCTCACATATATCACCAGACTACCTTCGTTAGTTAGTACCTTGGCCATTTCAACATATGTTTGTCTCGGTCGAATAATTAATTAATTTTGAAAAAAAATTCAATTCAAACAAATGGAATATTCCTAAATTATTCACTATTATCCTTCACAATATATATTTTTGGATTTGGAAGAAATAAATTTTTTTTGGGAAAAATTTCAACATAAATTCTGAAAATAATATAATTAGTGTGGAATTGGCCAAGGTGGTACTAGGGTAGTAATAAGGTCCTTGCTACCTACCAGTGATTGATGTGTTGATATGAGTAGAAGACCAACACTGGTAAGTAGAAAGGTAGGTGCAAGTGGTTGGTAGGTAGGTAGGTAGGTAGGTAGGAAGTGAGTATGAAGCATACTAGCAGTAGAATCTCCTGTCTGCTCTCTCTTGATGAATTCTTGAGCTCGGCTGTTTTCTCACCCACCCTTTGCCAGAACCACAGAGATTGACACACAAAGCCACAGAGAGCTTGACAGATACCACACAGAAAGAGAGAGAGAGAGAGAGAGAGAGAGAGAGAGATGTTGCAATAGATCATGGAACTATTATCTAGCTCACAAAACTGGGTACTTTTGAGACAGAGAGATGGCAATGGGAATAGATGGAGCTAATGTAGGCTAGCTCAGAACTAGCTCAGAAAGCTCAAGAGGATTTTGGGAGAGAGAGAGAGAGAGAGAGAGAGAGAGAGAGAGAGAGAGAAAGGGTGGGAGACTTGGGTACTTTGTACATGAGCTCCATATTGTTTGATGATGTGTGATGACGACAAAGAAATGTTGCTTTAAGGAAGAAGAAGCTCAGGAATAGTAATTGTCATCGATCACCCATCAAGGAAGCTATTTCAAGATGTGGAAAGGACGTTAAGGGCAGCTGAAGATCATGCTTTTGCTGTGGGCCTAGAATCAACTAGACCTAGAGTTTTTTTTCTAAAGAAAATTTGGGGGGTTTGTGTGTGTGTGTTTTCTTGCAGTGGATTTGAAGTAAACTTGAAGCATTTGAGCTCATGAGGACAGGTAGCATTCAATTCTGTTAAGAATGTGCAGCTGGCGACAGGCGTGTGGAGCTGCTTCAGCTGCGATGCAAACCCATTACTCGAGCTTGTAGATTGGATGAGCAACATGCTTTGCATGTGGTCAGCGAGAGGGGGAAAAATTCAACTACTTCGATCTTCTTCTTCTTCTTCTTCTTCTTCTTGACATGTTGCCTCCATTCATGAAGAAGGTAGACGACAAGAACATAAAGAGCAAAGTTTACAATTTGCAGCAGTACCCATTGTCTACTACTCTTCTCCATTGTCCTCAACCCCCAGCTTCCTCCTCACCTGGTCATTGTTCTCTATTAATCCTTGAAGCATCGGGCAGGCCACCATGTCAAAGGCATCTGAGGAGGAAGAAGTGGAGCAGCCGAGTGGAGATCGAGGCCGCAGAATCACAATCTTGAGCATTGATGGTGGTGGAGTGCGAGGTATCATCCCTGCCACCATGCTTGCAGAGCTCGAAAGCTGCTTACAGGTACTGACAAAAAGAAAAAACAAAACCCTTTGCAAAAAGCATCAATGTCCCAAGCGCTTGCTTGCTTGCTTCACGTTCTTCATCTTCAAGCTTTTGTCTGGTACATCCTGAGAATGGGTCCATTGCAATGCTCTGCAAGTTCTTGCTTAATTGCTTCACCTTCTTCATCTTCAAGGTTTTGTCTGGTACATGATCCTGAAGATGGGTTCATTGCAATGGGAGCAGAGATTGGACGGAGGAGACAAAAGACTGGTGGATTACTTTGATTTGGTAGCAGGCACAAGCACAGGAGGTCTCATCACTGCAATGATCACTGCACCGAGCAAAGAAAACCCCAAACGCCCGCTCTTGTCTGCAGCAGAAGTCTTAGAGTACTACCAAAATTATTCAAGCACAATCTTCCCACAACTCCGGTATGAATCAACAAGAATTCCATCACCGACTTTCACTCAAATTCTCACTTGCATTTTCTTCTGATATGTTCCTTGCAATATGTTTCAGATCCTCTTGCTGATGATCACAGATTATTGGTTCTTTGCTGCTGATGATTTCAGATGCTCTTGCTGATGATCATAGATTGGTTTTTTTGCTGATTATGGTTTAGATCCCCAGATCCCTTTGTTGATGATGATGATTAATCAGATCCTTTAGCTGCTGATGACCATAGACCCTTGTGCTGACAATGATGATGATTTTGCTGTTTCCAAAATCTCTAAAGAATTGTCTTGAGATTTCTTTTGCTGATTGATGATGTTTTGGTGCTTCCAAGCTTTTCAGATAATGTTTTTGAATCACATTCTGGATTGGTGCTCCAATGCAAGTTCCTTCTTTAAAGAAATTCCAATGCAAGTTTCTTCTTTGTTTTGCTTGATGGGTCATTGGGTGGTTGTTGTTTTTGGAATTGGATTTCTTTGGCAGACATCCCTGTGGGCGATTGTGGAAGAAATTGGTGGCACTTGGAGGACCCAAGTACAAAGCTAGAGGATTCGAGCATTTGCTCTCCAAGTTTTTTGATGACGATCTCTATCTTGATAGTACTCTCACTTCGGTTCTCATCCCTGCCTTTGACATCAAACTCCAACAACCCGTTTTCTTCTCCTCTTGGAAGGTAAAAAAAGAGTCACTTCCTTCCTTCCCCCACCCCCAACCCACCCCGGATGCTACTAATAAGCAGCTCATTGCATAATGACTCCACCCATGATGTACTAGAGAATGCGCCCGTTATGTACTAGAGAACACACCTCTTATGTACTAGAGAACACGCCTCATGTACAAGAGAATGCACCCCTTAGGTACTAGAGAATGCACCTCTTATGTACAAGAGAATGCGCCCCTTAGGTACAAGAGAATGTGCCCCTTATGTACAAGAGAATGTGCCTCTTAGCTCATTGTGTAATGGCTTTGCCCCCTATGTACTAGAGAACATGCCCTTAGTTTTCATCTATTTGGGGTTCAATTTGGGGTTTTTCATCTATGTGGAAGGGCTCTCAAAAAAGAAGTTCTCGAGTGTTTTTTTCATTGCTTCTATTCAGGCAAGAAGGGACCCTCTTTTAAATGCGCAACTAAGACATGTGTGTCGGGCTACATCAGCAGCTCCGACCTACTTCCCACCCGTGCAATTTAGTGTTGTGGACAAAACAAAAGAGCCTCCGGAATCCCGGGAGTACAACATGATTGACGGAGGCATAGCCGTTAACAATCCGGTGAAACTTCTTTCATCCGAAAATTTTCAAATCCTACATCTCAAAACTTTGTTTTAGATCCCATATGTTTAGAATTTTAGACCTTAGTTCTGAATTTAGATTCACTTGATTTCTAAAGGGAAAAATTCAAAAGAAATCCATATATATATATTTTTCCAATTGAAAATCCATCTTAATTTTTGTACTAGTAGTGGTTTAGGGTTGCAAGGTTGTGGTATTATACTTGGGGTTTAGGGTATCAAATTTTTTAAGCTCTCTTTTTGGTCTAAAAAATGCGAAAAAAAATAAAATAAAAAAAAAAATCATCCCCAAGTTTCGGTAATAATGGCAAAAGTTGGGTGGTGGGGATAAGTGCAGACTTATGTGGCAATCACGCAAGCTATTAATGAGGTTCAATCGGGTACCATAAACACTCGAAAAGTCGATTATGAGGTAAAAAAACCCCAACTTCTCTCAAAGTTTTCTTCTGGGCCTACTAATTAATTTCTCAAAACTCTTGAAATTGCTTCCCCTCATACCCTCCCCAAAAAAAATAGGTTTTTTCCTAGGGTTTAGGTTTAGGGTTTAGTAATAATTTGTTCAAGTCGTTTTCAACCCTTTTTTTTGCGTTTTTTGAAATGTTGTCAAAGCTTTTTTTTCTTAGCAAGATGGGATTTAGGGTTTAGGTGGGTTTGTCTTTCTTGTGCATAATTTTAAAATTAAATTTTAAATTTTTTTTATACAGGGCTATGATGACCTTCTAGTGTTGTCACTAGGAACTGGGCAGCAAATACAAAGCTATGACACAAATGAAGTCGCGAAATGGGGCGTGTTCAAGTGGATGGCGTATAAAGGCGACGCCCCTTTAGTGGACATGGTGTTCAATGCAAGTGCTGATATGGTAGATTACAACCTCTCCATCATCTTTGCGTCTCAAAAATCATCTCGCAACTATCTTCGCATTCAGGTCACCATTTCTTTTGCAAACTCTCTCTCTCTCTCCACTAACCTCCAATGTTGAATGAAAAGGGCATACTGAAATTTTTTGTTGGGTTACGAAAGGGTAGGTTTAGGGTTTGGGTTTAGTTGCATCATCCTTTATTCATTCTTGAATGAAACCAAACCAAAAGAAAATGGAAAATGAATAAACAAAACCAAAATCACCCATTTGAAATTCTTTGCATTAAATTTTTTTTTTTTTTTTGGGTGCATTTTTTTTTGCCTTTTTTTCTTTGTTGTTGTTGTAGACAGATGGGCTTAAAGGAAAATTAGCATCACTTGATGATTCATCACCAAAGAATCTTGAAAGCCTTGTGAAGCTCTCCCGCGACTTACTTGATGAGTCGGTTGCCGTTCGCAACTTTGAGACTGGTGAACTTGAACCCATTTCCAGTGGTTAAACGAACCGAGATGCACTTTACAGGTACCCTAACCCTAACCCTAACTCTTCCTGAAACCCTAAACCCTAAACCTATCAAAGGGCTGATCTTCCTTGTCAAAATGCCCAAAACATTTTCCTCCAATTTTGTTCTTACTTTAATACAAACTTGCATAAATTTTCCCATTCAAAAAAGAAAAGAAAAAAAGAAGTTAAATTTAAAAATTAAATTTAAAAATAAAAATAAAAACAGGTTTGCGGAATGGCTCTCGGAGGAGCACAAGGCACGACAATTTCACGCCATAGAATCATCCTCTTCGTCGTCTTTGGTTTCGAAAACTAAGGTTTTCAAGCCGATGCTGCCCAATCCGTCAAGTTTGCCATCAAAATTGGACCCGGAAGTTGGAGGAGAGGAAAAAATAATGACGAGTGTTGAAGATCTTGAGAAGAGCAAAGACAAAGCAAACGGAGGCGGAGGAGGCCATGTTCAGCCGAGTATTTTTGAGCACGGCCATGATGAACAATCCTCTTCATTTGTTTCATCTCCGTATATACCCTCGTCCGCTTGGTCGTTCTTTGATAACCCATTTGAGCTTCCTCAACCCGACATATCTTTCACGAACCCACCCAGATCGTCTTCGGATCCACCCAAACACTCGGCAGATTCACCCAGGTATGTGGATCCCCCCAAATACTTGGTGGATTCACCCGGGTACTACTTCGATCCGCCCAAATGCTCGATCGGTTCGCCCGGATACCCGGATTCACCACATCCCTTGTCCTACTACTACTACATAGGCTTTCCGGAGCCTCTACATGCCTCCTCCTTGCATCCATATAATGAAAATATGCACCCGGGAACTGAAGCCTCGTCTTACAAAAGAAACTATTGTGAATTCTCGGACGGATTATTATCATTATTACCAACACCAATCACGCCCAAAGTTTACTCTTATGGAAACTCTAGGTTCCCGCAAGAGCATGAAGATTACCCACAATCTCAATTTTCTAATTCCGCTTCAACAAAAATTGATGATTATTTTCAATTGTTTTCTTGACCCGGCAAACTTTGTATATATATATATATTGTACAATTTTTAGATTTTGTATTCTTGACCCCAAAGGCCAAAATAAAATTAAAATCAAATGTAGAATTTTAGGGTTGTAAATTTTTTAGGGTTTTTTTCTTGATCCCAAGCAATAATTTGTCTATTGTAGAATTTTACAGTTGTAAAATTTAGGGTTTTTTTTCTTGATCCCAAGCAATAATTTGTCTATTGTAGAATTTTAGGGTTGTACAATTTAGGGTTTTTTTTCTTGATCCCAAGCAATAATTTGTCTATTGTAGAATTTTAGGGTTGTAAATTTTAGGGCTTTTTTCTTGATCCCAAGCAATAATTTGTCTATTGTAGAATTTTTTGGTTGTTGTAGTACATAGGCAATTGGAATAGATTTGAAAGAAAGTAGGCTTGGTTGAAGAAACATGATCTTCTTCTTCTTCTTCTTCTTTTTGGATATTGGGGGGAGACTTTGCATTGGAAATGAAAATCACCCAATTGTAAGTTATATTCTATCATTATAGGATGAAGCCCCCCAATAAGTTTTTGCCGATAATTGAAATTTGAAAATTAAATAAATAAATAAATAACTAAATCAAGGCCAATATTTTGTGTTTTTTCATGCATATAATAAAACAGTAGAAAATGTAAAAGCCAGTTGTGTTGGGTTTCAAAATTCAGATTCAAAGTGGCATTTCCTTGATGAAATGTTTTTGGCATACATACTTACACAATGGAAAGCCGAAAGGCAAAAAAATTCTTATTAGAAAGTTGTTGGGTTTTTGCCAAAGAAAAAGTTTTTGGCATACTTATGCAATGAAAAACCAAAAGGAAAAATATTCATATTTAAAAAAGAGAAAGTGGTTGGTTTTTGACTGAAGAAAATTGTTGTGGGCATACTTAGACAATGAAAAACCAAAAGGCAAAAAAAATTCATATTAAAAAGTGGGGTTGGTTTTTGCCAAAGAAAATCTTTTGGCATACTTACGCAATGAAAAACTGAAAGGAAAAAAGAAAAAAAAAAGTCATATTAAAAAGTGGGGTTGGTTTTTTGCCAAAGAAAATTGTTTTTGCCATACTTGCACAAGAAAAAACCAAAAGGAAAAAAAATTCATATTAGAAAGTGGTTGGTTTTTTGCCACAGAAAATTGTTTTTGGCATACTTGCACAATAAAAAACCAAAAGGAAAAAAAATTCATATTAGAAAGTGGTTGGTTTTTTGCCAAAGAAAATTGTTTTGGCATAATTATACAATGAAAAAACCAAAATGGAAAAG
>Ga0116227_10012464_pt1 | contig 13813 bp, 15 predicted proteins | sample S1TSphgellanicum_FD_89693 | JGI IMG/M metagenome (GOLD analysis project Ga0116227, IMG submission 89693) | Host-associated microbial communities from peat moss isolated from Minnesota, USA - S1T2_Fb - Sphagnum magellanicum MG | ecosystem: Host-associated > Plants > Peat moss > Unclassified...
CGTTGCGGCGCGCGCGACGAAGCCGCCATCCTGGTGGTCGCGCCTGTTGCAGGATCACAGCCGCGCGGTCACCGGCAGCTTCACCCAGTTGGTCCAAAAACCGATTGCGACGCTGCTGACCGCGTTCGTCATCGGCCTGACACTGGCGTTACCCGCCGGGCTCGACACCGTGCTGCGCAATCTCGACATCGTCGGCGACAGCCTGCAAGGCTCGCTGCGTGCTTCGCTGTTCCTGAAGGATTCCGTCACGCCCGAACAGGCGCAGGATTTGAACCGTGCGCTCGGCAAGCGTCCCGGCGTGGCAAGTTCGCGGCTGATTACGCGCGAGCAGGCCTTGCAGGAATTCAAGGAACACTCGGGTTTTGGCGAGTCGCTCGATCTGCTCAAGGACAACCCCTTGCCGGCGACGATCGTGGTAACGCCCGACCATCGCGCGCCGGAAGCAGAAACCGATGCGCTGATGAAGGAACTGGCGAAACTGCCTGAAGTGGAACAGGCTCAGCTCGACGAAAAATGGCTACAACGGCTTTACGCGATTCTCGATCTCGTGCAGCAGGCCGTGACCGTGGTGGCGGCAGCGCTCGGGCTGGCAGTGATTATCGTTATCGGCAATACGATCCGGCTCGATATCGAAAGTCATCGTGAGGAAATCGGCGTGATGAAGCTGATCGGCGCGCCGGACAGTTTCATCCGCCGGCCGTTCCTTTACACCGGCCTCGGCTATGGCTTGCTCGGCGCGATGCTGGCCTGCGCAATGGTGGCCGGCGTTGCGCTGCTGCTGGCATCGCCGGCACATCAACTGGCCGAACTTTACGATGCCGCGCCAGCCTTGCATGGTCTCGCGCCGCAGGCCGTGGGCGGCGTTTTTGGCACGGGGCTGGTGCTGGGCTGGCTCGGCGCATACTGGGCGGTGACGCGGCATTTGCACCTGATCCAGCCGACTTGAGCCAGCCGGTCTTCCAGCCGTGCTGGGCTTGCGTCCCGGCCGAGCTGGGAAATGCCGGAAAACGGCCAGCCTCACACTCGGATTTTCGTCTACGAAGCCCGGTTTTCGGCGAACTTTCAGACCGTTTAGCACTCCAATTTGCAGAGTGCTAAACTGCCCTCCAGAGGTGATCCAAATGACTTCCAATACGCCCGCTTTACGCTCCATTCGCATGCCGGTGCCGCTGGCCGGCGGCGTCGATGCTTACATGCAATCGGTCGCCCGCATTCCGCTGCTAACGCCGGCCGAAGAAACCGATCTGGCGAAACGCCTGCACGACGGTGGCGATCTCGGCGCGGCGCGCCAGCTGGTGCTCTCGAACCTGCGCTTTGTCGTGCACATCGCGCGCGGCTATCAAGGCTATGGCTTGCAACTCGCCGACCTGATTCAGGAAGGCAATATCGGCTTGATGAAAGCGGTGAAGCGCTTCGATCCGGAAGTCGGCGTGCGCTTGATTTCCTTCGCCGTACATTGGATCAAGGCCGAGATTCACGAATTCATCTTGAAGAACTGGCGCATCGTCAAGATCGCCACGACCAAGGCGCAGCGCAAGCTATTCTTCAATCTGCGCAAATCAAAAACGCATCTCGGCTGGATGAACCAGAGCGAAGTCGAAGCGGTTGCGCGCGATTTGAAGGTGAAGCCCGAAGAAGTGATGCAGATGGAAGCGCGCCTCGGCGGCCACGATGTTTCATTCAACGCTGCGCCCGCGGATGGCGACGATTCGACTTATGGCCCGGAAGATTATCTGGCCGATTCGCACGACGAAGTGGCCGCTATCGAGCAGCACGAATGGCAGGATCGCCGCGAAACTCGTATGCACGACGCGCTGCAACAGCTCGATGCCCGCTCGCAGGATATCCTGCGGCGGCGCTGGCTCGGCGGCGACAACAGCAAGAGCGGCTTGCAGGAATTAGGCGATGAATACGGCGTCTCCGCCGAACGCATTCGCCAGATCGAAGCGGCCGCGATGAAGAAAATTCGCAAGGCGATCGAGCAGGAAGATGAAGTTGCTGCTTAGGTCTGTATCGTTCGGCTGAAATTCAACTGACAGCAAAAAGCCCGGTGATGCCGGGCTTTTTTGTTGCGACAAGTCTCATCCAATAAACTCAAAATAGCTGTGCGATTTTGAAGTAAGTGCCGCTGAAGTTCCCCCTGAGCATTGGTAGCGAATTCTCCGGGCTGCGTTTCTTGTGGCAGCAGGGCGAGAAGCTGTTGATACAGCGCTGCGCTGATGGTTGCGCCATCTGTTGGATCGGACACTCTCAATTCCCCTTGACTTCAAATGAGCGTAGTTCTTTCAAAATCGTTTCAAAAATGAATTTCCACTGCGGCAGGAACTGCGAACCGAAGAGATACTCGATGTGAATTCCCTCTTCATAGTCAAGTTGACTCACGCAGATTGCGCCACTAGCCGGTAAAGTCCCATCTTTATTTAAGTAGCATCTTATATATACGGGATTCCCCCTAGGGGTAACTTCGTCGATCGAAGCCCGATATAAACTCGTGGGTGGTAAGGTAAAGAATCTTCTCAAACCCCACCTCGTCAGATCGGTTGTTGCTTTTGATCCGAAATCCCGGAAGCTCTGAGGTTCAGAACCTTCGCTGATCTTTCCCTCCCGTCCCTGCTCGCTGACTCGAATTGTCACGTTTCCCTGGGTTGGATGATCAAAATCTTGACTGGGAATGCTCTCCCAATCGCCATTACTCTTTTGCTTCAGCACGAACCCAAGTTCGAGATCAAATGCATGACCTTTCTGAACGGGCCCATTCGATCCGACCATGAAAGGAACATTTGCAGGAATTCGAAGTTTGAGATCGCGGATTTGGACCACGTTATCTTGGCCGCGAACAAATCCATACTGAGCAAAATACTCAGGCGAGCCGGGATAGGGGCTCGCTCGGATGATTCGCAAGCCGCCAAGCCGAATCCGCAGACCAAGTTGAAGAGGATGTACGAAATTGCCACAACGATGGAATGAGTGATTCTCTCTTTCATTGCGGTTCCGTCGAGGGCTTCGCCACGAATCTGTGCTATCAAAACATGAAAGCCAGCCCCCATACCGCGATCCCGCCCGCAGCCGAAACCGCCGCGAGTCCAAATAGCCAGCGCCGCCGCGTCAGCGCGGTGATCGAGGCGGCCGAGATGGCGATCTGGATCAGCGTCATCGCCAGCGCCAGGCGCTCGTGCGGATGCAGCGCATGTTCGGCCTCGGTGTTGGATTTCTCCGCCGCCTGATCGAAGGATTCCGCCTTCTGCTTGATCGTCTGCTTCTCATCGGCGTAACGCAGCAAGCGCTCTTTCATTGCGGCGATGCGGACAGGGTCGTTGGTGTTATCCAGCTGGCTTTCGGTGATCTGTTCCTTGATGACCTTGGCCTGATAAAACGACCATTGATCCGCTGCCAGCGCGCGATTCAGCACCGCATCGTTCTTGTAATACAGCGCCTCGTTCTGCGTGTGGCCGCCCTGATAGCTGATGATCGCGCCGAGCGTGGCGAGGATCGCAGTAAAGATCGCAATCTGCTGGCTTAAGGCAACGCCGTGACCGGCCTCGTGCTCGACATGCTGTTCGTGCGGATTAGGCACTTCGTATTCTTCGCTCATGGCTGCTTCAATCCCCGTGCTCGATACGCGATCAAGTTATCTAAGCGCGTTTCAGCGCAAATAATGATCGACGAACAACAGCATGAAAATGCCCATCAGGTAAATGATTGAAAAGCCGAAGGTGCGCATCGCCAAGCCGGGACGCGGCACCCATTTGAGCCGCACCGCGTAGTACAGAAATACCGCTCCGAGCGCCACCGCGCCGATCAGATACAGCATGCCGCTCATGCCGAACACGAACGGCATCGTGCTCACCGCCAGCAGCAGCGCGGTGTACAGCAGCACCTGCAGGCGCGTGTAGGCAAGGCCGTGCGTCACCGGCAACATTGGAATGCCAGCCTGCGCATATTCCTTGTGACGCTCGATCGCCAAGGCCCAGAAATGCGGCGGCGTCCAGGTAAAAATAATCAGGAACAGCAGCAGCGAATGCGGATCGAGCGTGCCGGTGACGGCGATCCAGCCCAGCACCGGTGGCGCAGCCCCCGCAGCACCGCCGATGACGATGTTCTGCGGCGTCGCGCGTTTCAGGTACATCGTGTAGATGCCGGCGTAGCCGATCAGCGTGCCGAGCGTCAGCCAAGCCGTCAGCGGGTTGACATAAAACCACAGCACGGCGAAACCTACGATGCCGATCAGCGACGTGAACACGATCGCCTCGCTCATCGACAAGGCACCCGTCACCAGCGGCCGGCCGCAAGTCCGCGCCATGCGCGCATCGATGCCGCGATCGATCAGCTGATTCACTGCCGCCGCCGCAGCGGCCTGCAAGCCGATACCGAGCGTACCGAATACCAGCTTGTCCAGCGGCGGCAAACCCGGCACGGCGAGGAACATGCCGACGATCGCAGTAAACACGATCAGCATCACCACGCGCGGTTTGCACAGCTCGTAATATTCGTGGACGCGGCGCCGCAGGCTGATCGGCATGGCCAGCGCAAGTTCAGCGTGGGTCGAGGCATTCACGGGCGCGCTCATCGGGCGCCGATTTTAACCTGAGCCGCGTTGCTCAACGAACGGCGCCACGAATCTCGCCAGACGACATGATTCACCGCCAGCATCGTCAGCAACAACAGCGCCGCACCCGCATTGTGCATATCCGCCAGCCACAGCGGCAGGTGCATTTCGACAAGGCCAATGCCGACCAGCACTTGCAGCGCAAGTGCGCCGAGCAGCGCAAACCCCAGCCGTCGCCAGAGCGGCGATCCGCGTTGCGTGAGCAGACTCAATACGAGCGCGCCGAGAATCAGGCTGACCAGCAAGGCGCCGTAACGATGCACCAGATGCACGGTCGCGCGCGCGGCGACATCGAGAATGCCGTATTCATAATTCAGCCGGCTGCCGTGCCACAGAGTGAAGGCGCGGGATAAACCCGTCGCTGGCGTGAAATGGCCGAGGCAAGTCGGGAAATCCGGACAGGCCAGTGCGGCGTAATTGGTGCTGGTCCAGCCGCCGAGAAAAATCTGCATCGCCAGCATCAGTAGGCCGAGTGTGGCGAGCAGACGCAAAACCAGCGGCGATTTTTCCGTCGTGACTTCGCGCGCCGCATCTGGCGATTGCAAGGCGAACCAGACTTGCCGCTCGGATCGCGGTTCGCGCCGCAATGCAGCTTGCGAACTTTCGGCCGATAACGCACGCAATCGACTGAAGCTGCCGAGCCACATCCACCACAATAGCGAGAGGGTGGTCAGGCCCAGCAGCAGATGCGTGGTGACGATCAGCGGATTCACTTTCATCGTCACCGTCAAGGCACCGAATACGATTTGCGTGATTACCACCAGCACTACCATGCTGGCCAGTGCGCGCGGCAATTGGGGATTGCTCCAGGCCCACACCGCGAGTGCCGCAATCAACAAGCCGACGATGCCTGCGAGATAGCGATGGATCATTTCCTTCCAGGCTTTCGGCGCTTCCAGCGGCTGCTGCGGAAACGCGGCTTGCGCCTGATCCACTGCTTGCGCGGCCTGCGGTACCGCGATCTGCCCGTAGCAGCCGGGCCAGTCCGGACAGCCCAAGCCAGCGTCGGACAATCGCACGAATGCGCCAAGCACAACGAGCGCGTAGCACAGCGCGACCGTGAGCAGATTGAGTCGATAAAACCAGAACATGGAATCAGCCGCGGACGGGACGAGTTGCGAAGATGCAGCGCCTTGCGACGATCCACGCATTTTACCGCGAAGCGACGATCACCGGCGCTGAAATGAAGCTGGCAATCGCTCGAAAAATGCGGCTCTGCTTGCGGCGAAAAAAACTGCGCATGAACTTATATGTCCACCAACAATCGGAGGGGGGTGCATTCACACGCGATTTGGAGTGACGCGACAAATGAAAACCGGAAACTTGATAACACTACGCAGATTGCTGCTGGTAAGCACCGCTGGAGCGGGCTTGTTCGCTTCCGCCGCTTTCGCGGATCCGCCGGTGCAAACGTCGGATGGCCCCTCGACGGCGAACGGTGGCGCCTTGACATCCTGCGCCTCGGACGGCGGTCTGACCGTCGATTGCAAGCCGTCGAACCAGATGAAGACCACGCCGGTTGCGAAGCCGAATATTCACAAAAAGACCAGCCCCGGTTCTTACGGCGACAACGGCAACCACGGTAACGATGGCGGCCCCGGCAGTGGAGCACCGGGTGGCAGCGGCATGAGCGACCAGTAAAAACCGGCGGAAATTCTTCGCCGGGAATTCACTCGCAGGCCGAGCAACAGGCCGACGGTCCCCCAAGCATTCAGCCGATGGTTGAAAGCTGCATCAGCTTGTGCAGATCGCCATACGGGCCTTTTGGATTGATCTCGCCGGAATAGACCATGAACCAGTTACCGAGTGGATCGACCGCGTAGATGGCAGTGGAATCAGGCGAATGGAAGAAATCGCCGGCGCGCGCGCCAGCCGCACCGGCATCGACGAAGATGCGCAGGTCGGCGTGATCTTTCGCCAGTTCGCCTTGCAGTTTTTTGGCGGAATCGATATCGGGCGCGATATAAACCCGCTGCGCACGCTGCAAGTCCTTACCCAAGGCCAGCCGGATCTGGCGAAACATCACCAGGCGTTTGCGGCAATCGTCCTTGCAATCAGCGGCGCCGATGTAGATCAGGCTCCATTTATTTTGCAGCGCATCGGCTGCGACTTTGTTGCCGGCAATATCGATCAGCGATAGCGCCGGCAGCGGTCGCGCGGGAGTTACTAGCTGGCCATAGTTGGTGAAGCTGGCCGGATGTAGTTGCGGCAGGAAGCGGAAATAAATCCACGCGGTGACGAAAGGCAGCAGAAACAGTGCGGCTAGAATCAGGAAGGTGCGGCGATTGCGCGGCGCGGTTGCGGTCATGGTTTGCGTTTGAGATTGAGCTTGATGAAAAAGCCGAACAGCGTCGCGGCGAAGGCGAACCATTGTGCGGCATAGCCATAGTGCCGGCCCGGCGGCATCTCGGCCGGCAGCGCGCGCCAGTCGCGTACAAAACCATCTGGCACGTCGGGCGACAGCAGCAGTTCACCAGCGACGACGCGGCCGCCATAAATGCAGGTTAAATCGTCGATCGTTGGATATTCGACCAGACGCGGCCATGCTTTTGCTACGCCATTCGATACCGATGTGCAGTCGCCGCTACCCAGCCGCATCGCCGGCTCCGGCAACGCGCGCCAGAATCCTTGCAGTTCAATAGTGCCAGCAGGCGCAGGCAAAGTTGGCAGATCGCTGCGCGCGCCGGTCTGCTGAATCCAGCCGCGATTAACGATCAGCAAAGCGCCATCGGCGAGTTTCAGCGGCGTCCAGACATCGTAACCGACGCGGCCATTCAGCACTTGTCCATCGAGCAACAATTGGTGCTCGGCGACGTACTCGCCCGCAACTTGCGCGGCCTGCGGTTGCGCGCGCGCCAGTGCTGCGGAGGCTGAAGTCAAGCGCAGAGGTGCTGAGTGTTGAGCAGTATCGTATTGCGCGAGCAGCCGCTGCTTTTGCTCGCCGCGCGAGACCTGCCAGAAGCCCGCCGTCACCAACAAGGCACAGCCGGCAGCGGTGCCGAATATCGACCACAGCGGCGGGCGAAACGTCCAGGCCATCGCCGTGCTCAAGCCTGCACGACGCAGCGGTATCTTCGAGCGATGGTTGTCTCTAACATGGCACCAACCCTACACGATCTTCTATCCATGATTCCGAAACTCATCATCGTCGCGCTGCTGCTGGCCATCGTGGTGTCGCTGTTCTCAGGGCTGGCATTCCTGCTGCGCGATTCGAGTTCGAGCCGGCGCACGGTATGGGCGCTGACGGTGCGCGTGGGGCTATCGATCACGCTGGTGCTGTTCCTGCTGCTGTCGCTGCACATGGGCTGGATCAAACCGCATGGGTTGAGTCCATAGCGAAGCGAAGCTTCCTAGAATCTTCTTTGTTGCAGGAAGCGGCTGGGAATCCGCTTGAGAGGTTACTTTTTCCGCAAAAGCCCGTCAGCAAACCAAAAAACGAGCGCCTTTCGACGCCCGTTTTCATTCAGAGAATGTAGACGAAAATAAACAGGCCCACCCAGACCACATCGACGAAGTGCCAGTACCAGGCCACGCCTTCAAAGCCGAAGTGACTCTCCGGTTTGAAGTGGCCGAATAACAGTCGGCCAGTAATGGAGATCATCATGATCGTGCCGAGCGTCACGTGCAGGCCGTGGAAGCCGGTGAGCATGAAGAAGGTCGAGCCGTAAACGCCGGAGCCGAGCGTGAGATTCAGTTCCTTGTAGGCTTCCATGTATTCGGTGGCCTGGCAGTAAAGGAAGGTCGAGCCAAGCAAAATCGTGACGACCATCCAGGCGATACAAGCCTTGCGATGCGCGGCCTTCAGCGCGTGATGTGCCATCGTGATAGTGACGCTGCTGGTCAACAGCAGGCAGGTGTTGACGAGCGGCAGCTTCCACGGCGAGACCGTTTCAAAAGTGCCGCCGACATGGCCGGGACCATTGCTGGGCCAGGAGGGATCGAAATGCGGCCACAGCACTGAGTTGGTGATGATGCCCTTCTCACCTTCGCCGCCAAGCCAGCCGATCGCCAGCGTGCGTGCGTAAAACAGTGCGCCAAAAAATGCGGCGAAGAACATCACTTCGGAGAAGATGAACCAGCTCATGCCCCAGCGATAAGTGCGGCTGACCATGTCGTTATAAAGTCCGCGTTCGCTTTCCAGCGCAACACCGCGGAACCAGCTGAAGATGATGAACAGCGCCAGCGCAACGCCGGCGGTAATCAAGGCCGTGGTCGGAATCGCGCGGTCTTCGAGATAGCCGGACACGCCATAAACCGTAAGGATCAACGCGACCGTTAAACCAAACGGCCAGACGCTGGGCGCCGGAACGAAATAACGGCTCAGATTGGGTGTGGCAGGTGCGTCGCTGGCCATGACTTGATCCTCGAATTCTTGAGTTTTACGGTTAACAATCAGGACTTGGGTTTGCTGGCGCTTTGCGCCAATTGCGTGACATCGAAAAATGTGTAGGAAAGTGTGACCATGTTCACATCCTGCGGCAGATCGGGGTCCAGCATGAAGCGCACCGGCATCTGCTTTTCTTCGTTCGCCGCGAATGGCTGCCGAGTGAAGCAGAAACACTCGGTCTTGTGCAGGTGCTTGGCCGCGCTCCAAGGCACCACGCTCGGCACGGCCTGCCCGACCACTGCATTGTCCTGCTGATTTTTCGCGGTGAACAGCACCGTATACAGCTTGCCCGGATGCACCTTGATCTGCGCCTGATTCGCCGCGAAGCTCCAGACTCGGCCGCCATTCACGGTCGTCAAAAACTGCACCGTGACTTCGCGGCTATCGTCTTCGTGCTCCTGCACGTTCGACGACACCAGCATGCCCTTGTCCTTGCCGTTGAGGTTGGTCAGCTGACATAGCGCGTTGTACATCGGCACCAGCGCGAACCCAAACCCGAACATGCCCGCAACCACCAGCAACAGCTTGACCGTGGTGAAGCGCCGCGTACGGCGGCCGCTTTTCTGTTCGGCGCTTTCGGGTTCAGCCGCCACGGTGGCTCACGGCGTAAAAGAAGGCGACATAAAAACCGAGCGCAGCGAGTGCGAGCAGCAAGGCCGTGCGCAGGTTGCGCCGCCGCCCGGCTGATGGCGGCGGCTTGACCTGCGGTTGGCTCGGCTGACTCGGCCGCGGCTCATTCACGGCTCACTCAAATCCCGACTGAAATTCCGGCCAATGACAATCAATGCGCCGCAACGGCGACAGTATCGCCATGCACCGGCATGCCGTCGTCACCCACGAGCGGCTGATCTTCAAAGGTGTGATACGGCGCTGGACTCGGCACCGACCATTCCAGACCGGTGGCACCCTCCCAGACCTGATTCGAGACATTGCGCGTGCGGCCAAACCAGCCGTAGCAGCAGGCGAGCACGTTGAAGATGAAGATGAACTGGCTGACGAAGAAGCCGAATGCGCCGACCGTCGATACCATGTTGAAATCGGTGAACTGCACCGCGTAGTCCGGAATGCGGCGCGGCATGCCGGCCAGGCCGAGGAAGTGCTGCGGGAAGAACGTCACGTTGATAAAGATCGACGAAAGCCAGAAATGCCATTTGCCAGCGGTTTCGTTGTACATGCGGCCGGTCCATTTCGGGATCCAGTAATAGATCGCTGCGATGATCGAAAATACTGCGCCCGGCACCAGCACGTAATGGAAATGGGCGACGACGAAGTAGGTGTTGTGATACTGGAAATCGACCGGTGCGAGCGCCAGTGAAAGCCCCGAAAAGCCGCCGATCGAAAACAGGAATACGAACGCAATGGCGAACAGCATCGGCGTTTCATAAGTCATCGAACCCTTCCACATCGTGGCGATCCAGTTGAACACTTTCACGCCGGTGGGTACCGCGATCAGCATGGTCGAGAACATGAAGAACAACTCGCCCGCGAGCGGAATGCCGACGGTAAACATGTGATGCGCCCAGACGATGAAGCTCAGGAACGCGATCGATGCGACGGCATAAACCATCGAGGCATAACCGAACAGCGGCTTGCGCGCGAAGGTAGGGATGATCGACGAAATGATTCCGAACGCCGGCAGAATCATGATGTAAACCTCGGGATGGCCGAAGAACCAGAAGATGTGCTCGAACATCACCGGGTCGCCGCCGCCGGCCGCGTTGAAGAAGCTGGTGCCGAAATATTTATCGGTGAGCAGCATCGTCACTGCACCGGCGAGCACCGGCATCACCGCGATCAGCAGGTACGCCGTAATCAGCCAGGTCCAGACGAACAGCGGCATTTTCAGCAGCGTCATGCCGGGCGCGCGCATGTTGAGAATGGTGACGACGATGTTGATCGCACCGGTGATCGACGAGATGCCCATCAAGTGGATGGCGAAGATCAAGATCGGGAACGAGTTGCCGGTTTGCAACACCAGCGGCGGATAAATCGTCCAGCCGCCAGCCGGCGCGCCGCCGGGCAGGAAGAACGTCGAAAGCAACATGGTGAAGGCAAATGGCAACAGCCAGAAGCCCCAGTTGTTGACGCGCGGCAGCGCCAGATCCGAGCAGCCGATCATCATCGGCACCATCCAGTTGGCGAGGCCGACGAAGCCCGGCATGACGCCGCCAAAAATCATCACCAGCGCGTGCATCGTGGTGAACTGGTTGAACAGTTCCGGATCGACGAATTGCAAACCCGGCTGGAACAATTCCGCACGGATCACCAGCGACATCAGCCCGCCGATGAAGAACATCGTGAACGAGAAGAACAGGTACAGCGTTCCCAGGTCCTTGTGATTGGTGGTCTTGATCCAGCGCATGATGCCCTTGTCCGGACCATGCGCGTGGTCGTCGTGGCCGTGGGCGTCGTCGTGAGCGTGTTCGTGTGCCATGAGTGAATCCTCGAACCGGAATTGAATCTTAAGCGGCGGTATGAATGACGGGTGTGATGCGATTGAATGGACGGTTATTTGCCGCGCAATGCAGCGACCTGATCGGCCTGCACTTCGCCGGCGCTATTGCCCCAGGAATTTCGTTCGTAAGTGGCGACGGCCGCGATCTCGTCATCGCTCAGCATCGGCGCAAACGGCGGCATCGCGTTCTTGCCCTTGAGGATTTGCGAGATGTGGCCAGCGGCCGGGCCGGTAACTATTTTATCGCCGACCAGCGACGGAAATGTCGGCGGCAAACCTTGACCGGTAGCCTGATGGCAGGCGACACAGCGGGCGCTATAAACCGTAGCACCCGCCTTGATCAGGTCATCCTTACTTTTTTTTCCCGACTTGCCGGCGGCGGCGCTGGCAACCTGAGTTGACGGTGTGGCTGCGCCGGTCGGCGGCGTTGCCGGCGCGCCCGGATTCGGTACCGTGGCCGGAACACTCGACGGCGCGCTTGCAGGTCCGCCCGAATTCGGCGGCGATGCTGCGGGTGCAGTGTTCGGCGATGTGGCGGGTGAACCTGACGGCGGCGTGGCTGGCGCACCCGCATTGGGCGGCGTGCCCTGCGAAGCGCCGGCCGGCGGAGGCTGATCCGGCGGTACCGCCGGGGCGCTCAAGGGACTGACGCCGGCAACCTGCGTAGCGCTGCCCTTCTTCGCGCTCAGCCAGGTCTGATAATCCGCATCGGACTTGGCTTCGACGACGATCGGCATGTAGCCATGATCGCGGCCGCACAGCACGGTGCATTGGCCGCGATAAACGCCCGGCTCGTCGATCTTCGTCCACATCTCGTTGACGTACCCCGGGATCGCATCTTTCTTGATCGCCAGATCGGGCATCCACCAGCCGTGGATCACATCATTGGCGGTGAGCAGAAAGCGCACTTTCTTGCCGACCGGCAACACCAGATAGTTATCGACATCGTGCAGATAGTTCGGCACAGTGTTTGGATCGATGCCGGAATGCAGCTGGCGTGCGGCGTTGGCATCGGCTTTCAGCGTGCTGAAGAAGCTGACGCCCTGATCGACATAATCGTATTGCCACTTCCATTGATAGCCGGTGATTTTCACCGTTAGATCGGAATTGCTGGTGTCGTATTCCTTGATGAGCGTTTTTGCCGCGGGCACGGCCAGCACGATGAGAATGACGAAGGGAATGATCGTCCAGATGATTTCGACGACCGTGCTTTCATGGAAATTCGCCGGCACCGGATGCTTCGAGCGGCGGAACGCGAACAGCGAGTAGAACATCACGCCGAAAACGACGATGCCGATGACCACGCAGAAGTAAAAACCGAGCATGTGGAGCGAGTAAACATCGTGGCTGACCTGTGTCACGCCGCGCGGCATATTCCAGTACGCCTTGTCCATCGTGTCCGCCGCGAACGCGCTCGCGCTGGCGAACAGTGCGGTAAAGGCCACGACCAAGCGGCGCAGCAGGCCGCTCAACTGGGTACTCGAACTCGGCATCATCCTCTCCAAAAATGTCCCGAAAATTTCGCAGTTCACGTTATTTCTTAAATCTGCTTTATTCAATTCTGCAACCAGCTTTCAAGCGGCGCGGACTGCCTTTTCGGAGCGGCCCGCCAACCGGGGTGAATCAATTCGCGCATGCGCTCCGCGATGCGTTCACGCTCGGCGTCGGTGAGGCAATGCCCCAGCTCCACCGTTTGCCCGCCACAACTCAAGCGCAGGCGCGTTGGACTATTCCGGTACGGCCCTGCTTCCACCAGCACGCGCGTGCCGCTGCGCGCCAGCACCACCTTCGCTCCCGCACCGCGACCCGCCATGCCGACTACGATGCTGATCGTCGTTGCCTCAAAACTCACCACTTCGCGGTAAGCGTTGCGGCGCAGGGCATGCACTAGCGCCGCCGCCACCGCAACCAGTTCCAGGCCTGCGAACGGCAGGATCGGCCAGAACCCGCGCAGCGCAAAAAATCCGCCGATGGACAGAGAAACCGTACCGAGCAAACCCATGAACAAACAGGCCTGCAACTTGCTGAGCGAGGCATTCGGCCCGATGACCAAGCGCGTACACAGGGTTGATGACATCGAAGAGGCTTCTCATCTGCCCGCACACACCAAGCGCGCGGCGCCATCCCAGCCCCCGCATTTTACTGCCGCGCTGTCGATGGCGTAAAGCAAAACCGCTAAGGCGGCTTGAGCGTGCGCGGCCATCGGCTTGACGACGGACTTCAGGCTGCGTCGATCAACGCGGTTTGCGCAGGCGCTTGCCCTGCCGGCCGAGCCGATTGATGCGCCAGTTGCGCTGATAACTGATCGGCCAACGGCTGGCTTGCGCGAACCGTATCGGCATCCGCGGCGATCGAGGCCAGCAGC
>Ga0116227_10012465_pt1 | contig 13811 bp, 6 predicted proteins | sample S1TSphgellanicum_FD_89693 | JGI IMG/M metagenome (GOLD analysis project Ga0116227, IMG submission 89693) | Host-associated microbial communities from peat moss isolated from Minnesota, USA - S1T2_Fb - Sphagnum magellanicum MG | ecosystem: Host-associated > Plants > Peat moss > Unclassified...
GGGGGGTGTATATGCGGGTTTCTTGTTTTATTAGAAGTGTGTGCGAGAAGTCTCTGAACATTGGCTTTCGTCAATAAGAAAATATACAAGGACAAAAAACGCAAAAATATATATATATATATATATATATATATATATATATAATATTTATTTATTTTCGTAGTTTTCCACATCCTGCGCATTCAGAGGTCTCCAATTATTGGTGTGCATCGTAAGGCAGCATATTATGTCAGAGCAAGCTCGTCTTAACACTCCAAAGGACAAGATCATAAATAAATTGGTCAATCTTCAGTCTTCAAAAAACCCAACCTCCCCTTGTTATGGCTTTGACCAAATGCTCTCACAACCTCGATTTCGAATACTATAATTAGATCACAAAAGAAATATGCAACTATTATTCGTTTGTTGACAAGTTTTACCAATTAACAAATGACATAAAACTCATAATCAAGGGCAACTATGTTCACATTTTAATCATAAGACTCAGGTGACAAAGAGCCTCAAAGACATTAAAAAAAATTAGCGCAAAATATGCAGCCAAATATAAAGTACTAATTACAGACAGCCAACTTGTCTACAAAAAAATCTCAAAAAAGCAACAAACAAGACTAAGCGCCTAAAAAGAGCAAACACCTTACAACTACAATGGGACAAATGAAGCTGATGAGAGGAAAAAGGGCTTTTTCATAAGTTTTATATCCCAAAAATTATACGTAAGCCCAACAAAAATACAAACCTGGAATTCAAAGGTGATTTTTTGATGTTGGTAGTTTGAGCCAAAATAAAGATAATGCATAAGAATTAAGGAAACTCAAACTACTCCTACTTGTACCCAACTTGTAGGACTTCAAAGATTGGTCTTGCCATTAAAACTATGGACCATGTCTCTCTTCCGAAGGCTAAACAATAGATCTATACTAGGCGAAAACAAATGTCTAGTCATCAACATTGAATGCTCTAAACTAGTGAAGATTCACCACATGTGAAAGTTGAGGCAACTCAACAAGGACGTCTCACAAATAAACAAGGTGATGACTATGCTCAACAGAAAGCAAGCAAATATTCCTTTACTCCACCACAATAAAGTCGATTACAAGAAACACTTGGAGCTCTCCTTTGAAATAAGACTCAATAAAAGAGAAAAAGAAGACCAAAAACGCAACCTTGTTTAACATGTTCAAAAGTTGGTACAGATTATGAAAATTGTGCTAAGTTGTGAAAGAATCAAAGAAGTAGGGCATATTGAGTCTGCCTTATTCTATGAGAAAGTAACTAAGGCAAATCTATAGACTATTTTACATTGTCTTTCAACTGACAATATACGTAAATGTTTTATTGATGGAAAATACATGAAACTTATTGACATCATTTCAGACCCCCAAATCTTGATTACTGTATATGAACACCTAAAGTCAAACCAAGAGACATCAAACATAAAAAAAACATTAAAAAATAGACCTTGGAGGAAATGAGTATGAAATGGATTTACTGGACATCTGAAAAGCTAAAGGAGGTTTTTTTAATTTCAACTTTCCATACGCATCCTAGTACCAAAACCTAGTAAAGTAAAAAAGTGGCCCTTAACCATGGCGAGTCTTAAAGACAAAATGGTGTAGGGGGTTGTGAAGATAGTGTTGGGAACCAAGATTCTTAAGGGCATCTCATGGTTTTTGCCTTGATCATTTATGTTATACTGCTTTCAAATAGATCAAACAAGAATGGAAGGGGACCCCTTGGATAATGGAGTTTGACATTGCAAAATATTATGTATGACACCATTTGTCATAAAAAGTTGGTGGATATCATGTTAATGATTATAGATGAACAAAGATTCTTCAACACATTGCATAAGATGTTTAATGCCGAGATATTAGGAGTAGATATTAAGGACCCATGCATTTTACAAGGAAATACACTTTCACTCTTACTGTGCAACATTTACCTTCACAAATAAAATAAAGAGATCCTACGCTTGAAGCTCGAGCCAGAGAAGGGCTCAAGTCGAAAGAAATGGGAAATGAAAGTATACCAAAATATGACCTAATCAAACAAACAAAAAAGTGGGAAGCTAGGAGGTAACTTGATTGTTTTGGAAAGAAAAAAGAGACGGCAGTTTAAGTTGATTATGAAAGAAAGAATAACCTATGTAGACCAGAAGGATCCAAACTATGTACGCCTTCACCATATATGCTATGTAAATGACTCTATCATTGTGTGGACTTCAATTTCTAGTGAAACATATAATAAAAATTTGACATCATTCCTTAAAGAAGACCTCCTTAGGTTTAATATTAGGTTTAATATAAAGAAAGCAAATTTAACCTATATCATCTCAAATAGGATCAATTTTTTTCTTAAGTTTGAAAATATTTATGATAAAACCCCCAAATGCGCCTACAATTAAAAATAGTGCTAAACATTGGGTACTCGATAAAGTTCGGAGAAAACTTAAGTAGGAGCCAAGAAAAAAAAGATTTTGAGTTCATACATATTGCCAACCAAGCTATGATCAATAGGTTTTCCATTTTAAATCACAAAAGGAAAAAATTGATTAGATGGCTCAATATTTGACCCAAAAAAAAAATCCTTGTGCAAGCATCATCATGACAAACTTTATGCAGACAAGATTACTTTGAGCCACACCAATGGTTTCAAGTTAAAACCATATACCAGCTGGAGAATAAGGGGAGCCGTATGACAAGCAACTGTCATGTACGGTTCTTTGAGAAGGAAATCGAACAAAAAAAGGCCGATTTTCCTTACTCTTGGGTAAAATAATTGCTCTTCAATATCCAAAGACTTTGGGTCAAATTCATTTTTGGATTACTTTCTTTGGTGTGAATTTGACTTTCTTTCCTATGCATTTTTTAGGTCTGGCAGGTATGTCACGCCGTATTCCAAATTATCCAGATGCTTACGCTGGATGGAATGCCTTTAGTAGTTTCAACTCGTATGTTTCTGTAATAAGAATTTTTTTTTTCTTTGTAGTGGTTTTTTTTACTTTAACTAGTGAAAACAAGTGTGCTCCAAGTTCTTGGGCTGTTGAACAAAATTCAACGACACTTGAATGGATGGTCAAAAGCCTTCCAGCTTTTTATACATTTTCAAAAAATTTAGCTATCAAAAAAAACATTTAGACATCTTAGCAGATGGTGCCACTTAAGCACTTACCCACTCTGCCCTCTAAAGACCTGGTCCATTAAAGGGGTGGAGCCCCATCGCTACCTTGCCCCTGAAAGGTCATGGCAAAGACATATTGGTTCAACAAAACATAAAAAAACTAATTATGTTATGAATATATATATATATATATATATATATATAATCAATCTATCAATTAATTGGAACGTTATATTTAATTTGTGAAAAAGGAATTATGCCTCTTTTTTGAAAATGGGTTGTGGTCATGTTATTTATATGTTCAATTTCCTAATATGGCATGTAACACACTCTATTGCGCCCTTATATTAATAAATCTATGTTTCATTTTTATTACTACATCACTAAATAAGACCTAATAACTTATTTATTTGCAAAGATACATCTATTTCTTATAAATTGGAAGATCAGGTATATATATGTTTATGTTTTTTATTACTATTTTCGAATCTTGTCACATCTTTTTTAAATATTATTTCTATTATTAAATCTTTACTTTCCTAGTATATTATTAGCCGCACTAGTCATGATTTTTTATTTATTAGTAAAACTACTAATAGACTTCCATATTTGCACTTCCTACAAACTTTTGTATTTTAAAAGTTTTGTTGATATTTATAATAATTACCAATCCAAGATTATTAATCATGAGAAGCCTATTTTGTTAATAAACAGGAAAAAATGACTACCCAAAATAGTTAAACTAAAGATGCCATTAGGCCATGGATCTTAAGGTGGCAAATATAGATTGAAATGCCTTTTAAATACTTGTTGATACTAAAAGAGGTGCGCTCAATAATCTTGAAAATGGCCTTTCTAGCAAAAGATCCAAGATATCATGCCCTTAATTGACTTGTTATAAAGGAAGCGAGTGATAATTGTAAATTCTTTAATATTTTTATAGGTATGGGACAGAAGATCGTTACCCTTCTTTTTGCTGGAACTATTAATGTTGGTATTTTCATTATAATTTATCAAGCATTGCAATCTGTAATAGAAGTAGTTACCTTTAAAGGAAGATGATGATACCTTTACAGATATTAGTATTTTTATGAGTACTAATATTTTGACGGGAGCTTTATAAATATCATTGACATCTTGAGAAGAACAATAAATCTTGATAGATGATATTGGTGAATATATATATATATTGCAACATATGCAAGCTAATTAATTGATTTCTACGAACGCGCCTAATCTTGATCCAACTCATAGCCTTATTTAAATTAAAATAGGAAAAGCAATAAAAAATGAAGTCATTTCTAGGTATGATAGAATTCATACCCTAATGCATGAAATAGTGTAGAACAAATAAGCTATGATTTAGCACTACTATATTACTTGATGAAACCTGCAGGTCAACAAATAAGTTTATCACATTAATAATTTCCGAAACAACATTTGACCAAAGACTTGGGGATGTTAATATAGGGAAATTCAAAATTGCAAAAGGTGACAGGTCCGTTATTTTAGCTTTATTTTGTATTATAAAGTACGCTTATACGTTTGTACCCAAATCATCAAATAACCATCAAAGAGTCTTTTACCCACTAACCTTATAACAAGAACTGTCACCATGTCAACACCTGCATGAAAGCTATCAATGTGCTATCCTAAGTTACTAATATTGCCTATTTTCTTTTTAATTGCCCAACTTGAACATTCAATCCAAGGCAAACGTCAACAATAACCAGGGAGATCTCAGTAACTTGTAAAGGAGTAATCCTACTTTTGTTGGCAATCTATTCAACTTATGCAGTCACAACCTTATTAATAGCTTATAGCTTTCTACATGTAACTTGTTCATAATGTCATTGATGTTCTATGCGGCAGCATTGAAAACCTTTTTCCTAGCTAGCATATAACCGCATTACTTAGAATAAAGTAAACTTTCAAACTTGTAACAAGGAAAATGTTGACCACGGCCACAATGTTCTTTGATGATTTGTAGGCGAGAATTTAATTATATGGTAAGGATTTGAGGGTAGAGCCAATGGCTGTGAGAAGAGGGCCAAAACTCTATGTTAATCGTAGCTCTCTTACTTTGTCAAGAAGTTGTTAATTGTGAGACAACATCTTGGTTGGGTTTTGGGTGTAAATTGACCACTTTGATTGTTAAAATGGTCAAAAGTTGTGGTCAAATATTTGGTGGTGGCTCTCTTCAATTTTTTTCTCCCTTCTTTTAATTTTTTTGTTTTGGTAAAAGGAAAAAAAAATCGTTTAGAATGACGAAACCATACCCTTTTTATAAGCCTAGGCCATAGCCATAAAGTAAATTGTCACCCAACACCCAAGAAGCAACATATTAATAGAATAGTAAGATTATAATTTGCATGTCGATATAATTTAGTTGGTTAGAACAACAAGATCATAATTTACACATGAGGGTTCAAATCCTTCTTCTAATAGGAGTTCTCTGATAAGGATTTGACCTATGGCATAGTGGCAAATATATATATCGCTAGTCACTAACCTCACCCCAACTCTCCTTTTGCGAGAGGCCACGATAAATAAAAATCTATGATGTTCTACAATGTTTCTCGGCATAAGTACAATATTCAACATAATGGATGTTTTTTTAACAGAGCAATCAATCATATACAATACACCTTCAAGTTTAATTATACACTTCACAAAGTACATGAATGATCACTATACTCCCATTTTGACATACTTATCCTAACAAACGTGTAGATAATTAATTGTAATGCTAATAGCTTATAAATTATCATAAATGATTTATTGTTAAGCAAAAATAAAATAAAAATGCTGCATTTAATTAAAGAAAGCATGTGCAATTATGCACCAATAGCATATTCTGCCCTTATTCAAGCCTTCTAATAAGTATGAATAAAAAAGAAAAAAACCTGGAATTGTTCATATAATAAAACTAGATTTTGCTTGTAGGAGGCTGAAGGTAACAATTGTGACCATGTATTATCTGGTGTTTTTCTAATTAAGTACAAGATACAAGTGGGACTTGCACTAAAAGTAAATTATGCAATAAAACCACCTTGTTTTTTTTAATATGGTAATTTTCCTTTGTAACTCAGGAATTGCACGTAAAAAAGGGGATGATCTTCATAAACTTACTCAAGCCAATTGTAGTTTTTCGCATTATAAATGGTGGTAAACTATTCAAAGTGTAAAAAGATAAATGGGGTGACGAGGAAAGGAAGGCGCAAAAAGGCTTATAAATAATGCACTTTACCTTTTTGTGCCTTACCTCATGGAAGATAAAAAGTGACTTTTGTTGGATCTTTTGTCAACATGCCTTCGACTGCTTTTTTAAGTGAATTGCTTGTCAAAGCATCCCACTAAAGAGCCCACAAGGGAGATGATGGCATAGCAAGTTATCACAAATCAAACTTGTCTAGGTGCTTAGGAGCTTGCTACTAGCTTGACAAGTGTATAGGCCTTTTTTATCTTGCTCGATTTGATGGTAGAGAGTGTGGCCCTTTCCTCATTACAAATATGGCAAAGCCGGTTATGCTTGAACTTTTCCAAATGGGACTGGTTGATCATAATAGACAATCAAATGCTGCTATGCACATGATGATAAGGATGATTGGTTCCATTACTAATTAAAAACACACCAAATTCTCCTTTAGGTGCTTCTACTACGGTATAGGTAAAAGAAGTTGGCATAGAAAGAACTTTCTTTCTCGTTTAATGGATTATTTTGTATAAACTTCTTATTACTTTCTACAAAATTCATTTTGTATTAGTAAACAGATAAGATGGATCATCAATAAATAAATAAAATCATGTCGTATATTTTAGGAACTAATTTAGTGTTTTTTAAAAAAAACCATGATATGGTGATGATCCAATGTTTTTTGTCCCAATTTTGTGATGTAGTTGAAGTGGAGATCATACATATGACAATTTAACAAATCTAGTTATAAACAAGTTTGATCATCTTTCTGTATTGTTTGCTACCTATTGGAACTTAATACACAAATCCAACAAAACTTATCACTATTACTTTGAGTTCAATAAGTAAAAGATTTATAAAAACCTTTTTTCAATGTTTAAAAAAAACTACCAATTGATGAAAAATCGTCATAAATTATACCTGAATTATATTTGACCTATGTTAATGCTTTAAATATTTTGCACAATATTTTCAAGGAAAAAAAATGTGATGTAGTGGTTAGATTCCCCTTATCAATTTGAAGGTCCAAGGTTCAATCTTTCTTTCAAATTCTCCTTTTTTTTCTCTAGACACAATTGATGGAAAAAAACCCTTGGGAAACTTTTTCAAGCTAGTTGTTTGTGAAGAACAAGTTCTTTAAGGAAAAGGGGACTAAGTGGCAACCCCAACCAAGTTGCTCAAGGGAGGGAAAGGGCCTTGGGTTACTCAACCAAATTGTTTAGAGAAAAAGACTTGGAGGTCCCAACCAAGTGGCTATAATGAGCAATTTCCCTAAGGAGAAAGGGATTTCCTTAGGGAGAAAGGGATTAAGTTATTCTCCTTAACAAGTTCCTCGAGGAGCAACTTCCCTAGGAAGAAATAGGGGATTAAGGATCCTCCAATGAAAAAGGACTTCGAGAGTCTCAAAATTTTGGGCCAAAAGTGCAAAAAATAAACTTTATCCAAATTGAGATTTTTTTGTATCATTAAAAACCTCTCAAAATGTAAATATTGAAATTGAACTCACATTCTTCATTTGAAACTATAAGTTAAGAGTTATGGCCAAAAAAAAACCAAAAGATTAGGCAATATGATTCTTAAACACTACACCTTAAGAAATAAAGGTTAAACAACCTCCAATAGAAACTTGGGACATGGTAGTAAAAATATCTCATTAAAGATTACAACTTTATAATTGAAAGCTCTTTGATCAAAGTTCATATGAAAAAGTTTACCCTTGCATTATTGGCCCAAAAATTTAAAACCTTCTAAATATTTTTCTTTGTTAGGCAACATAATCCCTTTGTTATCCTTGGGGAAGTTGATCCTCAAGCAACTTGGTAGGCCCCACTTAATCCTTTTCTCTTTAAGGAAAGTCCCATTCTCTTTAATGAAGTTGCTTCCTAAGGCAACTTGGTTGGGACCTCCAAATCCTTTTTTCCTTGAACAACTTGGTGAATATCCCAAGTTCTCTTTTCTCCCTTGGGCAACTTGGTTGGGGTTGCCACTTAATCCCCTTCTCCCTAAGGAAGTTATTCCTTGTGGGTAATTAACTTGAAAAAGTTACTTAACAATTATATTTTTTTAATCCATTTAATCCATGGAAGAAAAGAAAGTTTGGGAAAAGGATTGAACCTTAGACCTTAAAGGGTTAAAAGGTGGGATTCTAACGATTTTATCACAATTGTTTCCTTAAAAATATTGCAAAATAATTATAACATTAGTCCTAATTTGGGAGCAAAAATTCAAAAATATTTTTTCCTACTAGGCATTATCCTACAATTACGTTGAACATAATGTCACATTTAATTCATTGCACATGTTAATTTTTGCCTTATATAAACTTGGTTTTAATTATTTTGAAACTTTGTACTTATATGATATTTAATATTGGGGAGTGTGTATATTTTAAAATTGAAAGAATTGATGTCAAACCTATACCCATAGAACTTCTAATTTTTTTAAATAATCAAAATGGAGATTGGAGGTCCTTTCAGAAAGGAAAACAAAACAATAGTGGTCAATACATCATGGCTAATGTAATTTGATTATAGCTTTTGGATAGAACCTAGGGTCCATGTTCCAACTTTTTTTGATTTGATAGAACCTTTCATTTCCCATTGTGGCTATAGTCACAATCCAACAAGCCAAAAAGGGTGTTAGATTGCAAAGAAAAACAATCAAAATTGGATAGATATTTATGTTTTGCCATTTAAAGCCATGGCAATCATGGCAAGTTGTTGTTTTTTCATTCATATGAATGTCAATGAATTCAAACCAAAAATTCATTTAATAAAAATTTAAGTGTAAGTTTTGATTTAGAACTTCTAAAAGTGGATACCTATGGCATTATATAAAAGTCAGTTTTGCAAAGGATTATAAAAAAAAACTCCTTAAAAAAAACTCATTAAAAAAAACACATTTGATGGGAAAAAAATTAAGAAGATAAATACATATTAGCCACATTGAAAAAACACTCATACCTTATAATATGTGGAATTTTAAACTTAAAATTTTCAAAAAACTTTCCAAAATTGATCTAAAAGTTTAAAACTTTGAAAGTCCTCTACCAAATATAAACGAGGTATAATCTACATTATGTGTTAAAAAAATGTAGCTTATTTTTTAAAAAAACATAAAAATGTAAAAAATGAATATCTAGTTATGATTTGAAATTTTTATTATCTTTATGAATAGAACATTTAATTTACAAGGAATCTCAAAAATCAATATTTATTCAAAAATGATTAAAAAAAAAGTCATATATTGGGACAATTATAAGCATTTATTATAACAAATTAAATTGTTCCAAAATTCATTTGTGTGAAAAGTGTTTTGGGGGGAAGAAGGACATGTAATCCTTTTCTAAAGTAATCATGTTGGGTCATTGTATGTTGTATGCACCCTTGTAGCTAATTTTATATGTGAAGGAAGCTTAGGTCTAGTTTTGAAGTCTTAATGTTTTTTTTAGATGATTTCAAAACTTCAACGGTTGAAATTTTTGGGTATTTAATGTAAATTTGAAAATGATTACTAAAAACATGGAAAGAAAAAAAATTAAATAGATATCTCAATCAAATTAATAATTGTAGTTATATTGCTAGGGCGTAAATGGTGACATATTTTTATAATAGTGGGCACAAATGAATGTTTGAAAAAAAACCTACACTGGTCTAACACATATAACACAAAAACAAAAAATGCCACTTCAAATTAGCAAAGTTCAAAGCATAACAAAGTAGCAATGTTTATTTGTGCATTTTGCATTTGCACACAACAAATTAAAATAATGAACTCGAAAATCATGGTTTGTCTTTGGAACTATAAAATAAATGTAAGAAAGAGGACAAACTACCATGGATGATCATTTAAACTAACAAAACAAAAGTAAAAGGATAGGAATTAATCTTTTTCTTTCCTAGACCTAGGTTGTGGTATAGACATGGCAAAACATTTTAACAACAAAATGCACATGGTTCATTTTTGGGATTTGGAAGAAGAGGTAATGGGAAAGGAAGACCATCAAATGGATTTGAAAAAAAAAAACGTAAAATAAATAAAAAGACCACAATGGTTCAAGTTTAAAATTGCCATTTGATTCATTTTTGCCATTTACAAAACATAGGTAAATTTTTTGGAACCATTATGCTTCATTTCTAGGATTTAGAATATAAAGGTAATGGGAAAATAGCACCATTAAATCAATTTGAAAAAAAAACACACGCACACACACATACACAACAAAAAGAGGACCATTTAATGGTTCAAGTCTATAACTACATAACAAAGGTAAAATTATTCACCTTTGACTATTGGGTTGTAGTGTAATCAACTTGCATCATTACAAGCAAAGGGAAATATTCCTCCATGATCTTGATCTTCAAAGGTGTGAGCATGGACATTTATCTTGTCTTCACATTCTTGCATATTTGATTTCCCTTTGTCTCCAAGGTTTGAACAAGTTTTTGGAATTATAGATGCCTTTTCAATGAGTGGTTGAAATATCATACATGTTCAACACAAAAATTTCAATCTTGGCTATGAAAGTTAAATCCCCCAAAGATTGGACTACCAAGTTTATGTGATGAATAACACAATGAACATTCAATGAAAATGATGCCCAAAAATCCTTAATTTTCTTTATCACTTTAATTTTTCCACTTGGAAACACATTCATTATATCAACCCTAAAGCACAATAGCTTCTTGGACAACTCCCTATTCAACACCCCACCTTTCATCATAGAATCCACAATCACCTTACTAAAGTTGTTAGAATTCGATTCATGAACAGTTCAGTCAACACATCTTAAAATTAGAATTTTAGTCTAACCATCAATCAAATATGCATGGACACATATCCAAGAATCATTATCAATGGTTGTAACATTGTCACAAGAACAAGCCAAAAACTAAGTAGATTGTATGGCATGGATAATGGCTAGCTTTTGGACTTGTTGGAACATAAATTTAGCAAAGGTTTAGCCTACATACTCATTTTAGTGCATGGTTGGATTATGTGGGAACTTCAAGCTAACAAACAACTCATTTATCATAAGATCATGTTTCATATTCCAACATAAGATGGCCATGTGTAAGAATGCAAAACAAAGACTTGAATTGAACTTTCTAATTCCCCTCTCCTAGGGGTTTGTTTACTTGTTGCAAAATATAATTTGAACCCCTTTAGGCCCATAACCTCATGTTTTCAAATGGATATAGTCTTTTGCAATGTACTTCCCCCCCACCTTTCTTCACCCCAAGTCATAATCAATCATAAACCACAATCCTATGACCAAGATGTTTTGTTAGTGTATCCCATTTGCACTTAACAATTTTGTCCTTGTTTTGAATCAAATAACAGACCCTACACCTCACACTATGGATAACCCCACCCTTGGCCATTAAACTTTCAACCAATGGCAACAAAGTTGCCCATTATGCTTAGAACTTTATCATATGATCTTTTGCTCTTCTTTACATTGCCATCCACACTAAACTTTTGTTTCTTCCTTCGAAGGTCAAATTGGGAATTTGATAAATCCATAATTTCCTAAAATCTATAGCAACATTATGGACTTTAAAAAGGATTTCAAGAATCACAAAGTTAGAATCAAGGTTCTAAACCTTTACGAACTTGATTGCTTCCACTCACTATAAGGAGATGGTGCTTAGTTCATTAGCTATTTCAGTAACATTACTAAAGACCAAATTTGGTGAATCACTATGCCCCATATTGAATCGGGATAGTTGTTATGGACATAGTGAATTTGCTAAACTAGGCCAAATAATAAATTGCAATGTGGCATTGATTTTTGAATTTATTTAACTTTATATATCTCTATATATATAATTCGATATTTATTTTGTTAATATAAAATATGATACATATACATTCAAGGTGAGTATACAATATGTATATGGTCTATATATAGTTGACATATATATGGAGTTGGTAACGAAGTTGAACCTTGGTTTTCAAAATGAAAGCCCATTGTTGTTGCCATCCAACCATTTAGTGGGAAACAAATGTGGTTGTCATCAAATTTATTATGTTGTTTATTCCAAATGTTTCACAAAAGTCAACTCTAGCCATTTTTTCCCCCCTACTTTGTCCAAATGAAAAAATAAATTAAACTTTATTTTTTAGATTTTTCGAAGACGTATAAATCTATAGTTTTTTAAGAATAAAATATTGAATAATTTGAATGATAATCCATTTGAATCTCATTATTTAATATATTTCAACAATGATATTTTGAAGATTTTTTTCACATAACATGATTTGTAAATAAGCCTATTTAAAATCAACATTGAAAGCCCCAAATGAAAGTTTCTCTTTAATTTTCTAACTTCCAAATGGTTAATTGTTAATTCTAGAATTTTCAAAAGTTCAAAATTAATTAAATACACAATCTAATGGATTGCATTCGCAATTTGTAGTAATGTTCAAACAAACCACAATTCTACAAACCAAGAAAAAGAAAACTTGATTGTAAAAAATATCAGTATTCAAGAAACCAAAAGAACATACGAGAATAGTATGGAGGGGTTTGGACCAGTGTTGTGTGTGTAAATGGTTTGGGACTTACACTCCATGGAAGTGTATGTGTAAAAATAAATATATTTATATAGATTTATGTAGTCAATTATATATATATATGATTTTACATGGCTATGTAAAACAATGTAAATATATGACAATGTAAAAATGTGATTTTTACTTGAGGAGGGGAGATTTCATAATGTTTTTGAAGATAAGCCAACTACATGGCCCATTGCAAAAAAAAACCATCAAAACATACACCCACAACTAATTTGTATGACTTTGCAAAAAGGTCTAGTCATTAAAGATATATAATTAAATTATCTATAAAGTAAAGAAAACAACACTAAAACCCCTAGTTTGATCATAAATAGGGTGAGAATTGGTTTTGAACCTTGTGCATTAAATGCTGATTTTCAGCATTTCATTCCCAAATTTAATAAAATTTCCTTACTTTATGGATACCCCTAAAAGAAGGGTTTGGGGTGAAAGGAGGTCCAAAGACAAGGTGATTTTACAAATAATTTTAGTATTTACACTTACACGCCCCAAAACATTTACGCAGGGTCATGTAAGTATAAATAATTTACACTTACACTATATTTACATGTTGTATATATGGCTATTAACACTTACACACACAACATTGGTTTGGACCTCCACTAGACCTTAAACTTAAACAAGAAATCTAAAAATGAACTCTAAAACAAGGTGTGATTATGGCTAAATGAACTTACTTTGAATTTGACTCTCTAAATCTAAAACCTTCTAGATTCATGATCTCACCATTGTTCAACATTGAAATGACCATAGTCCCCATTATTTTGTGCAAATTCACAAGCACCTGGATTATAATACAATATTCACAAGCTTCACAAAACTTCAACAAAACAAACAGTAACCATAAATTGGAATGCATTTGAATGGGACTTGGGACTTGAAAGTGGTTGTTTCAAATTTCAAGCACAAC